>Ga0209373_10002842_pt1 | contig 16704 bp, 15 predicted proteins | sample Higcelweek5metaG_FD_187173 | JGI IMG/M metagenome (GOLD analysis project Ga0209373, IMG submission 187173) | Freshwater pond sediment microbial communities from the University of Edinburgh, under environmental carbon perturbations - High... | ecosystem: Environmental > Aquatic > Freshwater >... | reverse complement strand
AGAGCCACCGGCTCATAACCGGTTGGTCCCAGGTTCGAGTCCTGGTGGGCCCACCAATTGTTTCCAAACGAGGTTCAGATACGGTCTGAACCTCGTTTGTTGTTTTTCAGACAATTCCTCTGCTGCCTAAGATGTTCTCTTCCCGTTCAATCCGTTCAATCAAGTTCGTCAATTTCCCCCACCAGCTGTTGCCGTAGCTTGACCGGTTTGTCTGCATTCTTGCGCACCCTGATGTTGATCATCTCAACAAAGATTGAGAAGGCCATTGAGAAGTATATGTAGCCTTTAGGGATGTGGAATGAGAGACCATCTGCGATCAGTGCCACCCCGATCATCAGCAGGAATGACAGTGCCAGGACCTTGACCGTAGGGTGTCGATCCACAAACCGGCCAACCGCACTGGCAAAGAACATCATGATCCCTACCGAGATCACCACGGCAGTCACCATCACCCCCAGTTGACGGGCCATACCCACTGCTGTGATAACTGAATCCAGCGAAAAGATAATATCCAGAAACATAATCTGGATCAGCACGCTATTAAACGAGACTGCGGCTTTTCCCCCATCGGCATGGTGTTCTTCCCCTTCAAGTTTGTCGTGGATCTCCATGGTGCTCTTGGCCAGCAGAAACAGGCCGCCCACGATCAGAATCAGGTCGCGGCCCGAGACACCATGTCCCAGAACATGGAAGAACGGGCTGGTCAGCTTCATGATCCAGGCCAGGGAGAACAACAGCATGATGCGGGTAATCATGGCCAGCGAAAGCCCGATTTTTTGGGCCTTTTCCCGCTGATGCTCCGGCAGTTTACCGGTCAGGATGCTGATAAAGATGATGTTGTCGATGCCCAGTACAATCTCAAGGGCGGTCAGGGTCAAGAGGGCCAGCCAGGCCTGGGGATCAGTCAACCAATCCATGGGGATCTCGGTTCCTTTCATGTAGCTTTGGGAAAATACGTCCCATTTGATTATAAAAACGGATCATGCAAATACAAGTGACCGTCTTCAGAAGTGAACTTAGCGTACAGGGACCCGACGAGTCGGCCTGCTTCCGTATTCACGGGTTTTTGTTCCCTGGTCAGTGGTTATACTAACGGTGCCCCCTTCCTTGTTTCCATCAACACTGCCGGTCGCCGTTTTACCGGAAGTTGCCGTCACCTGACCATCGGCACTCACGCCGTTAGCACTTTTTGAAGCGCTTCCGGTCCCGCTGACCTGCTTGCCGCTACCGGTAACGATAGTTCCGCTTCCCGAAGCGGTATTACCAGAAATATTTCCCTGTCCGGTGGCGGTTGCACTCTTTCCTTGTGTTGTGGTGACCGTGGCGGTCCCGTTTCCCGAACCTCTTCTAGCGGTAGAAGAGGCCGACCCGGAAAGACCGCGTCCTCGTTTGCCGGTGGCAGAAAATGACGACTGAGCTTCCTGCCCCTGACTGCTCCGGCTCCCTTCGGCGGTAACGGCTCCTGTATTGCTGGTAACCGTTGTCTCGCCAACCGGTCCTTTCCGGGCCGCAAAAACATCAACATTGCCAAAAAAGATAAAGAGGGCAGTAACAGCAACGATTCCTTTGCCTGTCATAAGCGTTTTCCTCCCTTTGTCGAGTCGCGGGTGACGGTGTATTGTCGGTACGTGCTGCCACCAGCAACAGACGGTGCCAATGTGCAGTACTTCAACGGCTTCGCATATTCACTCCGCACAGACAAACCTCCTGCAAATACCGGGACGCTGTGCATGGATACCGCAGCGGTTGCCGACCAGAAATTCACAACCAAGTTCAATCATCAGATAATAGTGGCCATTCAGGGTAAATTCAAGCCGTTTTGCCCCCAACTGTTGCAGACTGGCATACTCTTCTGCAGTCAGTTCAACGCTGGGGAAACCCTGGCAGCAGGATGCGTCACAGTTGTCGCAACGCTCGTTTCCATCTTCAGGGTGATCAAGCAAGATGCCGTGCAGTTTTTTACGATTGCGCTGAAAAAGCCCCATAACCAGCTCCTTATTCCGATTTCAGTTCAAGGATGATATCAAAGCGGCGAGGAATTCGGCGATGCAGGCGTACACGCAGTACGTTGAGGAGCCGATGACGAGCCAACGAAGAGAGCGCCTTGAAATGAAATCGGAACTAAATAAATAATGGCGCCTCCGATGCAGGTACCAGCCCGACTGTTTCTGCTCTGCGCAACAGTTCGGCAATGGCCTGCTCCCCCTCTGCTCCCAGCTGCTGCGAGAAGTCATTTACGTACAGCCCGATATGGGCGGCGCAGACCTGCTCGTTCATCTCCTGGGCATGCTCCCGGATATACTGGGTTGCTGCCTCAGGATTGCTGCGGGCATAGTCCACCCCGGCAGCCAGGGCCTGTTCAATGGTGCGGATGGTAGCAGCTCCCAGGCTGCGCCTGGCCACAATCCCGCCCAGCGGGATCGGCAACCCGGTCTCGTTTTCCCACCATTCACCCAGATCAACCAGCTGATGCAGGCCAAAGCCCTGATAGGTAAAGCGGGATTCGTGGATGATCACCCCGGCATCAGCCCTGCCGGTCATAACTGCATCCATGATCTCGTGGAACGGCATCTCCAGAAAGGTAGTCAGACCTGGATTGTAGAGCCGCATCAGCAGGTGGGCCGTGGTGTAGCGGCCAGGAATGGCAATGGTCTTGCCCTGCAGTGCAGCAGGATCAAGGGGCTCCTTGGCCACCAGCAACGGCCCGCAACCCCGTCCCAGGGCGCTGCCTGCCCGCAGCAGGGCATACTGTTCACGGAAATATCCCAGGGCCGCATAGGAAACCTTGGTCACATCCAGTACCCCTTTCACGGCCAGCTTATTAAGGGTCTCCACATCCTCCAGCCGCTCGTTGAAACTGTAGCCGCCGGTATTCACCAGGCCATGCACCAGGGGATAGAACATGAAGGTGTCGTTAGGACAGGGGGAAAATCCAAGGGTTAAGGGGTTTTTCATAGGTGCTCCGAAATCAAGGTAGCAAAAGCGCTATCAATTTTTACTGTTTCAGTTTTTTTACCATCCGGGTCAGCACCCGATCCAGCGACGAGGCAAAACGCTGGCGGTCGGTCATGCCAAACTGGGCCGGGCCACCCTGCACCAGTCCTTCAGTCCGCAGGGACTGCATCAGGTCACGCATGGAAAGCCGTTCCCCCACATTGTCTTCGGTGTACAGCTCACCACGCGGGTCAATCCCTGTTGCCCCTTTGGCCACAATCCTCGCTGCCAGCGGGATATCAGCCGTAATCACCAGATCCTGGGCAGTTGCCTGTTCTGCAATGTAGTCATCGGCAACATCAGGTCCGGCATCCACCACCACGGAGCTGACCAGGCGGGAGTGGTGCTTGGAGAGCGGCTTGTTGGCCACCAACATGACCGGCAGGTTCAAGCGTTCCGAAGCCCGGAAGACGATCTCCTTGATCACCCGCGGGCAGGCATCAGCATCAATCCAGACCGTCATAGTTGCAGCTGACCGTTATCAATGATGATCTCCTGGCTGCCGTCCGGCATGATCAGGGTCAGGGTTGGCTGGTAGAAGACATAGTCTTCATGGAACGGTGCTGACACAATGCCGCCAAAGCCGGTGTTGTCCCCCAGGGCCAGATGGATGGTGCCCAGTATCTTCTCTGCCTCCAGGACGTTGTCCGGTCGGCTGGCCTTGTCATTGGTGCCGATCCCCAGTTCCGCCAGGTTGCGGCAGTTGGGATTTTCAGCAAACTTGGTCTCCAGCCGCTGGCGCAGTGGATCATCGCCCTCAATCCGCAGTACTTTGCCATCGCTAATGGTCAGGGTCAGGGGGCTCTGCAGCTTGGCGGTTGGTCCCCATTCAATCACCATGGTGCCGTGGCTCTCCCCTTCCAGCGGTGCCAGATAGGCCTCGCCAGCCGGAAGGTTGCCAAAGGCGCCGTCAGCAGTCAACAGGCCATCATCCCCTTCTGCATGGCGTCCTTTCTTACAGATATGCATGGCTGTACCGTTGGGGCATTCAACATGCACCCACTCAGCCCGGTTGACCGCTTCCACCAGTCGCTTGGTGCGCGCGGCCAGGGCATGCCAGTCAACGGTCATGGAGGTGGCAAACATATCAGGATCAAAATGGGGCAGGGAGGCAAAGCGTGCCCCGGCATGGCAGGCCAGCTTGCGGAAGTTGGTGTGGCTGGTGGAGTTGTTGGACAGGGCGATGATGATCTCGGCCACAGCATCTTTTCCGGCTGCCACAATGGTCCTGGCCCGTTCAAGTCCAACAGGGTCAATGCTCTTTTCAAGCAAAGGTCCCATCAGGCCGGTGGTCTCAAGCTGTTCGATAATGGTTGCACCAAACACGGCAGACCAGAGTGCCAGGGGAGGTTCTGCGCCGGAGGCCGGGGTGGCGGGGAAATCAACAAAGGAGGCGTTGCCATACTGCTGTCCGGCAAAATCACCCAGTTCCTGTGCCGTGGCATGCAGTCGGGTGCGACGGTCACGGTCAGACTCGCTGATGCTCTCATTGCTGCGGATCAGGTCGCTGAAGACCAGAATCCGTTCGCCAGTGCAGTACCCCATGTTGATGGAGAAGAGTGCTAAGAATGAGGGGTGATAGGTGTGCATCGTTGACTCCTTTAGGAAAGTGTCTGGTACTGTAGCATAAAATTAGCCGTGTGGAGTCGCTGACAGTCTAAAGGTTAAAATATTTTTTCCCTTGATTTCAGCGGAATGTATATGGTAATCAGGCATACTGTATACAATTTGCGGACGGCTTTTTGTCTGTCAAAATAACTACTTAACGTATCGAAAATATTGGGTTTTGGCGCAACACGGAGGTGGCTGTGGCACAGGTAGTTTTCTCAACTTGGGGTGGAACTGTCGTTGATAACAGAACAGTAAGTGGCGAGCCTGTAGCAGCAAGCTATCGTCTGCCGGTGGCTTTTGACGGCCAGCAGCCGTTGCGTGCCATGATGGGCTGGGACGGCGTGATTGTCTTTGATAAGGACGTTGATGTTCCTGCCATGGCTGCCGAGTATATGCAGCGGGTACAGACTCTGTTCTGCTGCGGTAAATGTACCCCCGGTAAAAAGGGTACCAAGGTGCTGGCTGACCTGCTGCAGAAGGTGCTGAAAGGTGAAGCCAAGCCGGGTGATCTTGATCAGGTGGCTGATCTGAATGCCCTGCTGCAAAACTGTAAGTGTACCCTCTGCCCAAGCTCAACCAAGCCGGTGCTGGATGCCGTGACCCACTACCGCGCTGATTTTGAGGCCTATTGCGACGGTAGCCGTCAGCCAAAGAATGAGAAATATCTGCATAAGATTACCGCTCCCTGCATGGACAAATGTCCGGCCCATATTGATATCCCCAAGTACATTGAAGAAATAAAAAACTACCAGTATACCGATGCACTTGCCACCATTCGTGAGAATATGCCGATGCCTGCGGTCTGCGGTCGGGTCTGTCCGCACCCGTGTGAGGCTGCCTGCCGTCGTAAGAATGTGGATGATGCTATCAATATCATGGTGCTGAAGCGTACCGCATCTGACTATGAGTGGATGCACAAGATGCAGCATCCTGCCAATACCGCTGTTATGAAGAAAAAGACCATCGGTATTGTTGGCGCAGGCCCTGCCGGTCTGGCTGCTGCCTACTATCTGGCCCTGCAGGGCTATCGCAGCACCATTTATGAAGCACTGCCGGAAGGGTTTGGCGGCGGCATGGTTGCGGTTGGCATTCCGGCCTACCGGATGCCGCGTCATATCTTGCAGCGTGATATCGACATCATCCAGGCCATGGGCGTTGAGATCGTCTATAACTGCCGCGTTGGCAAGGATATTTCTCTGGCTGAACTGAAAGCAAAGCATGAGGCCGTGTTCCTGGCTCCCGGCGCCCACCGCTCAAAACCGATGGGGGTTGAGGGTGAGGACAAAGGCTATAAAGGGTTCCTGACCGGCGGTATTGACTTCCTGCGTGAAGCCTACATGAAGCGTCCCACCGGTATGGGCAAGAAGGTCTGCGTGGTTGGCGGCGGTAACACTGCCATTGACTGCGTCCGGGTTGCTCTGCGTGAAGGGGCTGAAGAATCGGTTCTGCTGTATCGTCGTTCCCGTAAAGAGATGCCTGCTGACGTATGGGAAGTTGATGGTGCTGATGAAGAAGGGGTCAAGTTTGAGTTTCAGGTGCTCCCCACCAAGATCATCGTTGATGCCAATGAGCAGGTAACCGGTGTTGAGTGCGTACGGATGGCCATGGGCGAGCCGGATGCATCAGGCCGTCGTCGTCCTGAGCCGGTTCCTGGCAGTGAGTTTGTGGTTGAGTGCGATACCGTTATCCCGGCCATTGGTCAGGATGCCGATCTGAGCTTCATTCCGCCGGATATGGGGATTGATATCAGTAAGTGGAACACCGTAATTACCAAGTATATCCCGCTAAAGGATGCTGCTGGCAAGGGGCTGAACGACAGCATGGGTAACCCGCTCTCCCGTACCCTGATCACCGACTGTGACGGCGTGTTTGCCGGAGGCGATGCAGAGATCGGTCCTCTGACGGTTGTGGCCTGTATCGGTAATGCCCATCGTGCTGCCAATGTGATTGCACGGTATCTTGAAGAAGGCAAGGCCTATCTGACCGAGCAGGAGATCTTTGAAGACCTGCTGACCTACCTGGGTGTGTACGATAAGAATGAGTCTGTGGCTTGGCTTGATTCCGCTGATCGTGCCGGCCAAAAAGAGGTACATGGTAAAGAGCGGGCCTCCAAGGGTAACTACCAGGAAGTGGAATTAGGCTTTGCTGATTCTACTGCTCAGGCTGAAGCGGATCGTTGTTTGCGGTGTTATCGCATGGCAATGGTTGCGCTGTAACAAAAACTTAAATTCAGCATAGGATACAAGCAATGGCACACACTGAATGCTGCGATACCAATAAAACCATTACCCTGACCATTGACGGTACTGATGTCCAGGTTCCTGCCGGTACCACCATCCTGGATGCGGCCCGCAAACTGGGGATCAAGATTCCGACCCTCTGCTGGCTGGAAAAGATCTCCACCACCGGCGCATGCCGCGTCTGTGCCGTGCATGTTGAAGGTGTTGCCCGTCCCATGACCGCCTGTAATACGCCGGTCAAGGAAGGGATCAAGGTTACTACCCAGTCACCTGAGCTGGAGCAGATCCGCAAGAAGACTATGGAGCTGATGCTGGTCAACCACCCGCTTGACTGCCCGGTCTGTGATGCGGCTGGTGAGTGTGACCTGCAGGATACCTGCTACGGTCTGGGTGTTGCCAAGCAGGAGTATGCTGCTGATCTGGAGCGTCTGCAGATTCGGTATGACTGGTCCCTGCTGGAGAGCGATCCCAACCGCTGTATTCTCTGTGAAAAATGCGTCAAGGTTTGCCGTGAGATTACCGGCGTTGGCGCCATTGAAACCCAGTCCTGCGGTGATCGTGCGGTGGTTGAGACTGTTTCCGGTAAGCCGCTGGATTGTGATTTCTGCGGTAACTGTATCGCTGCCTGCCCCACGGGAACACTGATCAGCAAGCCGTTTAAATTTGCCGGTCGTCCTTGGTCCTTTGAGGTTAAAAGCGGTATCTGCGGCTTCTGCTCATCCGGCTGCCAGATCGAATACCATGTGCAAAACGGTAAGGTTGCCCGGGTCACCAGTGATGACAGTACCTATAACAATGGCAACCTCTGTATCAATGGTCGCTTTGGCTACAGTGCATTCAACGCTGCACAGCGTCTGACCCAGCCGCTGGTTAAAGGTGTTGATGGCGTGCAGAAGCCTGCTACCTGGGATGCAGCACTTGCTACCGCAGTGTCAGCCACCAAGGAGATCGTAGCCAAGTATGGTGCAGCCGCAGTCGCCGGTATCGGTTCACCCCGTGTGACCAACGAAGAGAGCTTTCTGTTTGCCAAGCTGATCAAGGAAGCGGTCGGCTCTGCAAATCTGGACTCCGAGGCCCGCCTCGGCTATGCCCAGGCGATGGAGCTGCAGGCAAAGATGATCGGCATGACCGGTGCTACCAAGCCGATGGATGCCCTTGAGCAGGCTGGCTGCATCATTGTACTGGGTTCTGACCTGAAGGCTGAGTCTGCCGGTTTCGGCTACCGCGCCATCAAGGCTGCCACCAGGCATGATGCCAAGCTGGTAATCGCCTCTGCCCGTCCTACCTCGCTGGATAAGTTTGCCAACAGCGCACTGCGTTACAAGGCTGGTTCTGAAGGTTTTGTGGCGCTTGGTCTTGCCAAGGCAGCCATCAATCAGAACAAGGCTGTTGCTGCTGAAGGGCTGGATGCCTTTAAGCAGGCTGTGTCAGCCACCTCGTTTGATCAGATTCAGGCTGCAACCGGTCTGGTTGAGGCTGATTTTGTTGACGCAGTTTCATTCATCAATGGTCAGGTTGCGGTCATGTACGGTTTTGAATTTATCCGTAGCGCTGACGCTACTGCAGCTGTAACCGGCGCACTGAACCTGGCAACTCTGACTGCTGCTGATGTTTACCCGGTAGATGAGAAGAACAACACCCAGGGTATGCTGGATATGGGTGTTGCTCCTGCTGCAGGTGGCAAAGACCTGTTTGGCATTGTTGACGGAATTGAGAAGGGTGAGATCCGCTGCCTGTATGTGATGGGATCTGATCTGCTGCAACTGCCTAACAGTGGCAAGATTGCTGCTGCCCTGCAGAAGCTTGAGTGCTTGGTGGTGCTGGATCTGTTCCCAACCTCCACCGCGCAACTGGCCAATGTGCTGCTGCCTGCTGCTGCTGCACCGGAGAAGTCAGGTTCATTTACCAGCACTGATAACCGTACCCAGAGCTTTACCGCTGCTGCATCAGCACCTGGTGAAGCCCGTCCTGATTATATCATTCTAGGTGACCTGTATGCCCGCCTGACCGGTGGCGCGATCCCCAGTCTGGCTGCCCTGCAACAGGAAATAACTCCGGTTGCCAAAAAGAAGCTGGAGCGTCCGGCATTGGCCTTTGTAGCTCCCCAGGCCCATGCTGCCGGTTCCATGACCCTGCTGGTTGCTCCGTTCCTGCGTCACAACGGCAGCTACACCAGCTGGTCAGAGAATAACCTTCTGGTTGCTGCTGAAGCGGTTATCCGCCTTGGTGCAGCCGATGCCGCCCGTCTGGGTGTTGCTGAGGGTGACAAGGTAACGGTTACTGCCTCCGGCGCCTCAGTTACCCTGCCGGTGCAACTGCGTGACGGCATCCCAGCCGGGCTTGCCCTTGCCCCAACCCATTTCCCTGCCAGTGGTATCAGCGGGTTGATGACCAGGTCTGCAAGCCTGACCGTGACAATCGCCAAGGGCTAGTAAAGCAGTTCTGACCGTGGTACTTTCAAGGCGTCGCATGTTGCATGCGGCGCCTTTTTTATTGAGGTGACAGACGAGTGAACTGGCAGATTCAGCAAATACTGCGGCGCAGACGCGGGGCAGAGACAGGGGCGATTCCGGCAGGCCGGGGTGGCGCACTCTCGGTCTGCCTGGTCTATCCCAATCACTACTCTGTTGCCATGAGCAGCCTGGGGTTTCAGGCGGTTTACAAGTTGTTTAATGATCAACCGGATGTTGTCTGTGAACGGGCTTTTCTGCCGGATCGGGATGAGCTTGCACTCTATGAAAAGTCCGGTGACACGTTGGTCTCATTTGAGAATGAACGACCTCTGTCTGATTTTGATCTGATCGCCTTTTCTGCCTCCTTTGAACCTGATTTTATCAACATCCCCCGTATCCTCAGGTTGGCGCGTATTAGTGAGCTTGCTTCAGAACGCGGTGATGCTGAATCGTTGGTGCTGGCTGGTGGTGCAGCCTTTTTCATCAATCCTGAGCCGGTCGCAGATTTTATAGATCTGATTGCCGTGGGTGAGGGGGAAACCCTGATACCGATGTTGGCTGATTTTCTGGTTCAACAGCAACATACAGATCGCCAGGAACTGCTCCGGCAAGCGGCAGGTTTGCCAGGCATCTACGTCCCCTCGTTACCTCAAGTTAAGCCGGTAATCAGGCTCTGTGCGCCCAAGGAATCAGCACCTTCCTGCTCTGTTGTGCTGACTGATGAAACAGAATTCGGCAACATGTATTTGGTGGAGGTCAGCCGGGGCTGTCCACGGGGATGTCGTTTCTGTGCTGCAGGATTCGTGTATCAGCCATTTCGTCAGCAACCGCTGGAGTTGCTCAAGGCAGCAGTGCTTGAAGGGCTTCAGCATCGTAAGACTATCGGTCTGGTTGGTGCAGCAGTGTCTGATCACCGTGATATTGAGGCGTTGTGTGAATATATTGTGGAGCAGGGTGGTTCTCCCTCGCTATCATCATTACGGGTAGACCGCTTGACGCCATCCATGCTCGGTCTTCTGGCAAAATCAGGTCATCGCACGATCTCTCTGGCACCAGAGGGGGGCTCGCAGCGGATGCGTGACATGATCCGGAAGAATCTGACAGATGAGCAGATCCTTGATGCTGCAGAGGCGGTTGCTCGGGCTGGTATTCTGAACCTGCGCCTGTATTTTATCATTGGTTTGCCCGGTGAAACCGATGAGGATCTGGAAGCGATGCTGCGTCTGACCGCTTCGATCAAGGATCGTGTGCTTGAACAGGCCCGTGCTCACAAACGGCTGGGAGAAATCACCCTGTCAGTGAATCCGTTTATTCCAAAACCGTTTACACCGCTACAGTGGGCAGGTATGTGCCCGCTGGATGAATTAAAGCGTAAGGTGGCCTGGCTTGAAAAGCAGATCCGTCCTCTGGCAAATGTCAGGCTTAAGGTTGAAGAGTTGCAGGGATGTGTGCTGCAGGCGCTACTCTCAAGAGGGGGACGTGAACTGACCCCATTAATTAGTAAAATGGCCGAGGGGGTAAATCTGAAAAAGGCTGCCAAGGCCTGCAGTATCAAAGCAGATAGTACGGTTACTACAACGCTTCCAGTTGATGCCGGATTGCCCTGGGATGTTGTTCATTCAGCTGAGCGTAACAGACTTGAAGTTGAGTATCGTGCAGCTATGCAGGTGATAGGAGTGAGTGTATGAAGCAGTGCAGTATCTGTGGTACTGAGTTTGATGAACATGCAAAGGTTGATTCAGCCTTTCATGAGGCTGGTATCTGGCTGGCAGAGGAGGTCTGGCAGGATGCCGGTGAATTATGTCCCCGATGTCTTGAAAACCGGGCGCATCTGGCGATGATGTATGCCCATGACATTAATCAGGGTTAATATGCTGTGATAATTGGAATTGTGATTTGTAAAAACGCTTTGGGTGAATTACTACAGAAGTATGCATATAAGTATATCTTGAGAGTTCAGGATTGACACGGTCTTATTAGGTGTGATACATCGTGTTCATTAAAATAATGGTAGAGGAGGTTTTACATGAAGAAAATGTTAATGATAGCGCTGGTTGCAAGTCTCGTATTACCGTTAAAAGCTTTTGCTGTTGGCGCAATTGCTATTGATGATGAGTTGGGCGAAGATGAACCTGCTTATGGTTTTGCAACTGGCGAAGATAATAAAAATGATGCAAAAAAAAGTGCATTAAAGTTTTGTAAAGAAGCTGGTGGTGCAAATTGCAAATTCGTAGTTTGGTTTGAGACCTGCGGTGCAGTAGCTGTATCTAAAAAATATTACGGTTACGGCTATGGCAAAACCAAGGCGATAGCAACGGCGAAAGCTCTTGAGATGTGCGGCCAGAATTCATGCAAGGTTACTGTTGCTGAATGTGAATAACAGTGTAGGGAGTCAATTTATAAGTCGGCTATGATTAGAGAACCGCCTCGCTTTGGGGCGGTTTTTGTTTGTTAGGCCGTACAGTGTAGTGTTCGTTGGGTAAACGACATATGTAATGAGAATAAACAAAAACGGCCTCCGATTTGGAGGCCGTTTGAGTTATTACCAAATCTGGAAAAGTGTCTTTTTAGTCTACTGACTTTCTTAAAAAAGTTGGAATATCATATGCATCTTCGTCGTCAAAAGAGATTGTTCCGACATGTCGGGTAGGACGTGGGTTGTCATTTTTTTCGCGGTCACGAATGAAAGTAGGTCTATCAATATTAGATGCATTTGATGGTTTGTTTGGCATGATTGATAGTGGTGTAAAACCACCACGACCTCGCTCTGTTGCCTCAAAGCTGTCGCCAAAACCGGTTACAATGGCGGTGACCTTGATCGTACCTTCCATGGCTTCGTCAATTACTACACCGATAATAATATTGGCGTCTTCATGGACCTTCTCATGCACGGTCTTGTTGACGGCGTCAAAATCATCCATGGTCATGCTGGAGGAACCGGTGATATTGACCAGAACCCCTTTGGCGCCAGAAACATCAATATCTTCCAGCAGTGGCGAAGAGATTGCTTTTATTGCAGCTTCAACAGCACGGTTGTCACCATCAGCAATACCGATTCCCATCATTGCCATACCACGTTCACTCATGATCGCTTTAACATCGGCAAAGTCAACGTTGATGAAGCCGGAGGTGGTTATCAGATCTGAAATACCCTGCACGGCCTGACGCAGCACATCGTCAGCAGGTTTAAAAGCATCCAAAATACCGAGTGATCGAGGTGCAATGCTGATCAGACGATCATTGGGGATAATGATCAGCGAGTCTACATGTTGCTTGAGAGCACGGACGCCTTCATCTGCCTTGGCCATCCGTTGTTTGCCTTCACGGGAAAATGGTTTGGTCACGATGCCTACGGTGAGTGCCCCAACTTCTCGGGCTACCTCGGCAATGACAGGTGCGGCGCCTGTACCGGTACCGCCACCCATACCGGCGGCGATAAAGATCATGTCAGCACCTTTAAGCAGTTCTGTCAGTTTTGCCCGGTCTTCAAGGGCTGCATCGCGACCGACATTAGGGTTGGCACCTGCACCGAGCCCTTTTGTCAGTTGGCCGCCGAGAGCGACCTTAACCGATGCTTTTGAGGAGCGAAGAGCTTGAGCATCCGTATTGGCAACAATGAAATCCACCTTGTTTATGCCGCTTGTCACCATGGTATTAACGGCATTACCGCCACCACCACCTACACCAATGACTTTGATGACTGCACTCTGCTCGATGGTTTCGTCAAATTCAAACATCCGCTCCCCCTTGTGAAGTGTCATAACTAGTTGTCAGGGCTGCCCTACATATCTGGTACAAAGGGCCCCGTAGCGTTATTAGAAAAATTCACGGAACCAACTCTTCATTCGCCGCGTGGTGGTATTGAAGATGCTGTCTTCCGATTTTGTGGTGGGGAATTCCCGTGGTCCCATATTACGGCTTCCGTACACTATTAAACCTACTCCGGTTGAGTAAACTGGTGAATTTACTACATCTGTCAGCCCGCCGATTCGTTGTGGCAAGCCGCGTCGAACCGGCAAATTGAAAATTTGCTCAGCCAGTTCCGGCATTCCTTCAAGTATACTTGATCCTCCGGTAATTACAACCCCGGATGCAATTGAATCTTCAAGTCCTGACTTGATTATTTCACGATTAACAAGGGTAAACAGTTCTTCAACACGGGGGCCCAGTATTTCACAAAGAACATTGCGTGACAGCTCCCGTGGCTTACGGCCGCCCACGCTCGGCACCTCGATCTTCTCATCCTTGCCCACCAGCGCTGACAGACAACAGCCCTGGTTACGTTTGATCTTTTCTGCTTCAGCCATTGGAGTACGCAGACCAACCGCAATGTCATTGGTTAGGTGATTGCCGCCGAGCGAAAGCACAGAGGTATATTTAATTGCGCCGTCACAGAAAATAGCGATGTCAGTGGTGCCACCCCCAATATCTACAAGGCATACGCCAAGTTCTTTTTCATCTGCAGACAGTACTGCTTCAGAGGAAGCCAGCTGTTCCAGCACGATATCAGCCACATCAAGGCCGGCCCGGTTACAGGACTTGACAATGTTCTGAGCACTTGCAACGGCACCGGTAACAATATGCACCTTTGCTTCAAGGCGGACACCGCTCATACCAAGTGGCTCGCGGATACCATCCTGCTCATCAATGATGAACTCTTGCGGCAGGATATGGATTACTTCCCGGTCCATCGGGATGGCGATCGCCTTGGCAGCGTCAATCACCCGTTTGACATCTTCCTGTGATACTTCACGGTTTTTGATGGCGATCACACCCTGGGAGTTGATCCCTTTGATATGCCCACCGGCAATACCGGCGTAGACTGACTTGATCTCGCAACCAGCCATCAGTTCGGCTTCTTCAATCGCTTTTTTGATTGAGGTAACCGTACTTTCAATATTTATGACCACACCCTTACGCAGGCCACTTGAGGGACTGGTGCCGATGCCGACAATCTCGATCCCTTCTTCTGTAAGGTTACCGACAATAGCGCAAATTTTTGTTGTGCCGATATCCAGGCCTACAATCAGGTTATCTCTTCTGGCGGACATAGATGCTCCTCTCCCAAATAAGAACTGAACGTTCTTCAGCTCTTCTTAACTACGATCCGGTCACTGTAGTCCAGGTCAATATACTGCAGACTCGGTTGCTGTGTCATCAGATTCTGGTAAATACGTGCAAAACGCTGAAGTTTATTGCTGAAATCATCGCTTCCAATCTTTATTGGCAGGACACTGGAGGTGGTATACAGAGTAAAACCGTGCCCGCTATCGTAATGAATCTCTGATACATCAGCAAGGATAAATGCACCGTGCTGCTTAAGTGCCGCAAGCAGATCACAAGCTGTCTTCAAAGTGTCTTTAGTTGTTGTTGGATCAGCGTTCAAATCATCTTCGCTGATACCACTTACTACGGGAAAATCGAGACTGTCGCCATGGCTTAAGGGCTTAAACGGTTCGCCGTTGGCATCAAGATAATAGAGTAGTCCCATATTAATAACGGCAACCGGTTGTCGCTCTTTGATACTGACCGCGATGGTGCCTGGAAAGAAGCGTTGTACCCGAACGGATGCCACCCAGGGATTGGATTGAACCTGTTGGCCGATGGTTTTCAATCGGAGGGCCAAGAGGTTCTGTCCTGGAGTGATACCGGTCAAGGCAACAATTTCGTTATGAGCAAGCCGCTGTGTACCGCGAACCTCTACTTTTTGCACTGGAAAGGGAGTCGCCTTGAGCAGTCCGTGGACCGATGCTGCCATCAGGCCACCCAGTAGCAACAGAAGACCGCCCTTGCTGCCGATTCTGATCAGCGGCAGCAGGTATTTGCGCAGGTCTACCGGTTCTTTCCTGACCTTGAGCTTGTTCGGCGCTACCTTTTTATTCTTATAGCTGCCGAGATGCCGAAGATCCGTCATCATGCTGTCTGCCCGGTTTTCAGAGAGGCAGATTGTGCGATCCGTTCCACCAGTTTTTCAAAAGAAAGTCCCGCGCCTTTTTGGGCGATCTCAGGTAGCAGTGACAAAGCGGTCATGCCTGGCAGGGTGTTGACCTCCAGCAGGTAGCAGTCACCGGCTTCAGTTACCAGAAAGTCAACCCGGCAGTAGCCATCACAGCCCAGCGCTTGGTGTGCTTTCAGCCCCTGTAACTGCACTTTTTCATACAGGGCAGCATCCAACCTGGCAGGGAAGAAATGCTCGGCCATGCCATCGCTGTATTTTGCTTCAAAGTCATAGAATTCTTTTTTTGGTACAATTTCAATGGCGCCAATCGGTTGGTTGTCCAGAATCCCGACCTGCACCTCCTGGCCTTTTATGTACTGTTCGACCAGTACTAACTCGTCATAGCGAAAGGCCTCATCCAGGGCAGCCTGCAGCTCTTCTGCTTTTTTAACGATAGAGACACCGACTGATGATCCCTCCTGTACCGGCTTGACCACGGCAGGCAAGCCAAAGGGAAGGTTTTCAGCACTGCAGTTTTCCCCGCGCCGTAATGCGATGTAAGGGGTGATGGTCAGCCCGGCAGCAGCAAAGGCCTGCTTGCTGTACAACTTGTGCATGGCCAGGGCGCTGGCCAGTACACCAGAACCGGTGTACGGAATCTGCATCAGTTCCAGCAGTCCCTGAATGCAACCGTCTTCTCCGTAACGACCATGTAGTGCAATAAAGGCCACTTCAATTTTTTCGTCACGCAGTATAGTTGCCACTTCGTTACGAACATCAATGGCGGTGCTGTCATACCCCATCGCCAACAAGGCCTGATGGACGGCCATGCCGCTTTTAAGCGACACATCCCGCTCAGCCGATAGTCCTCCCATCAGTACGCCGATCTTTTTAGCCTTCATGGCTCCTCCCCCACAATCCGCACTTCTTCTTCCAACTGTATTCTTGAGGTTGCCAGCACTGCCTGCTTCACCTTTTTCGCCAGCTCCAGACAGTCTGTGGCTGTGGCGCTGCCACGGTTAATCAAAAAGTTGCTGTGCAGTTCAGCCATCTGAGCCCCGCCAACGGTCTGCCCACGCATCCCTGCTGCGTCAATCAGTCTCCAGGCTGTCTGATCCGGTGGATTCTTGAAAAATGATCCGGCACTGGGATACCCCACATTGTGCTTGGTGCGTCGCAGCTCAAGGTCCTTGCGAATCTCTTCCTCGGTATCTGCAGGGTCTGTTGGCTCCAGCTGCAGTGTCGCTGCCAGGATGATGTCACCTGGCTGCAGATCCAGTCGGCGGTAGCCGTAGTTGATCTGGCTGCGTTGTAGCTCCTGCACGGTTCCCTGGCGTAGCAGACACAATGAATCGGCATGGTCCAGAAGACCATTGCCATAGGCACCGGCATTCATCCTGATTGCGCCGCCAATGGTGCCGGGAATGCCGGAGATAAAGCCGATGCCACCCAGCCCAAGCTGTTGCCC
>Ga0209373_10002841_pt1 | contig 16707 bp, 9 predicted proteins | sample Higcelweek5metaG_FD_187173 | JGI IMG/M metagenome (GOLD analysis project Ga0209373, IMG submission 187173) | Freshwater pond sediment microbial communities from the University of Edinburgh, under environmental carbon perturbations - High... | ecosystem: Environmental > Aquatic > Freshwater >... | reverse complement strand
CTAAATTTAAACCGAACCATATTCAAAACAAATTCAATAATTGCGCTAACCTTCACAAACGATTTTCGGCTTGCATTTGCCGAAAAGGTAATTGGCACCTCTTTAATCTTCAACTTCAAATCGCGGGCAGCAATCATTATTTCAGCATCGATAAACCAGTCGGTCGATTGCAGGTTAAGCCTTGAATAGACATCGCGAGTTAATATTTTGGGTTTCGAATTCACATCTTTTGAATGCAAGCCCGGATAAATGAGCGTAAAAAGAAGGTTATAGACCGATGAAAGAAAAATACGGTAAGATCCGTCGTGCCTCTTTACCCTATAAGTTTTCACTATATCGAAATCAGAATCTTTTATGACTGAATATACCTCGGCAACACTTTCAATGGGGAATTGGCCGTCGCCATCAATGACACAAATATATTTTCCCGAACAGGAATTCATTCCCTGAAGCATGTCCCACCCCATCATTCCTTCTTTAATAAGAGTAACAGGTTTCACTCTTGGCTGGTCAAGTGCTAGTTGTGCCACAATTTCAATTGTTTCGTCTTTACTTTCAGCAAAATCATTGGCAACCAACACAATCTCATATTCAACGTGAAGATTATCTAACACCTCACGAAGTTTGTTGAAAAAGGGCAAAATAGTTTTCCCCGAATGGTAGCAAAGCACAACAACTGATAATTCGGTCATAAATAAGTCTTCTTTTTTAATTTAATTCTGAACTATAAAAATAAAATAGAACTCAGGTTATTATGACACATATTTAGTGCAATGGTAAATAAAATTAGTGATTCTTAAAAAACAACCAACAGCATTGCTCAAAAATCAATAATATCTAGTCGTTAGATAGAAAGGTAAACTAAAATTAATATGTCTTAGCTCTAATATATGATCAAAAAAACTCGCAATTTTATTTATTTTGGGCAACTAAGTAATTGACTATTTATTATTGTCATTTAACTCATAATACTAATGAGATAAAAAAATTTAATTACGACACTAAATGAATATTAGAACTTATAACCTGTCGACAAAAGAAAAAATAATAATGGAAGGATATATTGAAAGCATCGACGGACACGTGATTTCAGGATGGTGTTTTGAAAAGAAGAAACCATTAAGTCCAGTTCTGATTTCTATCTATGTTGACAAACAAAAGGTTGCAGAACAACTTGCAAACTCTTACCGTCAGGATTTAAAACCGCACGTTCATCCTACAGGCGAATGTGCTTTCGGCGTTCAATTACCTTCAACCATTGAGTACAACGGCCAGCTCCTCGAGATTTTTGCTAATGAGGAAAAAGTTTCTACTCATTTTGTCTCCCTGGTAAAAAAAAGTGGCTCAGAATTGATTTCCAAGGTTCAGATTTATGGCGAACGATCGTCGGGAACAAACTATCTAGAACAACTTATGAAGATGAATATTCCTTCCTTAATTTTTACAAACGAATATGGATGGAAACATTTTTTCCCGCCTTCAACTTTCCCAACTTCAGAACAATGCCTTTTCTTGGTCATCTATCGTGACCCATTCGACTGGACAAGAAGCTTCTACCTACAACCTCACCATGTACACAAATCGATAAGAAAACTTTCGTTCTCAAAATTTATTCGATCAGAATGGCATTGTGTGTATGATAAGCAATCGAACACTCATCCAACGGAAGAACTATACATGCAGGAGATGATGTTCGAAAGAGATCCTAACACCGGCAACCGGTTTCAAAACATCCTGTCCATGCGAAGTTCAAAATCAACGCTCTTGAGTTGTTAAAAGAAAAGGTAACCTATGTAGAATATGTGAGGTACGAAGAACTTAAAAAAAATCCCGAACAATTTATTCAACACCTGATAGAAAAATACAATTTGCCAACCTATCAAAAGTTCGAAGACATAATTACCTATAAAGGAAATACACAAGAAGTGTTTAAACAAAAGAAATATTTCAACTTTAAAAAGACCGATTTGAATTTTATAGTCGAAAACCTCGATTTACACCTCGAAAAGAAGATTGGATACCTTATAGACGATAGGGTGAATGAGTTGCCGTGCAAAAAAGTATCTTATGATTTCTTTATTCGACTAAAACGAGCATGGATAAAGTAATGTGGTAAACAAAATTGTCGGAACCATTGATTTTTATGAATAAAACTCACCCCTAACCCCGCCTTGCGGGACAGGCTCTCCGAGGAGAATAACCCACCCCTAACCCCTAAACACAGTTCAGTATAGCTAATTGCTGCGTAGCTAATGAGCCGGTGAAAATCTGGCAGAGAACCCACTTTGTACTGAAGAAGAAAGATAAGGCCAACTGCCAGCAAGCATATTCATAGGGCATCGCCCTGTGTAGAAAAAAAAACCACCCCTAACCCCTCCCATGAGGGGAATCGTCTCGGTATTTATGTAAAAACAAGATATTAGACCTGCTTAGTTCGCGACAATGAATTGCCTACACCTTTAGGTGTAAAAAAAATGCAAAAATCCTCACAAACAAGTCTTTAACCAAATAGTCATTTTAGATTTATTGGGGAAAGGGTATTTTATTCATTTTTTTCAACGAATAATATTCTAGTTCGTATTTTTAACCCATGCGATACAATAGAACAACAGCAAGGAGTTGGAATACAGGATTACAATCGAAGATCACCCTTAGGTGAATCCATAATTAGGGAGGTGCAAATCGCAAATCGGCACCAACATGATAAAGTGTGTTATCTGCTAATCATAACCTTCTGTTTTCCAGCAATTTTATCCGATCGAAATGCAACAATATAGGCACCGTTACTTAAATTACCGATATCAATTTTTTGATTCTTTTCATTGATCATTTCCTTCTGAACAAGCTCACCCAAAAGATTGTAAACTTGAACTTCAAAATGGTGGTTATCAATATTGTTGCATTCTACGATTATAAAATCGGATGCGGGGTTTGGATAAACCTTAAATTCAAAACCAGATATCGACAATTCACTTACATCCAATTTCTCATAAACCACTTCGGCTGAGCCACCTACGCCTTCACTAAGATTATAATACGACCCTGATGGCGTTGTTTCCAATTTCATTGCCCTAACTAAGTAATGTTTAGTCCCATCTGTTCCAATAGAGTCGGTGAAAGAATTTCCAGAAATCAAATTCGAGATCAACCGATATCCTTCAAATTCATTTTCTGAGCGATAGACATAATACCCGAGCACCACATCGGACGATGGGGTCCAATTTATAGTTTTTCCAAAACCGGTTAACGTACTTGCAATTGAAACCGATTGTGGTGGAGCCAATACATTCTGTTTCAATGTTAAATCGCCCATCAATGCAATATGGATAAACCGGCCTCCATAGCCCGAGGAATATAATGAGGAATTGTTCTGGGTTATTAGAGTACCGTAGCCAATATTTAATCCTAAACCCATTGTATTTAAGACCCAGTTGGGCCTTCCAGCCCAAGCACAAGTAAGTGCCGGAATATTTGCACATAATGGAGAACGCAAAAAATTGTTTTGTGAATCCCAATCGCCAAAGTAAGAACCAAATAGCAAAGTGAAAATTGCATTAACATTTTGATTCATTATTTGGGTTGAAGTGCCAATTCCGCCAGCACCACTGTAGTTGCCGCCACCACATCCATAAGCCCATAGATAACTGGTGGTATCAAGCGTACCTCTGAAATCGGCAGATAGAATATTTGATTTGCCAACCAAAGGAGCAAAATTTCTAAATCCATTTGCAGCAAATGCCTCGCCAGAAAAAGCTCCGAAATTATCATCAACCAATCCACGCTCGCTCAATACAATTTCTTTCTTCCGATAAGCATGATTTCGGTTCAAATAATTTTTCATTAATTGAAATTCAGTTTTTCCACTCGCGGGCATATTGAAGAAATCGATACGGCTAACCTGTAAGTCGATGTCGGTAGGAATATATGTTTGGTCAAATTTTCCATCACCCGGAACATTAATATTCTCGGGTCTTGGTGCTTTAGCAGAATTAACAAACACATCAGTCCATATGCCATCCATATCGCCATAATAAACATCGGCAGGCCATGCACCCTTATGATTGTCATGCCCATCGGGGTATAAATCGCCTGAATACGGAACAGCAATATGCCCGATAAGCAAAACTGCTTTAACATTATTTGAGGCAATGTTGTACTGGGCTACAATATAATTTTTCACCGAAGAAACAGAATCGGTCCTCGAGAAATATTCCAGAGTTACATCCCAGCCATCGCTTGCCAAATCTTTTTCGAAACGCAACAATTCGTTGGCCAGCGAGTCGACAAAAATGGAATCAACCAGAACCAAGATTCTTCCATTGTAATGAATAGCAGGTTTTTTTATACCCGCATACACATAACCATAAGCAGTAGCATTATTGGCAGCTGTTTTATAAAGTTTGTATTCATATGCGGTATCGGATTGAACAGCATCATCTACATATAAACTGGCAGTCCCCGGAAGTGTAGCAATAGCATTTCCCCAGGAATTTGCCTGTAACGATTTTCGATAAACCTGATATTGTGTAGCTTTGATATCATTAATCCAGTTCAATGAAATTCGAGCTGGATTACCCTGAATTGAAACATCAATTTGAACAGCGTAATCGGCAGCTACTTGTGCAATTGAATTATTTGATGAAAACAAGAAAATAGCAAATAAGAGCACACAAAAACTTTTCATTTAATTATTTTGTATTAGAATTGATAATCAGGTAATTTCCACTTAAATGCATTATACTGAAAGGAACATCAGTCCATCAAAATTAGGATCGAAATAACCTTCGGTAAAAGGTTCAAGATACGCATTCCACAAGGCATCTACAAATTCCCAACTTTGAAGTTGAAAACAAGATATTAGACATTAGACCGGCTTAGGTGGGACTATAAATAGCCTACTTTGTACCGAAGGAGAAAAAAAGACCTACGGTCTGCGATTAATATTCATAGGGCATCGCCCTATGAATATTAATCGCAGACAACCCCATAAGCCCCAAAGTGGACGCAAGCATAAAAAAAACAAGACATTAGACATGCTTTGGTGGCGACAACGAATTGCCTACACCTTTAGGTTACAAACCTTTCGCCCTTACATGGCTTGTTGTGTTGCCTAATTGCGTAACACAGGGCAATGCCCTGCGCTAATGCTTTAAGGCCGTTGGCCTAAACTAAACAACATTGAATAATAAATTGAAAATTGTTTTTAACCTCACTAGCTAAACTTTGCAATTAGGTGTGGTTTGCACCCAACGAATTCAGCAAAGCTAAACGAAGTTCACCGAAGGTAATTGAAAAGCAGAAAAGCTGATTGCACGAACAAATGGATATATAAACCAGCTCTGTGATAACAATAATATATTCAAATAAAATTCAGAATAAAATGAATTAGAACTAATTGTGCTGAATGATTAGTAAGAACAATTCATTAAGGAACTCGAAAATATCTTCTATTCCAAATCCCAAACAAAGAGGAAATCAAAACATTTTTCTATTTTTAAAAAAATCAAAAATTAGAGTTATCCAATATTTCATGATTAAAGTCTCAATCATTACACCGAGTTTCAACCAGGCTTCTTTTTTAGAGGAATGCATAAAATCTGTACTGAATCAAGACTATCCTAATATTGAATACATTATTATTGATGGAGGATCGACTGATGGCAGCATCGACATAATAAAGAAATACAACGATAAACTAACCTACTGGATAAGCGAACCCGACAACGGGCAATCTCATGCAATAAATAAAGGATTCAAAAAAGCTACAGGTGATATTGTTGCATGGTTAAATTCGGACGATCTATACTTTCCCGATGCTGTATCAACAGCAGTAAAACGGTTTGAAGAAATACCAGACTTAACTTTATTTTATGGCGACTGTGTGTTTATTGACAAAAATGGTTCATTTATTCGATATTTCACCGAAGTTGAGCCATATAATCAAGACCGTTTATTAAATTTCTCTGACTACATTATGCAACCAACTGCTTTCTTTTCGAGAGAAAAGCTGGTTGAAGTTGGTTACCTCGACGAGTCTTTTCATTACGTAATGGACTGGGATTTATGGTGCAAGCTATGCAAAGTTGGGCAAGTTTTCTACGAGAACAAACTCATAGCAGCCAACCGCGATTACGAAACAACAAAAACAAATACAGGCGGCATTGAACGATTAAAGGAGATATGGTCACTCCAGAATAAACACAAAACGAATTTTTACCATAATGCTTTTCTGAATTATTTAGCAGCAGAGATAAGAACAACCTTTGAAAAAAGCAACATAAAGGCAATCCGTTTCTCAGGAAAATATCTGGCATTGCTTACCCTGTGCCTTTCGCCAAAGAACATTATCTACAGCAAAGAAAACGATCACAAAAGAGGCTTATATGGCTTCAAACCAAATTCACTTATTATTCCTCAAGGAAAAGCAGAAATACATTTGCCTCAAATATGGCAAGAAATTATCTTCGTATTTAAAGAATCGCTGAATGAAGAACAAAAACACATCTTCATAAACAAAACACCAGTAAATGAGAATTTTATAAAGATAGAAAATGATTATTCTTCTACCCAAAATTTGCAAAAAAGCATTCTAATCGAAATTAAAGATCAAACAGGGAATTATTGCAAAGGGGAAATTGAGAAAATAAATACGCTTTATCAACTTTAGGGAGTAATCATTTTTACAAGTAATACAAACATATTTTATTGAAAATCATTATCAAAAATAATTCAATGGCAATTGTATCTTATGCTCAAAATTTTGAAGATGTATTATTAAACAGGGTTTTCAAAGGTAAAAAAGATGGATTCTATATTGATGCTGGAGCTGCACACCCTGAAATATTATCAGTTACAAAATGGTTCTACGATTTAGGCTGGAGAGGAATTAATATAGAACCAACCCCATTTTTTTTTGAGAAATTAACACAAGAAAGGCAAAGAGATATTAACCTAAACCTGGCTGTGGGGTCAAAAAACGAGATTCGAACATTCTATGAATCTGACATTCAAGAAGCATCAAGCTTTATTTACAAAAACACTGAATCAGCAAACCTTATTGCCAACAACATTTTAAATGATAAAAATAAAAGTTATAACATTGAAGTCCAAACCATTGAATCTATTTGTGAAAGATATTGCAATTGCCCAATCGACTTTTTAAAGATTGACGTAGAAGGCTTTGAAAAAGAAGTATTAGAGGGATGTAATTTTAAAAAATTTCGTCCTATTATAATTGTCATCGAAGCAATCCCTCCCTTCTCTGGAATAAGTCTATCTTCGCCTTTTATCGGAGAAGATATTGCCTATCTAAATGAAAATGAAACATTAAAGTGGGAACAGATATTGATAGACAATGAATACAAAAAAGTTCATTTTGATGGAATCAACTGCTTTTATGTTCGGAAAGAGGATATTTATTTAGAAAAGAATTTTTCCATACCTGTAAATCCGTACGAATTCACATTTCCAAATCTCGAAATTGAAGAGTTACAAAAAAATCAAAAAATAATCCCGCCTGTTCTTTATAATCTAGTAGAAAATAGTTTAAGCCATAAGTCTGAAATTAACGATTTACAAGAAGAGATTAAAAACAATCAAACTGAATTAACCAAACTCAGAAACAACTTAAAAAAGTACAAAACCCTTGAAAATGAACTCAGCTCGATCAAAGCCTCATTCGAAAAAACAAAAAAAGAACTTGATCAGGCAAATGCTCGGTTCTATAAAATTGAATACTACTATAAAAATGCTGTCGAGAAACTAAAAGAGACTCAACTTTTAGCACTTTCATACCGCGAAGAAATCTATGGTTATAAAAATTCTTTCTTTAAACGTTTTTTCAGCTCCAAAAAATTGTTCAAAAAACAAATACCTTCGATACTCGATTTCTCAACACCCCCTGCACCCGAAACAACAATTTCATCAACTACTATTGATGAAGTTAAAACCCCTTCGTCCGATGAACCATTGCACATAAACCTCAATTCAGAACTTCATTTTACTTCTCATGATAATTTATCTGAAATCATTAATGAGTGTTTAGAAAAAAATGGGGTGAAATTTGTTGGTGAAATTGAAACCATACTTACTCCGAATACTAATGTTGGTTTGTTCAATTCACCTTGGGGCTGCATCGCAACAGCATCCACTCATGTTCCAACTTGGTATAAAAAAAATGTTCTAAACTACGTTCAACTGTTTTCATCTCCAATGATGAAACAAATTAGCGCAAACTGCAAATGCATATTAACCTTTTCGGAGACCCTTGCGAACGATTTATCCAAACTAACAGATAAACCGGTAAAAAACATCATGCATCCCCTCCCTGTATCAAAAAGAAAGTGGTCTCCCGAAAAGTATATTTCTATAAATCCAAAACAAATTGTTCAGCCGGGCCAAAGCATGCGCTGCCTTCACGCCATATTTATGTTACCCAAAAGCGGGTTAAAAAAAACACTTTTATCAACAACTTGCGATCCTGAAAAATTAAATTCTTTACTCTCTGTTGAAGAAGAAGAATTGGGAAATGAATTCAGAAAACCAATGCTAAAAAGTGTCGATATAGTATACGACGATGAAACCAATATCGAAAATTGGTATGATGGTAGTATCTTCTTCCTCCACCTTTATGATGCTTCTGCTGATTTAATTGTATTAAAATGCATTGCCGATAATGTACCATTACTTGTAAACCGTTTACCTTCTATGATAGAATACCTTGGCGTTGATTATCCTCTTTTTTATAGTTGCTACAACGAGGCTATAGAGAAAGCAAAAGACACAGATTTAATTATTCAGGCTCATGAATACTTAAAAAAACGGAGTACTGAACATTGCTTTTCCCTTGATTACTTTATCTCATCAATCTCAAATTTCTTCGTTAAAAACTAACACTAATCTATCAATGAGCCAATTAAAAATATCAATAATAACCACCAGCTTTAACGCTGTTGAGAATCTGAAACGAGCAACAAAAAGTGTTCAAGAGCAGCAATATGGAGAATTTGAACATATAATTATTGACTGTGGTTCAACTGACTCAACAATAGAATTTTTAAAATCGGAGTCTGATCTAATCTGGATATCGGAACCTTATAAAAAACAATCTGAAGCTTTTAACAAAGGTTTCGAAATGGCTTCTGGCGATATTATTGTCAATCTCAATGCTACCGATTACTTCCTTCCTGGAGCATTTGAAAATGTTGTTCCCTATTTTGAACGTGGACATAAGATCGTTTTAGGGAACATTTTGGTAAAACAAGAATGGGATGGTTTTGAATGGCTAAATTCAGCTAAAAGTTCTTTTAACGAGATGGTTCGACATTGGGAAGCTAATGCTTTTTGCACCAGCCCCTGCGGTTATTTCTTCACTAAAGAGGTCCAAGATCAAACACCATTTAATCCGGATATTCCAGGAAAAACAGATCTTGAGTTTCTACTTGAAACAAGTTTAAAGTACGAAATCATTAAAATTGATTATACGCTCGGGGTCTCTGCTCTTTCGAACAACTACAAAAAGAAACAAGAACAATTAACACCAAAATACTGGAATCTTGAGAATTGGGATTTTATTGAAAAATTGGCAGAAAAAAATCTTGAACAACGCGAATTCAGAAACTTTATTAAACAAAGAGATTTTGGATATCAACATCAAAGACAAACGGTTATTCAGAGCCTTATTCACACCGAAAAGTTTGAAGAATTAATTGGCAATAAAGAAGTTATGGCCCTACCCTCTACCGATCAATGTTATCAAGGCTTTTCCGACAACGTATATTCCAGAGTTATTCCCACCAATGAATATGCTGCTAACGGTGATTTTATCATTGATATTCATCAAGTTGGCAAAGTTGCCTCAACATCTATATGGAACTTATTAACCAACACTTTCAACAATAATGACAAACATGCCTTTGTTTATCATACACATACACTACATGCTAACCTATTGTCTTACACTGCAAGAAATACAAACACATCCATAATTCATTTTTCAAAAACGTTATCCAAAACATTTCAGACTTCAAAAGAACAATTCCAATGGAGATTTATCTCCCTGGTTAGAGATCCAATTGAAATTGGAATTAGCAACATTTTCCAGATGCTTGTCAGTGGACAAAATTACTCTGGACTTATTAATGAACATGGCATTACTGACTATTCCATTTTCAAGAAAAACATTGTGAATGTAATCAAATCATACATATTGCCATATTGGGACAAAGAATATCGTGAAAATAAAATTTTGGATGTTTTTTCAACCCCTTTTGACAAAGAAAAAGGATTCAAAATTATTCAAAGTGACAATGTTGAAGTTCTAATTTTGGTTTATGAGCGTGTGAATGAAATTTTCCCGGAAGCTATGGAAGAATTTCTGGGCATTCCAAACCTTTCTATACCAAGAAAAAATATTACGAACGAGAAGAAGGATCTTGTTTCAAAAAACTATGATAAAATCAAAAAAGAGTTAAAATTCGATAAAGGAACCCTCGATTGCATTTATGCCCATCCTTTCGTTACTCATTTTTACAATGAAAATGACATTGCAAAAATGCGAAAAAGATGGGAAGAACCTGAATCTACATTTAGCGTCTCAACTAATCGGCAATAGCTAATTCTTAAGGTTTTAAAATTTAAAAAAATCAATATGCATAAAATAACTGTTGCAATTTGCACTTATAGGCGTTATCGGTTGCTCGAAAAATGTCTTAATTCGTTAAAGCACCAGACCCAACCCCTCTCCGGTTTTCGAATAATTGTTATTGATAATAGTTTGCAACCCTCAGAAGGAGCTGCTTTTCGCGATAATATAAAAGGTTTGCCAAATCTTGATTACTTTATTACAACAGAGGCTGGAATTGCTTTTGCCCGAACATTTGCAGTAGAACAAACTAATACTGAATACGTTGCTTTTATTGATGATGATTCTATCGCCAATAACGATTGGGTAGAAAAAATGATTAGTGCTGTTGATCGGCATAAGCCTAACGCCGGGGCAATTGGAGGTAAAGTTCTGCCATTGTGGGATGTAGAGAAACCTAATTGGTTTCCCGATGATATGTTAGGGGCTCTTGCTGTTGTTGATTGGGGCGACAATGAATGCGAAATTGATGAAAAATTTGGCAACTGGCTCGTTAGCACAAATATTGCATATAAGGTTGACGCTGTTAAGCAAATTCACGGTTTTAGAAAGGCTCTTGGCCGGAATAAAGATAAATTAATCTGTCACGAAGAACTCGATTTACATATCAGACTGAAGAAAGCAGGTTACAATATCATATACTGCCCCGAGTTAATTGTAAACCACAAAATTCATGAAAACAGATTAAATAAAGAGTTTATATGCGATCTGATGTTTTCTGAAGGATATAGCAGAGCTATGATGGAAGAAATTGAAGGCGAACAATTTAAACACCTTTTCCCGCTTTACAACACCTTTTTACCACCGGCTGAAGTTGTAAGCTCAAATTTGTTTACCGACACTAATGATCCTGCCATTTTCAAAAAGAAAATGATTGCTATTTCTGATCTTGGCCGGATACTATTTCATTCAAAAAGAGTCATTGACAGGGCTCCCGAATGGTGTTTTATCCCTAAAAACGACGATTCGTTGAATGCAAAAAGAGTTGAAGCCGAATTTCTAAAAAATAATTGCGATGAAAGCTTACCCATCAAAGGAGCTCTAACAATCAATGAATTACTACCATCGCCTATTTATCGCGAATGTGATTTTATAAATTCAATTTGGTTTGTAATTCCATGTCTCAATGCGGCAAATACTATTGAAGAAACACTGAACAGCATCTTCGCACAAGAGGGAAATTTCACTTTGCACCTTCATGTACAAGATGGTCAATCGACCGATGGAACAATTGAAATCATTAAAAAGTGGCAAGAAAAAGCAAAACAAAATGAAAACCCAAAGATATTAATGACGTTCAACAGTTCTAACGATTCAGGAATGTATGATGCCATTAATAACGGATTTAAACAGCTTAATGTACCCGACGACGGTTATATGACATGGCTTAATGCCGACGACATATTACATCCCGGGACTCTAAACACGGTTATTGAAGTTGCTAAAAAATTTCGCTATACTCATTGGGTTTGCGGAACCCGTTCATCAATGCCCGAGGACGGGATAAACATTTGGAAATCTAAATTCTGCGATTGTTTAAGATACAACATTTTGAACGGTAATTGCGACAACAAACATTACCCATACATGCAACAGGAAGGTACCTTTTGGCGAGGATGGTTGTGGAATTATGTTGGTGGCGTAAATAGCAAACTCAAATTAGCCGGCGATTACGACTTATGGACCAAATTTGCCAGCGTAGCTGAGTTATACCCCATAAATAGAACCCTTGCTACATTTAGGTTCAGGAATGGTTCACTATCGAGCAACAAAGAAGCATATTCAACAGAGGTTGATTCAATTAAGGGCATAGATGAACGAAATAAACAGCACCATCAGCTTATCCGTCTCCTATCGGAAGGGTACATTATGCTATCGCCTGTTATTGAATATGATAACCAGAACAATAAACTCACTATTAGTTGGAAAAATTCCATTGAAAGCCTTCCTGCCCTAAAAGATGATCTTATAAGCTACTACCAAAAATCAAGAACGGTTGACTCCAGCAACATTGTCACATATAATGATATTTTAAATACTCATAAACTGCCACAATTACCTCATTTGGCCGAATCTAAATGGATTGGATCGAAGGTATGGACAATACTTTATCTAAATTATTGGCACAGGAAACAGGCAGCAACCTTAAAGGAATCAAAGTATTTTGATGAATCATGGTACCTTGAAAATAACGTTGATGTAGAAATTGCCAACGTTAACCCCGCAATGCATTTTATTACCGATGGTGCGCTTGAAGGTCGAAATCCAAGCCTCGATTTTGATACCCGTTTTTACCTTAACAGCTACCCCGATGTAAAAGCATCGGGCCTTAATCCGCTATACCATTACATCAAATTTGGCGAAAAGGAGAACCGAAACAAGAATGTAAAAGAGATGGCACAAAAATCGCATACATCAACAAAATCAAAAATAAACATTGAAATGATTGAAGCTAAAAAAAGTTTAATTGTTAAGATAAAGTCTCTTATCGTTGATTTTAAAACTTATAAGACAATTTTCTTTTCTGGACTATTTCAGCCAACATACTATGCCGAACAAAATAAAGACATTATAGATGCAAATATTAATCCCCTTTGGCACTACATAAAATGTGGCGACATGGAAGGACGAAAACCAAATCCTCTTTTTGACCCAACATGGTACCGCACTAAATACCCCGACCTATCCAATCATCAAAATATGAACGCCCTACTCCACTACTATAAATTTGGGGCAAAAGAAGGTCGAAATCCGAGCTCTGATTTCTTATCGAACGAGTACTTATTCCAAAACCCTGATGTGTATAAAAAGGGTACGAACCCTTTAGTTCACTATTTGCAAAATGGAATACGCGAAGGACGAAAAAAACAGGAGGTTGTGAAATAAACATCCCACACAAAGTGAGGATTTCAACATAAAAAGACACAAACAATACTATTGCCACCCGAAAAACAAACTGTCAAATAATCAGAAAAGGCCATTCCCCCGACGAGATGGCCCTCACCTTATCTGGAGTACTGTTTTGCCTTTGTTGAGATGCGACTACATTACAAAACTTGTAAACACATCGCTCCAGTTTCTCGAAGGGTCGCTACCTGCCACAGCAATTAAAAACGCATATTGTTTACCCTGTACAAGCCCTTCAATAACAATTCGATGTTTGGTTACTGATGTATAAACCCAAACACTGTTTTCGTTAATTGGGGCTTCGGTGTATTTTATCTCGTACATATTGGTATGAGGTACCACATTCCAACTAATCTCAAGGCTTCCGCGACTTAACCCCGATTTAGCTGCAACACCTGTAACCATTGGCAACGGGCCTACTGATGAGGCCTTTTTGTTCGTATCGAACCCACTGGTCTGAATAATTTCCTCGCTCCCGAGGCTGACAGATTGTACATAAGCACCTTCCATGCGCAAAAGGTTTTCAAGCACTAACCGACGATTATTCTTTTCGACCGTGTCTTGGTGGTTTCCATCCACTACTTTCGTGAGTGATGTATTGAAGTTATCTTTTCCTTCTGTTAGTTCCTCAAGTGTTGGCACTGGAGAAGGGAAATGGGTATTACCGGTCATTTGACTGATAATGTAGCTAACTTTAACAAGCAGTTCCTTGTCGGTGTACTTGTTCATAGAGAAGTCGATACTTACCTTTGATGGTTCCATGGTTTTCATTTTTTTTGAATGATTAATACAGGCATAAAAACACTCCGATAAAATACGATCTTCAATTTTTCATAATAAATGAGATTTTAACAATCAACAAACTGATAAAAATGGCTACAATTTGGCGAACAATAAAAACTTAACATTATAGGAGTTAAAAAAATCTCAATTGAAACATAACAACATAATGAAATTATTTCTTTAAATACTTAAAAAATATTTTCAACTTTTTCAAAACTTAAACAACTAACTAACTTATGACGAAAAACTGGTGTATTGCATTCATGTTTCTATCTATTGGGCTATCTCCCTTGGTTGTTAGCAAGACTCCAATTTGCTTACCCGAAAGAATAACCATCAGCCAATCTCCTTTATTAATTGATGGGGATGGAGTCGATCCTGCCAAGCAAACACTAAATATTGATCGTGGTAACGAAATAGGATTTAAAATAAGAGAAAACCATCCCACATCCAGTAATAGTAATAATTTATTGGCAAGATCCTTCCAGATTGAAGGTACTCTATTTGCCAATGGCTCTTTATCGGAATCTATTCGATTAACACATGATGAAAATTCTGGCAATGTGAAAAACATCTCAATTATTATCAACAATGTCTTTAATATATTCAACTATGAAATCTGCGCAGTTTAGTCCTCCAATACTTACTAATTCAAATTCACGCTGGGGTGCAGTAAGTTTGTATAATAGAAATTCAACCTTAATTAAATACATATAAAATCAGATATTTATGGGAATGGAATTTCTTGTATCTCCAGAAATCTAAACTACATTCAATATATTACACATAAGAATCAAAAATATTTTGAACAATCACTCAAAAATTAAAGATCAAACTGATAAACCCAAATTACAGTCCTAATGCGTAATTTGGGTTTAATCATGTATAACAAATTGTCTTTCAAATCCATGATACAACGTTTTATGTCATGAACCAATCTTTCACGTATGGTAAAAATGAATTCTTAATTACGAAAATGTTTTTCTTGTCCATGATATATAAAAACCCAGTTACATTTCATCTTTCCTGAATAACATTAACCCAATTTGAACAGAAATATAGCTTTCAAATGTAGGAAAGGATGTTTTTAGTTAATGATGCAATTAATTATAATATACAATGAATGCATCTTGATCATGATTAAACGGTTCATGTCGAGGAAATCAGAAACAATACTTTACTGCAATACTACCTCTTAGACATCAGATACAAGTTTAAGAGTAGCACTTTCAAAGTAAGAGCTGACGGGAGTTTGTAAAACTCTACATTCGAAGTTTAATAAAATCGTTGAACCATGAAACCTATATTCTTCCTTTCACTTCTATTGTGCTTTTCAATAATGCTGCAAGCACAAGTTTCAAAAACGGTATCAATTACTGCCGGGGGCTTAGCCAGTGCATTAACAACTGAAGAGAAAAATACCGTTACCAACCTTACCATCACAGGTACCATCGATGCCCAAGACTTTAAGACCATGCGCGATTTGGTATATTCATTGTCTTACCTCAATTTGAGCGGAGCTTCAATTGCTGCCTATACAGGTACCGGGGGAACTTCTGGCTCTGGCAGTGTAAGCTATCCGGCAATTACGGTTCCGGCAAATGCGTTCTATTATAAATACGGCTTAACAACAGTTGTGCTGCCTACATCCATTCAAATTATTGACCGTAGCGCTTTTTCGACTTGTACCGATCTGACTTCCATTAACATCCCCGAAGGAACTACAACAATTGAAGCCGGAGCTTTTGATCATTGTACAAGTTTGACCTCAATTTCAATTCCCAAATCGGTCACATCAATTGGTGTTTTTGCCTTCAACATGACAGGTTCAATAACCGTTCATGCCGACAACCCGAATTATTCAAACGCTGATGGTGTATTGTTCAACAAGGATAAATCAACCATATTGCAATATCCATACTCAAAACTAGGGAGCTACACAATTCCTTCGTCTGTAGGCACAATTGGACAAGGTTCATTTAGTAATTGTACCGGAATAACTTCTATTACAATTCCATCATCGGTTAATACAATCGAGTCATCGGCATTTAGTTATTGTGGTTTAAGTTCGATTGAGATCCCTTCGTCGGTCACAACAATTACGTCAAATGCATTGATCAATTTTAACGGACCAATCAATGTAAATGCAAGTAATCCAAATTATTCGAGCAGTGATGGTGTACTTTATGACCGAATGAAGAGTGAATTGATTCAATGTCCGACATCCAAGACTGGAAGTTTTTTAATTCCATTAACTGCCTCTACCATAGGGGTATATGCTTTTAATAATTGTTCTCATCTGACCTCGGTCACTATTCCTTCAACAGTCACGACGATTGGCCCTTCTGCCTTTAGTTATTGTGAAAGTTTACTTT
>Ga0209373_10002837_pt1 | contig 16719 bp, 15 predicted proteins | sample Higcelweek5metaG_FD_187173 | JGI IMG/M metagenome (GOLD analysis project Ga0209373, IMG submission 187173) | Freshwater pond sediment microbial communities from the University of Edinburgh, under environmental carbon perturbations - High... | ecosystem: Environmental > Aquatic > Freshwater >... | reverse complement strand
TACAATTGGGCTGCCTTTCTTTTGTAATGTTTTCTCATATACGTCGCGGCCAATAGCTGTTCCCATTGTGTGGAATTGTGAACTTAAGGTACTCATGGCTGCTGCAATCAGCGATAGGAAGAAAACAATTCCAAACCAGCTGGGCATAAATTGTTTGATGAAAGCAGGAATGATTTTATCGTTTCCGCCAGCTGCGGCAATAGCTATTTTTCCTGATTCATTGAAGAAGAATATATTCGATAATGATCCAACAATAAAAGCAACTCCTGTCATCATGAAGATGAAAATACCACCTGATACTACAGCGCGGTTAAGTTCTCGGTTGCTTTTTACCGTCATAAAACGGACAACCAGCTGAGGCTGTGCAAGAACCCCAATTCCAACACCCATCACAATTGTTGTTACAAGCGACCACCAGATAGGAGAGTCCCATTTCGGCATCGAAGTCCAGCCATTGAAGCCTCCTTTTACAATCTTTTCGCACTGCGCCTGGACTTCAGGTTTTGCGAATAGATCTCCGAGCTGGGTATGGGCACTTGTAATACCCCCAAGTTTGGAATAGGCAAAAAACAGGAGGAATGTCATTCCAATGAACATTATAATTCCCTGAAAAGCATCGGTGTACATAACACCTTTAATCCCGCCCATCCAAACGTATAGAGCTACAACTGCTGCAAAAAACAGCAACGAAACTTCGTAGGCGATTCCAAAGTGTGTTTGAATGAAATCGGCACCGCCTTTTAAAACTGCGGCGGCATAAATTGGCATAAATAGAAAGATTATGATGCCGGCAAATCCTTGTATGAACTTAGATTTGAACCTGTTTCCAAGCAGTTCAGGAAAAGTGTGGGCATCAATATTGTGACCCATTTTGCGGGTACGTTTTCCAAAAATTACAAATGCAACAAAAATTCCAACAAATATGTTGAGGAATGTAAGCCACAGCAGCCCCATGCCGAGAGTTCCGGCAGCTCCACCAAAACCAACAATTGCAGAGGTGCTGATGAATGTTGATCCATAAGAAAGTGCCATAATTAGTGGATGGATTTGACGGCCTCCAACTAAATAATCAGCAGATGTTTTTGTGTGTTTGTAACCCAAATATCCCAAATAGGTGATGATAAAAAGGTATACTAAAAGTGCGATTGTACTTCCTAACATTTCTTTACCCTCCTATAAGTTTTCTTCAATTTGAGTTTCTTCTTGTTCCCACTTGATCTCTTCTTTCATTTCGGTAGGCTCATTTTCAGCCCCTTTATTCCAATTGATAAGACCATAAACAACACACGCAACTGCACTTAAAATGCACAATAGATACACTAATAGTATCCAAGGATCGTTAATTCCTAACATAAAGTTTCATTTTTATTAGATTAGTGAAAAACAGGTTTATTTTAGACAAATTCTTTATTAATGATACTCATTGCCATACACATCATTATCGGGAATGATGTGCAAGCCAGCTTTTGTAAGTTTTTCGATGCTGTTGTTGATATCGTCTTCAACATCGATTACCAGATACGCGTTTTTGCCCGGCTCAATGATCCGTCCATAAGCATTTGTGAAATTTATTCCAGCTTCGGCAACAACCTGCAAAAGATTGTCGAGGCCGCCGGGGTGATCTTCCATCTCAATAACAGCTATTTCGCGTTTTGATGCTGAAATTTTATTGTTGATCAGTGTGTTGTAAGCCGATTCCGGATTGCTGACAATTAGGTTGAGTATTCCCCAGCCCTGACTTGAATGCGATAGTGTCATTGCCCTAATATTAACATCTGCTTCTCTGAGGACACTTGTAATTCGTTGCAAATGCCCTATTTTATTCTCTAAAAAGACTGAAATCTGAATTGACATAACTCAACGGTTTTTATTGTTTTTTCCTTTTGTCGATTACCCTAACGGCTTTTCCTTCAGACTGAGGGAGAGAACCGGGTTCAACTAATTTTATAATTGGCTTAACAAGTACTTCATCTCTGATTTGGTGAGTAATCAGGCTTGTTATTTTGTCAAGCTTCTGTATGTCGCCCGAAAACCAATCGCGTTTTACTTCAACTTCCACAATTAGTTCGTCGTTGTCGTTAATTGTTTCAATGGTAATAAGATAGTCTGAACCAACTTCTGGGATTTTCATCAAAACACCTTCAATTTGCATAGGGAAAATATTGCACCCTTTTACAATGAACATATCGTCGCTACGTCCGGCAATACGGTCAAGCCTGCGGTGAGTTCTTCCACAAGAGCAATCGCCCGGCAGAAAACGGGTAAGGTCGCGTGTGCGGTAGCGTATCAAAGGCATAGCTGTGCGGTCGAGAGTTGTCATTACAAGTTCTCCGATTTCTCCGTCTTTTACAGGTTCGAGTGTTTCAGGATCAAGTATTTCAACAATATAAGCATCTTCCCAAATGTGCAAGCCGTTCTGATAGGTACATTCGAAAGCTACACCAGGGCCGTTCATTTCCGATAATCCGAATGAATTGTAGGCTTTAACCCCAAACATATCTTCGATGCGTCGGCGTTGTTCTTCGGTGTGCGGTTCGGCTCCGATAACAAATGTGTGGAGTTTTGTATCTCTTCGTGGGTCGAGGTTTAGCTCTTTGAATACGTCGAAAAGTCGGTTCAAATAGCTAGGAATAGCATGTGCCGATGTTGTTCCATAGTCTTGCATCAATTTGATCTGGCGCAAGCTGTTGCCGGCACCTGCAGGTATGCTCAACGCTCCAAGTCGTTCTATTCCATATTGAAAACCTAAGCCTCCGGTAAAAAGGCCATAGCCGCAAATATTTTGAAATACATCAGTGTCTCTAAGCCCGGCCGAAAACAGTGAGCGTGCCATTAAGTTTGCCCAGTTTTTCAGGTCGTTTGCGGTGTGGAAAATAACGGTTGGGTTGCCCGTTGTGCCCGATGAGCTGTGCAAACGAACTACTTCTTTCTGATTAACAGATAAGAATCCATACGGAAAATTGTTCCGCAGATCTTGTTTTGTTGTGAATGGAAGCTTGGTTATGTCTTCAATATTTTTGATTGCACCAGGCTTAATCCCTTTTTGTTTGAATAATTCGCCATAGTAAGGCGAGTTTTGAGCTTGCTCTAAAGTTTTGTTCAGTTTTTCAACCTGAAGCTTGTTAAGATTGGCACGGTTCAGTGTTTCAATCTCATTTTCCCAAAAGATCATTTTCTAAGGTTTAAATATTAAAAGTATTGGGTCATTACTACAATGACTCTGTTATTTGTCGCTTGATGTGTTGCAGAGAATAGGCCGTTTGAAAGATCGATGGCTCCGGTCCCATAATTTGCCGTTGTCATTTCGTATTCTGCTACTAGTCTGAATTTGCTAAGATTAAGAGAAATGTGTGGTGCAACTCTGTACATTGTTTGCATGCTCAGGAACGATCCATAGGTTTTTGCTTTTCCGTCGCCAGCATTCCATAGTGCCTCTTTTGTTCCAAGGTTTCCACCGTAACCTGCAAACAGTCCAAGTTGCCATTTTTGGCCATAAACCATGTTGAGAGAGGTTGAATAAGTAGTGTAGCTAGTATAAGTTTCTTTTCCTGTTTCGTTATTATGAGTTGCAATTCCGTATCCGCCAGGGATGGTGAGGAATGACATGTTTTCGCCGTAAAAACCTTTCAATAAAACTGTTAACTTGCTTGTTTTGTAGCGACCATAAGCCATGAAAGCAGTACTGCTAAGGTATCCATCGGCAACCGAACTACCATTTGTTCCCGTAACCATCATTCGTGGTTTTATTCGGTTATATTCTGCTCCGGCTCCAAGTGTTACAGCCTTTTTTGTCCATTCGGTTGATAGAACTAATTCAGGAATTACTCCGTTTCTTTTTGCCTGATTGGCTGTTACGAGATTGAAATCGGTAGCGTCAATTGCTGGCGAGTTGTATTGAGTTTGGGTCACAGCCGAAGCCGAAACTGTTAGTCCTCCAAATTTCATATTGTAGCGGATCATTGGCGAACGATTGAAGCAGTGGAATGGCGCACCTGTATTCAACCCTGCAACTGTTGGTAAACAGCTATTTCCCGAAAATGGATGCCACGTTTGCCCTACAAGTAACGATGATTTCTCCCATGTCAGCAATGAATAGGCTTGTCTGATACGGAAAAGTGTTGGGTCTGCTTTCAGATTGCCTGCAAAGTCAAATTCCAACAAACCTGTTGCTTTAGCATTCAATACTTCAGGAAAATTTATTTTGACCCCAAGCCGTGATGCCATGGCCGAGATATTCGAACTAAGTTGCTTATTAACTTCTACTCCGTTTGGTGCTGTGTACAAGGGTAGAAGATAGAAAATGTCGTGTCCGGCATCAACCCCTTTATATGAATCCATATAGGCATCAACCCTGACAAATCCGTAAAAATCGAGTGAGGTATTATCGTCCGATTGTGCATTTGAAAAAAAAGTCGCCAACAAGGCAACGGTGACGAGTAAAAATTTTTTCATCCGTATTTTAATTTATTGTGTGAAAAATATTGTTTGTTATAGGTCTTGTCGTTGTTAAAAGTCCCTAAAATTAATTATTATCACGAAAATGGCAAAAATCACATTAATTTAATATTTGAAACCGTGTTTTACTTCTGATATGAAACGAGCATGTTGCGATCGACACAAAACATCAATGCAAATAATTCATGCATCATGTTTGCAGAAAGAGGTCATTATTATTGTTGATGGATAGTTTTATTTTATGTATATTGACAACTCAAATCAAAACAATGAATCAAAATAAGTAATGATTTTTAGTCACTAAACACAATCGATATGAAAGAAAATGATGGATTAATAAGAATTTTTACAGGAACAGAAGTTACTGTGAATTTGCTAAAAGGTGAATTGGAAGCAATAGGAATTACTAGTCTGATTCAAAATGACTTTTTATCTGGCATTACTTCGGGTTTTGCAGGTGGTGCTCCTTCGGCAATTGATTTATTTATACAAGAGCACGATCTGGAAACCGCAAAACCTGTGATTGATGAATTTGTGAGGATTAACAATTAGAAATACCTTAATTTTAGCCCATAAAATCATAGGTTCATTTACTTAACGAAGAACGTTGTATGCCTCACGATCATGATCACGACCACCATTCTCACAGCGAAAAGCTTAGCGGGCAAAAGCTTTTGTGGGTTACATTGCTGAACCTGTCGATAACAGTTGTACAAATTGTTGGGGGGTTGATCTCTAATAGCCTTTCGTTGCTTTCCGATGCAATTCACAATCTGGGCGATTCGTCGGCAATATTCATTGCTTTTCTGGCGGGTAAAGCTAGTCGTAAAAAGCCCGATGAACGCAGGACTTTTGGTTATAAGCGTGTTGAAATACTTGCAGCGCTGTTGAATGCAATTGTCCTCATTTCTATCTGCATTTTTCTGTTCTACGAGGCTTACAAACGTTTTATGCAGCCTGAACCAATCCAAGGTAAGCTGATGATGATTGTTGCCGTTTTTGGATTGCTGGCAAATCTTGTTTCGGTGTTGGTTTTAGAGAAGGATAAGGATCACAGCTTGAATGTGAAAGCTGCGTACATGCATTTGCTTGGCGATACGCTTTCGTCGGTAGCTGTTATTATTGGCGGCGTTGCCATTTGGTTGTTTAATATCTATTGGATCGACCCGATTATTACGGTGCTTGTTGGTATTTATATTGTGTGGCATACTTGGGAAATTGTGCAGCAAACCATTGATATCCTAATGCAATCGGCTCCGGAGGGGATCAACCTTCAGGAGTTAAAAGTTAAAGTCGAAAACGTTGAAGGCATCGAAAATATCCACCACGTACATGTTTGGAAGCTCGACGATACTCAAATTCATTTAGAAGCCCATGTAAATCTTGTTCACGATGTTACAATGACTGAAATGATGGCTATTCAGAATGATGTTGAAAATGTTTTGAAAAATGATTTTGGGATTGGGCATGTTACCCTTCAAATGGGCTATAACTGCTGCGATGGCAATAAGTTGCTGATTGCAACGAAGGAGAAACAATAAATAAGCTCATCTTGAATTGTGAAAATGCAAGATGAGCTTATTGTTTTTTTGTTGACAGGCTACTTTAGTTCAAAATTCACCTGAACCGAATATTCAATCCTGATTTTTTCGAACTCGATGTCGGGTTCGCTGTACGATTCGTCCAGCGCAGCACCTCTAACCATCATCATGTTTGTCTTAGCCATCATTGGATAAAAAGATTCGTTTTCTCTGATGTACAACGCTCTTCCAGCTGTTTGCCCAATGGCTGTTGCCAGCGAAGTTGCCTTGTCTTGCGCATCTTTTATCGCTTTAATTTTCACTTCTTTCCTGAATTTTTCAATTTCGGAGTGATCGACATTTGAAATCGAAAGATTCGAAATGCCCAATGCTTCAAGCTCTCTGTAAACTCTTCCTGCAACTGGTGCGGTATGCACAATTAGCTGATACTCTTTCGAGGTGAAAATGTCAGTCTTTTTTAGCAAGTAGTTTTTAAAATTGCTGTTGATGTCTTTTACCGAGAAATCTTTTTTGAGGTCGATTCCAATAACCTGAAGTTTTGCCAGCATCTTTTTTTCAAGCATTTCAAGCGATTCTTTCCCTTTGTTGTCGCTCTCGTTAATCACGATCTGGATATAGATTTCATCGGGCGTAATTTCCATTTCGCCTTTGCCTGTTACTTCTATGTAATTCTGATCGATAAAGTTCTTATTATCTTGTGCGAACACAGAGAAAAATAGAAACATGAAAAGGATTGTAAGTGATGTTCTCATATTGATTTTTTTAAATTGTTTTTGATTTTTAATTGTTTTAGCAAAGTATGTACCATTCTTGAACGGTGAAACAAATTAACGAATTCCGAAATTAGGTCACTCAATTTTGTTTAGTATAAATCACTGTTATTCAGTGTTTTTTTTTGAACATAAGGATTAGAATAGTTGGCATGTAGTGAAATGGCCTCCAAAGAAAAGCAATTTGAATCAAAACAATCGCTTAGTAAGACCGGGAAGCTTCTCCCGTGGGCGGGAGAAGATCACCCGGCCGCACTTAGTGATTGTGAAGATGAAGATGCTTTTTTTTGGGAGCCTTGACTTTTTTGCTTCGTTTTTGGGTCAAGCCAAAAATGAAGAGCCTAGCCGGCTCGAGGCGAAACGTAGATCAGCGAAGCAAAAGTTAGCTCTATATTCAATCTTTATATAATCAAAGCATAAAAAGTGTTCTAGACTTCATTTCATTTTTTAATTGGACAACAATGTATATTGATACTAAAAAAACTATTCATTGTGATAATTTATAAGCCTTACCTTTGGAGGTAGACAAACAAAAACGATGTTTGGTTGCGTAGGTTTAAATTTAAAATTCAGCATAAATATGGATTCAATTATAGTTGCTGTTCGTAAAGAACTCGAAAATCAGATTGATGCGAGGACTCAGGAGATAAGCCAATCTTTTTTCAAAGAGAAGATTAAGTCGTATGGCGTTAAGTCTACGGTAGTTGGGAAAATAAGCAAAGAACATTTTAAGCAGCTCAAAGGAAAAAATAAAAGCGAGATTTTTGATTTTTGCGATCAGCTTTGGCAATCGGGTTATACCGAAGAGTCGTTCATTGCCTGCAATTGGTCGTATTTTGTCCATAAGGAATTCAGTACCAAAGATTTTGGCATCTTCGAAAAGTGGATCAACAATTACGTAAGCAATTGGGCTTCGTGCGATACGTTGTGCAATCACACCGTGGGCGAATTCATTGAAATGTACCCCGAATTTCTGTCGGAGTTGAAACGCTTCGCAAAATCGGAAAACCGGTGGATGCGACGTGCAGCAGCTGTATCGTTGATCATTCCGGCCAAAAAGGGAAAGTTTCTTCCTGATATTTTCGAAATAGCTGATATATTGCTTCTTGATGGCGACGACCTGGTTCAAAAAGGATATGGTTGGATGCTAAAATCGGCTAGCAATGCACATCAGCAAGAGGTGTTTGAATATGTGTTTAGAAATAAAGATGTTATGCCACGAACGGCCTTGAGATATGCCATTGAAAAAATGCCGAAAGAGTTGAAAACGGCGGCAATGATGAAGTGAGATTTATCAACTATTATTGACTATTTTTTATTCAACAAAACAGATGAATCGTAATGTCTCAACTATCTAATCAGTTTTGGTCTTGATACTTGATGCTGAATAGTTAAAAAAAAGGTTGTTTGAAACAGAAACGTTCAAACAACCTTTTTTTATAGAGTCGGTGTTTGTTACCAAATTACGGCGCGTTCATTTTCAGCAAGGTACATGTAATCGCCTTCCTTAATGTTGAATGCACTGTGGAATTGTGGCAAGTTGCGCAGTGGTCCTAATACACGGAATCGACCAAGCGAATGAACATCTTCCTTTGTAAGACGAAGAATTTCTTTGTCGCGAATATTGCTGGCCCATAAGTGAGCATAAGCCAGGAAGAAACGCTGATCGGGAGTAAACCCGTCAATAGAAGCTGTTTCTTTGTTGGCCGATTTGAATGCCTGATATGAAATATTCAGACCGCCCAAGTCGGCAATGTTTTCACCAATAGTAAGTTTTCCATCGGCGTGCATTGTATCGAGAACAACAAATTGATCGTATTGATTGATAAGAACTTTTGTGCGTTCCTCAAAACGTTTTCCATCTTCTTCTGTCCACCAGTTGTTGAGGTTTCCGTCTTTGTCGTATTGGCAGCCTTGGTCGTCGAAACCGTGAGTGATTTCGTGGCCAATAACAACGCCAATTGCGCCATAATTCACCGCATCGTCGGCATCGAGGTAGAAAAATGGAGGTTGAAGTATTGCAGCTGGGAACACAATTTCGTTCATCGACGGATTGTAATAGGCATTCACCATTTGTGGAGGCATAAACCACTCGGTACGGTCAACAGCTTTGTTTATTTTACCAAAGTTATAAGCTGCCTCAAATTTCCACGAGCGGAAAATGTTGTCGAGGTAGGTGTCTTCTTTGCTGATTTTCAGGTCTGAATAATCGCGCCACTTGTCGGGATAACCAATTTTCACCGTAATAGTCGACAGTTTTTCACGGGCTTTCGCTTTGGTTTCATCGCTCATCCATGCTAAGTTGTCGATACGTTGCCCAAGCGAAATCCTCAGGTTTTCAACCAATTTCAACATGCGTTCTTTTGCCTGTGGTGGGAAATATTCAGCAACATAAAGCTGGCCCACAGCTTCGCTCATAGTATTGCTAACAGTGCCTTGAACGCGTTTCCAACGGTCGCGGTTTTTCTTCTGGCCCTGCATTACCTTTCCATAGAAATTGAAGTTTTCATCAACAAAAGCCGATGAAAGATAGCCAGCCGACGAGTTGATTACATTCCATTCGAGGTAAGCTTTCCAATCATCAACCGGAACTTCGGTCATCATTTTGCTAATCTCTTTGAAGAATTCAGGCTGGCCAACATTGATCTCTTCTTGTCCGGGCAATCCAATTGTGGTGAAGAACGAACTCCAGTCGAATGCCGATGAAATCTCTGTTAATCCCTTTAAATTCATTTTGTTGTATGACTTAACAGGGTCGCGGGTTTCGAGCCTTGTCATTGACGCATTGGCCAGGCGGGATTCGATAGCCATAATTTTTGTTGCTTTGGCAGCAGCAACGGCATCGTCGTTGCCGGCAAGCACAAACATTTTAGCAACAAACTTCACATATTCGTCACGGATCTCTTTCGAGTGATCATCTTGATTGGTGTAGTAATCGCGGTCGCTAAGCCCGAGGCCTCCCTGATAAAGCTGAGCAATAACCCAGTTGCTGTTTTTGTCGTCGGTTGATCCGTAGAACGAAAACAACGTGCCATTTCCCGATGCATGTTGATTGGTAATTACCGACTGAACATCGGCAATGTTTTTAATCGCAGCTATTTCATCGAGATAAGGTTTTAGTGGTTCAGCTCCTTGTTTTTCAATGGTTGCCGAGTCCATTCCCATGTTGTACAGGTCGGCAATTTTTTGCCCCACAGTACCTTGTTCGTGTTTCTCGGTTGTTACTTTGTCGAACAGGGCTTGTTGTTGTTTCTCAGCAACATCGCGCAGTTTATCGAATGTGCCAAACCTGCTTTTGTCGTCGGGTAATGGGTTTTTTGTTTTCCATCCACCATTGGCATAATTGTCGAAATCGGCAGCCGGGTTTATCGACAAATCCATGTCGGTCTTATCAATTGCTGTCGACTTTTTTTCCTCTTTACAGGAATAAGATGCAGTTGTAAGAATTACAATTGTCATTAGCATTAAAGAATTTAACTTTCTCATTTTGAAAAATTATTGGTTCACAACGGCGTATGTTTTTTACTCTCTAAATCAGCTTTTCGATAAAAAACAATCCCGATGTGAATTGCATTAGTACATCGTGTAATTGTGTAATTAGTTCAAAAAAATAAAAATAGTTACAGTTTCATCTATATTAAATTGTAAAACGAATGATTTGTTCACACGTTTACAAAAAGATAATCAATAAGGTTCGAAATGATGGGATAAATCTTTTTTTTTACGTTGCACATCTCAGTGGTATTTGTTTTATTTGTTGTCACCTCCAAACAAATAATTTAAGAAAAATAGAATGGAAAAAATGTTATTACTTGGTGCGGAAGCCATAGCACAGGGAGCTATTGACTCAGGGATAAGTGGAATATACGCCTATCCGGGAACTCCTTCAACCGAAATTACAACCTATGTACAGGAGTCGAAGGAGGCAAAAGAGAAAGGCATACGGTCGAGCTGGTCAACAAACGAAAAAACAGCTTACGAAGCAGCCTTGGGAATGTCGTTAGTTGGTAAAAGAACAATGATTTGCATGAAGCATGTGGGGCTAAATGTTGCTGCCGATGCTTTTGTTAATTCAGCAGTTACTGGTGTTCATGGTGGTGTAATTCTGGTTGTTGCCGACGATCCATCGATGCATTCATCTCAGAACGAGCAAGACTCAAGGTTTTTTGGAAAATTTGCTTTGATTCCGGTTATTGAGCCCTCTAACCAGCAAGAGCTATACGATTCTGTTCGTTTTGGTTTCGATCTTTCCGAAAAATATCGGTTGCCGGTAATGCTTAGGGTTACAACACGGTTGTCTCATTCTCGTTCGGGGATTGTTAGGAATTATTCGGTAGTTCAAAACGAATTTAGCTTGCCTAAAGATCCTTTTCAGTTTATGCTTCTGCCGGCTTTAGCCCGAAAAAAATATCACAACCTTTTAGAAACTCAGTTGCTTCTTGAAGAAGAATCGGATAATTCAATTCTTAACTCTCTCGAAATAAATAACGAGGGAGGACAAGGTGTAATTGCGTTTGGTATTGGGTATAACTATTTGATGGAAAATATCTCTGCCGAAAAATCGAACTACAATATTTTAAAGGTTTCGCAATATCCACTTCCACGAAAGAAGGTTGAAAAACTTTTCAAAAGCTCGTCGAGGGTATTGATCCTCGAAGAAGGTTATCCAATTTATGAAGAACTATTGCGTGGATATTTGTCTGTTGGTGGAGCTACGCCAATTGATGGCCGCTTAAATGGGGTAGTTGTTCGTGAGGGTGAACTCGATCCGGATAATGTTGCAAAAGCACTTGGACTAAACAGCAAGAATATTAATCCTCTTCACGAATTAATTGTTAACAGGCCTCCACAATTGTGCCAGGGTTGTAGCCACCGCGATATGTACGATGAGCTAAACGAAGCCCTTGCCGGTGTTGCCAATAAACATGTGTTTACCGATATTGGTTGCTACACGCTCGGAGCTTTGCCTCCATACAATGGCGCTAATTCGTGTGTCGATATGGGTGCTTCAATTACAATGGCAAAAGGTGCTGCCGATGCAGGCTTTCATCCCGCAGTTGCTGTTATTGGCGATTCAACATTTACCCACTCTGGAATTACGGGTTTACTCGATGCTGTGAACGACAAATCGAAAGTGACAATCATTATTTCTGATAATTCAACAACAGCAATGACTGGCGGACAAGACTCGGCAGGTACCGGAAAACTGTTCGACATTTGTTTGGGCGTTGGTGTCGAAAAAGAACATATCCGTACATTTGAGCCGCTTGGGAAATATCATGCTGAAAATGTTGCAATTCTGAAAGAAGAGATTGCTTACGACGGTGTTTCAGTTATTATTGCTACCCGCGAGTGTATTCAGACACAGTTACGTAGAAAGAAAACTGAGAAGAAAGATGAACCATTAGTCCGTAATTGTAATCATTAAGAACATGAAGAAAGACATTATATTAGCCGGAGTTGGCGGACAAGGGATTTTGTCCATTGCAGCTGTAATTGATTCTGCTGCACTCTCATTAAATTACAACGTAAAGCAAGCCGAAGTGCATGGCATGAGCCAACGTGGCGGTGCAGTTCAGTCGCATCTTCGCATTTCGAGCAGCGAAATATTCTCCGACCTGATTGGGTTTAAACAAGCCGACCTGATTATTTCGGTTGAACCAATGGAAAGCCTACGGTACTTGCCTTTCTTAGCCGAAGATGGCTGGGTAATTACAAGTAAAGATTGCTTTAAAAATGTACCGAATTATCCCGACGAAGCTGAACTTTTTGCCCAGATCGACACATTGCCAAAGAAAGTAGTTGTAGATGCCGAAGCTCTTGCCCGCGAGGCTGGTTCGGCTAAGGCTTCAAATATTGTGATGTTGGGCGCAGCTGCTCCTTTTTTAGGAATCTCGGTCGAAGCTTTTAAGGCTGCCATTGAAACAATTTTTGCGACCAAAGGCCAGAAAATCATTGATATGAATATCAGAGCATTTGAAGCTGGTTTGGCTTGTTCTGTAGGAAAATAATTTTTTTGAACTCATTTTAGGCGAGAAATATTTCGCACTGAAAATATTGAACCGACAATTTCGAGTTGCGACCACCAAAGGTTGAGCTTTAGATTGTCGGTTTTTTTGTTGATAAACCAGCTCTTGTTTTCCTTAAATTTCGTCTGCTTTCAAAAAAAATATAAAGCAATGGACAATCGATTGCACAAAAGTGTTATTTTTGATCCATGGAAAACAAAAAGGCAACCATACACCATATTGCTGCAAAGTTAAATATGTCGGCTTCAACTGTTTCGAGGGCGTTGAACGATTATTACAGAATTAGCCCTGCAACGCGCGAACTGGTAAAGAAGACCGCTGCCGAAATGAATTACAAACCAAATCAACTGGCCTCGAACCTGCGGAAAGGGAAAGGCAACATGATTGGGGTGATTATACCACGGCTTAATCGCCATTTTTTCTCTCACGCCATTGCCGGCATGGAAGCCATTGTGAATCCAACCGATTATAACCTGATGATTTGCCAGACTAACGAAGATTACGAATCGGAGAAACGCAGCATTCAGGCATTTATTAAGAACAGGATTGATGGTATAATTATTTCGATGGCAACAGGTTCTCGTAAAACCGACCATATTGAAGCGGCTATGAACGAAGGGATTCCTGTTGTGTTTTTCGATCGGATACCGATAAATCTCAATATTGACCAGGTTACGAACGACAATTTTGCCGGCGCTTATGAGATAACTTCACACCTCATTGCCCAAGGATATCGGAAAATTATCCATTTTGCTGGACCTATGCATGTTAATGTTTACCAAGATCGGTTGCGCGGGTTCCGTAAAGCAATGGTCGATGCAGGTTACGACGTGACTAATGATATGGTTTATGACGATGTTCTTACGCGTGCAAAAGGTGAAGAAGTTGCTGAAGAGATTTGCAAATCAGGTTGTTTCCCCGATGCTATTTTTTCAGCCAGCGATTTTTCTGCTCTTGGTGCTTTGCTTGTGTTTAAGAAGCACGGCATTAAAATTCCCGAAGAAATTGGTATTGCAGGGTTTGCTAATGAACCGTTTACAGAACTTACAGAGCCCGGAATTACTACACTTGAGCAATACAGCGAAGAGATTGGCAAAAGTTCTGCCCGATTGCTTATTGAACGTATCGAAAGCGAGAACGAAATAAATGTAGCTTCGAGCACTAGTTTTAAACCGAAACTCATTATCAGAGGTTCAACATTGAAGAAATAATAAAATAGCACATTGTGCAATCGATTGAAATAATTAAAAAATTGAGATATGACATTAAAGAGTGAATCAAGATTTGCAGTCCATCCCGAGGACTTTAAAAAATACGATACGCAGCGTATCCGTAAGGAATTTCTTATTGAAGAAGTTATGGTTGCTGATCAACTATCGCTGACCTACTCGCAGTACGATCGCTATATTGTTGGGGGCGCGGTGCCTGCAACAAAACCTCTTGAACTTGAACCTTTCGACTCGTTGAAAGCAACCTTTTTTCTTGAACGAAGAGAGATGGGGATTATCAATGTTGGTGGAGCAGGGAAGGTGATTACAGAAACTGAAACCTACGAAATTGGGTTTAAAGATGCATTATACCTTGGCAAGGGCACTCAGAAAGTGGTTTTTGAGTCGGTCGATTATTCTAATCCTGCGCATTTCTACATTAATTCGGCGCCAGCGCACAAAGAGTACCCAAGCAAAAGGGTAACACTTGCCGATGCCAACGTTATTAATACTGGTGCCGTTGCAACTTCGAACGAACGTCAGATTAACCAGTTACTGATTAATAAAGTGGTGCAAACCTGCCAACTTCAGATGGGAATGACAGAGCTGAAAGAGGGTAGCGTTTGGAACACTATGCCTGCTCATACCCACGACCGCCGTATGGAGGCTTATTTCTATTTTCAGGTACCACAAGGCCAGGCGGTTTGTCACTTTATGGGTCAGCCCGATGAAACCCGCCACATTTGGATGAAGAACGAACAGGCTGTTTTGTCGCCCTCGTGGAGTATTCATAGTGCAGCTGGTACATCGAACTATATTTTTATTTGGGGCATGGCTGGTGAAAACCTCGACTATGGCGACATGGATGTTTGCCAACCCGATCAGATGAAATGAAAATGGGAGCTTTGAAATATAACGATCTGCCTGAGGTTAAAGTCGATAAATCAACTTCGCGAAGGTTGGTTTATACCGATAATCTGATGATGGTGAATGTTGAATTTACTGATGGTCCAACGGAGAATGCCGACCCGTTTCACTCACATCCACACGAGCAGGTTTCTTATGTTGTCGAGGGCGAAGTCTATCTGTTGGTCGAGGGCGAAGAAAAAGTGCGGTTGAATGCAGGCGATCATTTTGCGATACCTTCAAATGTACCACATGCCATTCATCGGTTAACCTCTTTGGTGAGGATCATTGATTGCTTTACGCCTCTTCGCGAGGATTTTCTAACTTAATTGAAATTGTAAATCACAAATAATAACTAATTATGAGTGCAGAATTGTTTGATTTGACCGGAAAGGTTGCTTTAATTACCGGAGGAACTCACGGTATTGGAATGGCAATAGGTAAAGTTTTGGGCAAGGCCGGTGCCAAAATTTGTGTCAACGATTTGATGCAGGAACGTTTGGACGCCTGTAAACTTGAGTATGCAAAAGATGGTATCGATGTTTTTACCCTTGTGTTTGATGTTACCAACGAAGCCGATGTCGACAGAGGGATTAGCCTTATTGAGAAAGAGGTTGCCCCGGTCGATATTTTGGTGAACAACGCGGGCATTATCAAACGCATACCAATCCTTGAGATGAAGATCAGTGAGTTCGAACAGGTTCTCGACGTTGATCTTGTGGCTCCGCTAATTGTTACCAAGAGGGTTGCCCCGGGTATGATAGCACGTCGCAGCGGTAAGATTATCAACATGTGTTCAATGATGAGCGTTTACGGGCGCGTTACCGTTTCGGCTTATGCCTCGGCAAAAGGTGGTTTGAAATTGCTTACCGAAAGTATGTGTTGCGAATGGGCTAAATATAATCTCCAGATTAATGGTATTGGCCCTGGTTATATTGCAACGTCGCAAACTGCGGCAATTCGCGAAGGCGGCCATCCGTTCAACGATTTGATTATGACCCGTACACCTGCCGGTCGTTGGGGCGAGCCCGAAGATGTTGGCAATGCCGCTCTTTTCCTAGCATCGAAAGCAAGCGATTTTGTTAATGGCCATGTGCTTTATGTTGATGGCGGAATACTTGCCAACTTTGGATACGTGAAGGGTGAAAACGATATTGAATAATCTGAGCCACAAAGCGGGCGAAAGTATTTGAGATTATACGAAAATCGAAGCCTTGAATGGACGTAAGCTTACGCCCATTCAGGGCTTTTCTCTACTATAATTTCATTTTTACACAGGGCGATGCTTAAAAGGCCGTTGTCCTTGAGTGAAGCTTTTATTTGGAGGCCGTAGCCCATAACAAAGGATCAATTCAACTTTCAGGTGGACGAATCAATCCAATTGCTTATTAACCTGAGTTCAATTTAATGGCGAATTGCATTCTGTAAGGATTAATTACATAACATGACAACCATTAATACAAGCAATGGATACCATCAAGAACAAGCTCTTTAAATGAAGTTGGGATAACGTTATTGAACAGTTGCAAAAATCAACCCGTAGGGTTTAATAATAATAGCCGTAGGTGAAACCTACGGGATAAGGTGCAGCAAAAAGACAGAACCCTTGAAAAGGGTTCAATTCTAATTGGCGGTTTTTCAATACTTGTTACAACAAATATTGCTCGTTAAATATATTCCCTATCTCCTCAACCCGTCCCGCTATGGCGGGACGGCTATTGTTATTGAACACTTTTCAAGGGTTTATTCCACCGTAAAATTCATTTGACACATAACAACCAAGGTGTTTCTAAAAATCAAAAGAAGATAG
>Ga0209373_10002836_pt1 | contig 16727 bp, 19 predicted proteins | sample Higcelweek5metaG_FD_187173 | JGI IMG/M metagenome (GOLD analysis project Ga0209373, IMG submission 187173) | Freshwater pond sediment microbial communities from the University of Edinburgh, under environmental carbon perturbations - High... | ecosystem: Environmental > Aquatic > Freshwater >... | reverse complement strand
GACAGCGCTGGTAGCATTCGCAGAAACCGAAGGCAAACCCGCCAAAACCAGGGCCGGGAATGTAACAAACGACCCGCCACCTGCTGCGGAATTCATGGCGCCCGCCAACAGACCTGCATAAAATAAGAGCATATTGATTTCCATGGATTCAGTATCATTCGGTTTGTCAGCTCTGTAAATGTGGATTATATTGAACATGACTATGTTTAATACGAAGGCTACCGGCACAAGGGAAGTACAGCTATGCGCTTTGACCTTATCGATCTGAAACTTTTTTTGAACATTGTGGAAGCAGGCAGCATCACCGGTGGAGCCGAACTTGGCCATATGGCCTTGGCGTCAGCCAGTGCCCGTGTGCGGGGAATGGAAGAAGAACTAGGTGTGCCGCTTCTTGAACGCGGGCGCCGTGGTGTTCAGCCAACAGATGCAGGCTGGACACTTGCAGGTCATGCAAGAACGGTTTTACGCCAGGTTGTTGAGATGAAAGGTGCGCTCGGCGAATTCGCCCGAGGCATCAAGGCTCAGATCCGCCTGCCTTGCAATACCGCTGCCTTGACAGAGTTCTTGCCCGAATCCATAGGAGCGTTTTTAGCTCTGCACCCGCAGATAGATATTGAGCTTCAGGAATATCCCAGCGCCGAAATTGTCCGGTTGGTCATGGCGGACAAGGCAGATGTGGGGATTGTTGCCGACTCCATTGATCGCGGCCGACTTGAATCGCGATTATTTCGCATCGATCAGCTTGTCGCTGTGGTGCCTCAACACCACCCATTGGCAACCGCACAAACGGTCAATTTCAGTGATCTGCTTGGGTACCCGTTTGTCGGGCTCATGAAAGGTAGTGCTCTTCAAGATCATCTGGATAACCATGCGGAACGCTTAGGCAGACGTATCAGCTACCGTGTTCGTTTGCATGATTTTGATTCTGTATGCCACCTGATTGAAGAAAATGTGGGTATCGGTGTCACCTCAGAAACGTCAGCTGTCAGATGCAGTAGAAAAATGGCAATTCTTCATATCCGGCTGAAAGAACCATGGGCGCGTCGGCAACTGGTGTTTTGCATGAAAGATTTTGATGCCCTGCCGTATCACACACAAGGGTTAATCGAAAGTCTCTCAGGCCCCCTGAAGTGATGCGTTCTTTCATGTAATGCACCAAATTACTACAGGCAAATAAGGGGCATTTGTCTAACAGTCTACCTATTGCAGCATGATAAACCGCCAAGTCTTCTCTGCTATCAATGGCCAGCACAAACAGAGCTTTTCAAGTCTTTATTGGCCTTGAAAAGCCATCACATTCTTATGCAGAGCAGAAAGGGCGATGCCAGCAATCGGGAGGACCGGTGCACCTGGTCAGCCTCAGCCCGTTATCCCGCATGGCTTGCCACGGTTGCAGGGGTAACCGTGATTGATCTGCCAAAGAACCTTGAAAACAATTGACAGGACAGGGAATTCTCAGGCAAGCTTGCCATCATGATCCGACGTTACTCCTTCATAGCGCAAGCAGGTGTCACCATGCACGGTGCAATGGAGTAAGGTCCGTTCGTATAAGATTCATCACAACCAATTACCCAAGCCCGTCTCCCATGGAGGCGGGCTTTTTTATTTCCCCCTCCGCAGACGGCGTACCAAGGAGGAGAAACCATGTCAAAAAGCAGCGCATTTGATTCACTCATGACCATTACCAAGCGGCCACCGATTGTGATGGTGGAGGGCCAGGGCTCTTGGCTGACAGACAGCAGCGGCAAGCGCTACCTTGATTTTATCCAGGGCTGGGCCGTCAACAGCCTGGGCCACGCACCGGAGGTGATCAGTCAGGCCCTCAGCAGCCAGGCAGCCCGGTTAATAAGCCCCAGTCCGGCTTTTTACAATCAGCCTGCCATCAGCTTGGCGAATCTCTTAACCTCCCACAGTTGCTTTGAGCGGGTGTTCTTTGCCAACAGCGGGGCCGAGGCCAATGAAGGGGCCATCAAGCTGGCGCGCAAATGGGGCAGCCTGCACAAGGGCGGTGCCCATGAGATCATCACCATGGTCAATGGCTTCCATGGACGCACCCTGGCAACCATGTCTGCCTCAGGTAAACCGCACTGGCAGGAACTGTTCGAGCCCAAGGTGCCCGGTTTTATCAAGGTAGTGCTGAATGATCTGGATGCGACGCGGGCGGCCATCACTGAGCGCACCGTGGCGATCATGCTGGAACCGGTACAGGGCGAGGCCGGGGTGATTCCGGCCAGCCATGAGTTCCTGCAAGGGCTACGGAAGCTGGCTGATGAACACAACCTGCTGTTGATCTTCGATGAGGTCCAGACCGGCATGGGGCGGCTGGGATCGCTGTTTGCCTATCAGCAGACCGGGATAGAGCCGGATATCATGACCCTGGGCAAGGGGATCGGTGGTGGGGTGCCCCTGGCCGCCCTGCTGGCTAAAGAACCGGTCTGCTGCTTTGAGCCGGGCGATCAGGGCGGCACCTACAACGGTAATCCGCTGATGGCAGCGGTTGGCTGCGCTGTGCTGGAGACCATCCTGCAGCCCGGTTTTCTGGAACAGGTTGGTCTGCGCGGACAACAGTTAGCAGCAGGCCTGCGGCAGCTTTCTGACCGTTACGGTTTGGGGCAGGTGCGGGGTAACGGGCTGCTACTTGCACTTGAGCTGCCAACAGGCAACGGAGATGCCATTGCCGAGACGGCTCATGAACAGGGTCTGTTGATCAACGCTGCCCGGCCTGACACCCTGCGCTTCATGCCAGCCCTGAATGTAACGGAGGATGAGGTAACGCTCTGCCTGAGCATACTTGAACAGATTTTTGCACAAACGGCATGACCAGCAGCTAGTTGGAGGTATACTGACCAAGCGGAGGATACGGACCATGCAGCTCTATCTACAACAAAGCGAGATCATCAACTGGCAGCATCCGGCCATACTGGCCAAGGCCGCTGAGCTGGCCGCAGAATTGCCTGATAAAACCGAAATCGCACGGCATTGTTTCGAGTTTGTACGGGATCAGATCAGGCACAGCTGGGATTATCGTCAGAATCCGGTTACCTGTCGGGCCTCGGATGTGCTGGAGCAGGCGACTGGCTACTGCTATGCCAAGAGCCACCTGCTGGCAGCGCTGCTGCGGGCTAACGGTATCCCGGCCGGGCTGTGCTACCAGCGTCTGTCTGTTGGCGACAACGGGCCGCCCTTTTGCCTGCATGGCCTGAATGCGGTCTGGCTGAAAGGCTATGGCTGGTACCGGATTGACGCACGGGGTAACAAACCGGGGGTGGATGCCCAATTCTGTCCACCAATGGAGCAGCTGGCCTTCAGACTTCAGTCTACAGATGAGCATGACCTGCCGGAGATCTGGGCTGAACCGCTGCCGGTGGCGGTACAGGTACTAACCAAATGTGCCACGGTGGAGGAAGTTTACAAGAACCTGCCTGATATTGAACTGTTGCCAACGACAAATCTCTCAGTCTGATCTGTACCAGTACAGCGTAACATCAAAATCTAACCCCCCTCAGTCCCCCCTTACCTAAGGGGGGAAGCCTTGAAGTCTCCCCTTAGGCAAGGGGAGATTTAGAGGGGTTAGCCGCGAAATAATAAGCGTTACATGGTACTAGCCCCACGTTTATGTAAATTGTAAATTGAATTGACAATTTACATAAACGTGGCTAACCAACTGATTCTGTGATTGAATAGTTGCTGCCCTGGAGGGATCTGGAGCAGGTTGGGTAAATATTTGCAGATGAGTTAGCTGCATGAGAAAACAAGTTGACTACTCCCCCACGAGGTTCCTATGAACATTAACATCCAACCAACCCGCTGCGCCTGGGTCAGTGATGACCAGCTCTATCGCGACTACCACGACTACGAATGGGGCGTGCCGGTGCATGACGACCGGCTGTTGTTTGAATTCCTGATCCTGGAAGGGGCCCAGGCCGGACTGTCCTGGATCACGGTGCTGCGCAAACGGGAGTCCTACCGCGTTGCCTTTGGCGGGTTTGATCCTGCTGTAGTGGCCTGTTTTGATGAGGCAAAGCAGGCGGAACTGCTGCAGAACCCCGGTATTATCCGTAACCGCCTGAAGGTAGCTTCCACCATCACCAATGCCCGCGCCTTCTTGCAGGTGCAGGAGCAGTTTGGCTCCTTTGATGCCTATCTGTGGCGTTTTGTGGATGGCAGACCGATTCAGAATGCCTGGCGCAGCATCAAAGAAGTACCAGCCAGCACAACGGTTTCTGATGTCATGAGTCGTGACCTGAAAAAACGGGGCTTCCGCTTTGTGGGCAGCACTATCTGTTACGCCTTTATGCAGGCGGTGGGGATGGTCAATGACCACACGGCTGACTGTTTCAGGTGGAAAGAGCTACAGGGTGAGGCCTGCATAGCTGAAAGGTAGAAAAACAAACGTTACTACAAACGGTTCAGCCCTTAACGCTTACAGCACGACTACTCATGAGGGTCTCTGAAGCAGCTTGATACGCCTGCATCTGCAATGAGGCGTCGGTGGCTGGGTCATGGGGATTCTGTAGTTTGCGCTCAAGCATATTTTTTACTGCCTGGTAAAGCTGCTTAAGCTTCTCCAGCTCCTCTTTTTCAGCACGATCAGCAGCGCTTTCACTCTTGCTTTGATTAGCCTGCTCAAGGGCACTGTTTTCCGTAGCTGCTGTATCCTCATCCTTTGCTTCGGCGGACTCTCCGTCTGCTTCAGACTGCTGTTCGGTATCACTGCTTTCCACTGCGACTTCAGCAGTTGCTTCCACCGTGGCAGCTTCGGCCTGCGTTGCAGAATCGGTAGCAGTACCGGAGGTGGCGCTGGAGGTGGCAGCAGCTTCGGCACCACTACCGGAGGAGAGACCGCCGCTTCCGCCGCTGTCGCCAAGCGCTGCGATCTGCGCCGCAATCTGCCTCAGTTCTGCCTTCAGGGATTTTGCTGCTGAAGCGCTCATAAACGGAATCATCTGCTTCAGCATCCTCAGCCGTTCTTTCAGCATTTTAGCTTTTTCCGACCTGCGTTGCCGATCAGACGTATTCTTGTCCGGCAGTTGCTTCAGGACTTCCCGCGCATCTGCCAGCCGCTTCAGCTGCTGTTCATAATAGTCTTCAGTACGTGTAGAATTCGTACTGCTACTCTTCAGACCACTGACAAGCGAACGCTCTGAGCTGGTAAGTGGTACGTTATACTGCTTGAGTAAGGATGTAAGTTCCATGCCGCCAACCTCCTCTTGTTTCATACAGTAACTTATCGGCAGATGAAAAGATTGACTGAATAGCTGATGGATCTATCCTGGTATCTGCTGTTCGCAGGGGACCTTGGTCTGACAGAGGCCGCAGCCGGGAATGGGGGTACCGTAGGGGCCAGCCAGTTCCAGCGTAAGTGCGGTGTAGAGATAGGCGTCGCAACGCTTTTTGTCATGACCACTGCTGGAGATCGCATCGGCAGGACAGCGGGTGATGCAGGCCCTGCAGCTGTTGTTGCGGTAGTACAGGCAGTTGTGCTGATAGTGAGGGCGTTCGGTAACGGTTGGCTCCAGCACCAGATCAGTCACCAGACTGCCCAGGCGGTGGGCAATGCCACGGGGGGTGATCAGGCCGTCATTCAGGCTGAAGGTGCCTAACCCTGCGGCATAGGCAACATGCCGCTCTGACCAGCTGGAGGCCAGCCCAACCGGGGTATCAACAAACCGTTGATACCCCGGCTCCAGTAGCGGGGCAACCGCAGCATACCCCTGTTGCTGTAGCCAGCTCACCAGATGGCGGCGCAACTCCATGATGAAGTCATCGCCAAAACTGCGGGTCTGTGCCCACTCCAGCGACGGCCTGGCTGTCTGTTTGCGGTTGGTCTCCCGTGTGGTACGGGTAATTGGCAGCACCAAGCTGATTACACTAGCCGCATTGGGTAGAAACTCACGGGGCACACAGTGAAACGGTCCGATAATCTGCTTGTACTGCTGGAACAGCGGATCATCGGCTGCCACAACACCGATCAGCGGATCATCAAAGTAGGACTGGTCACTACCGGGAAATCGATTGCCCGGTTCTTCCCGCACAAAGCGGTTGATTTCGTTATACAGATGTTCACGCATACATACCTCACGAATCATGACATACGAACGGTTCCTGTCCACGCTATACCACAGATCAGAAAAAAAGGGTTGATTTACTAGACCGACCAGTCTATTTTTTTGTCATGGAAAAGAAAGATACCCGCAGTGATATCATCAAAACAGGTACCGAGCTGATCTCCCGTCAGGGCTACAACGCCACCGGCATCGAGATGGTGCTGAAAGAGGCCGGGGTTCCCAAGGGCTCGTTTTACCACTACTTCAAGAGCAAGGAAGAGTTCGGCCTGGCCGTGATGGACGTCTTTGCCGACTACTACAGCCAGCGAATGAGCACATTGCTGCAGGATACGGCCCTGTCCCCGCTAAACCGTATCCGCACATTACTGGAGGGTTCACTGCAACGGTTCAGCAATAATCAGTGCAGCAAAGGCTGTCTGATCGGCAACCTGGGCCAGGAGATGGCTGATCAGAACGAGCGGTTCCGTGCCCGGCTGGATGAGATCTTTAACGATTGGCGTACACTGTTTGCCGCCTGTCTGCAGGAGGCGCAGACAGCAGAAGAGTTGGACAGCCGTGTTAATGCCGCTGCAATGGCCTCTTTTATCCTGTCCGGCTGGGAGGGGGCGATTCTGCGGGCCAAGGTGATGAAATCACCGCAACCTTTGCAGGATTTTATCGACGTGCTGTTTAAAGTAACGCTGCGCTAAAAAAATTTAGCCATTTACTAGACGACCGGTCTAGTCGTCATGAATCAACACAAGGAGACGCTATGGATTCAAAAACAGTATTCAAGGCATTAATTGTGGAAAAAACGGAAGACAAACAGTTTGTACGAAGCATCCGGGAGAGGACAATTGAAGAATTACCGCCAGGCGACCTGCTGGTACGGGTCCGTTACTCCTCGTTAAATTACAAGGATGCGCTTTCAGCTACCGGTCACCCCGGCGTAACCCGGCAGTTTCCTCACACGCCGGGAATCGACGCCGCCGGTGAGGTTGTCAGCTGCGAAAGTGGCAGATTTTCTCCGGGCCAGCAGGTACTTATCACCGGGTATGATCTGGGGATGGAGACCGACGGCGGCTGGGGCGACTATATCCGTATACCCGGCGAATGGGCCGTAGCGCTGCCTGCCGGTCTGACCCTGCATGAGTGTATGGCGCTGGGTACTGCCGGATTTACCGCTGCCCTGTCGGTGTTGAAGCTGGAGCAGGCCGGTGTCAAACCGGGCAGTGGCGATGTTCTGGTCACCGGCGCTACTGGCGGAGTAGGCAGTAGTGCGGTTGCCATCCTTGCCAAAGCTGGCTACCGGGTGGTGGCAGCCACCGGCAAGAGTGCCGATGAACCGTTCCTGCGCTCACTGGGTGCTGCGGAGGTCATCAGCCGCGAGCAGCTCACCGAAGGGGTAGAACGCCCCATGCTGAAAGAACGCTGGGCCGGTGTGGTGGATCTGGTTGGTGGTGCAATGCTGGTTGCAGCGCTTAAATCAACCCGCTACGGCGGAGCGGTTACCTGCTGTGGACTGGTGGGATCGACCGATCTTGCCATGAATATCTACCCCTTTATTTTACGGGGTGTCAGCCTGATCGGGATTGATTCGGTCAACTGCCCCGCCGATACCCGCCTTCAGGTTTGGACTAACCTGGCCAGCATCTGGCGGCCGGAGCATCTCGCCGATGTCGTGACCGACGTTACACGGGAAGAGCTTGAAGAGAAGATTCAGACCATCCTGAAGGGCGGTCTGCGGGGACGGGTTGTTGTGACGTTGCCGTAGTACATAATTGGAAAAACATTACAACGGAGGAATCATCATGAAGATTGTCAGCCTGCTGGGAAGCCCCAGAACCAACGGTAACAGCGCCACCATTGCCAACCACCTGCTGAAGACAGCTGTCGGCCTGGGCGCAGAAATCAAAAACTTTGAACTGAACCGCCTGACCTATCGTGGCTGTCAGGCCTGCTATGCCTGCAAAAAGGGGCGCGAAGACTGTGTGCTGAACGATGACCTGACAGAGGTTTTATCGGCAGTGGCTGCTGCTGATCTGGTGGTACTGGCCTCGCCGGTTTATTATGGTGATATCACGAGTCAGCTGAAAGGGTTTATTGATCGTACGTACTCATACCTTGTGCCGGATTATCTGACAAACCCCCAACCCAGCCGCCTTTCCCCCAAGAAACTGGTTTTTGTCCTGACCCAGGGGCATCCTGATGAGGCGCTTTTTGCTGATATTTTTCCGCGCTATGAGCAGTTCCTGAAATGGATGGGATTCAGCGAGATTACGCTGATCCGCACCTGCGGCATCGGCCCCGGCTCTGTGGATGCCGTGCCAGAACAGGTTCTTCAGCAGGCCGATGCAACAGCACATAAGCTGATGTCCTGACCACACAGCCTGGAGGAGGAAGTAATGAGCCTGGTAACCATTGATCACACCATCTGCAGACGTGATGGTATCTGTAGCGCAGTCTGCCCCATGGGGCTTTTTGAGCTGGACGCGGAGGGTTTCCCCGCATTTCGTGCTGACGGAGACCAACGTTGTATCAATTGCGGCCACTGTGTATCGGTCTGCCCCCATAGTGCAGTCCATCACAACGCACTTGCGCTGGATGATTCGCCAATTATTAATCAGAACCTGACCGTTTCTCTTCCAGCCCTGCATCAGCTGATGAAAAGCCGACGTTCCGTCAGGGAATTCAGGAATGAACCGGTGCCGGAAGCACTGGTAAAGGAGGTGCTGGAAACGGCCCGCTGGGCGCCGTCGGCAGTCAACAGGCAGCCGGTGGATTGGCTGATCATCCAGAACCCGGCGGAAGTCCGGCAACTGGCTGGTCTGGTGGTGGAGTTCCTGCGCACGCTTGACACACTGGCACCACGCTATGCCGCCTTTATTGAGATGTGGGAGCAGGGAAAAGACCCGATCCTGCGTAATGCTCCGCATCTGGCTGTTGTCCATGCACCGGATGACTGGGACTGGAGCACGGTTGACAGCACCATTGCCCTGACCCAGTTTGAGCTGGCAGCCGTTGCCCAGGGGATCGGCACCTGCTGGGCCGGTTTTTTGATACGCGCAGCCAATAAGCACCAGCCGTTACGTGAGGCTCTCGGTATCCCGTCAGGCCATAGCGTAACCGGGGCGCTGATGTACGGACTGCCCCGTTATCGGTACCACCGCATTCCACCGCGCCAGGCAGCGCGGGTTACCTGGAAATAACTCCAGAAAGGCACACCATGACCACACAAAAAAACAACTACAGCGCAGAACATATCGGCCCGCTTGAGGAGCTGCTGAACAAGGAGTTCATGGGCTTTCACGGCAAGTATTTCATCGGCAAGGAGCTGGGACTGACCGGCTCTGAGGTCTCCCTTAACCGTCTGCCGGCTGGCAAGGCGATGCCGTTCATCCATAGTCACAAAAAGAACGAAGAGCTGTACATCGTACTGCGAGGCAGCGGTATGTTCTACGTGGATGGCGATGAATTTCCAATTCAGGAAGGCAGCCTGATCCGGGTTGCACCGGAGGGGGAACGAGGTTGGAAGGCCGGGGATGAAGACCTGTACTTTATCTGCATTCAGGCCGAGGCCGACAGCCTGAGTCAGGCTACGCTGGAAGACGGCAAACGTCACGACACCAAAGCGTCGTGGATGGAAAAATGATTTAGGTGCTACACAGGTTGTATCCTTTTTGACCGGTTTCCCGTCTCTACGGTCAGCAGCACTATTCCGTCGCTGGAGGGGAAACCATGGAACAGTACGAACGTGGCGTTGAGCAGTTGGTTGCAATGTTGGGTGAGGAACGGGCGCATCAGGTAACGGGTAGGTTCCGGGAACTTAGTCCGGCCTTTGAACAGGAAGCCGTTGCCGTGGTATTCGGCAGAATCTGAGCGCGTACCGGGATTGATCGTAAAACCAGATCGTTGTACAGTATCGCTATTCTGGCCTCACTTGACAGAACCGCTTCCCTGCGGTTTTACACAAACCTTGCCTATGAATATTGGGCTTCGGTCTGTGTAAAACCGCAGAGACGGGAGCAACAGCTGGTCGAATACGAATCGTTTGATGATCTCTCCTCCTGACTTACTTGATCAGTTCCGTAATCGTTGTTGCCACTAGTGTCGTCGGTCGCCCGATCAGGGTGCTCAGTTGATGGCCGTCATCGAACAAGGCATCTCTTGAGGCACCCGCATCCGAATTTGCCAGTAATTCTGCAATTGGTTCCGGCAGCCCCACTTGTACCAACAGTGCTTTATATTCGGACTCCGGCATGTCCACATAACCAATGTTTTTGCCGGACTGGTGTGAGATTTCCGCAGCAAGCTCCGTCAGGGTGTAGGCCGTATCGCCGGCCAGTTCATAAACACCTCCCGCCTGATTATCAGCAGTCAACGCTTTTGCTGCTGCTTCTGCATAGTCGGCCCGTGCAGCGGATGAAATCCTGCCGCTGCCGGCGCATCCGTACAGATTGCCCTGCACCAATGCCGCTGGCACTCCAGCGGCATAGTTTTCAGTGTACCAGCCGTTACGCAGCAGGACAAAAGGTACTCCAGAGGCACGGATCAATGCTTCCGTTTCCCTGTGTTCAAAAGCAAGCCCGAGTGGCGAGGTGTCGGCGTGAAGGACACTCGTATAAGCCAACAACTTAATGCCTGCCCGTTTGGCTGCCTCAATGACGGCGCGATGCTGCTCAACCCGTTGTCCGATTTCGCTGGATGAAATCAGCAGCAGTTTGTCAGCGCCTTTGAGCGCTTCGTCCCAAGTTGATGGCAGTGTGTAGTCGGCATGGCGTATTTGCACACCCAGGGTCGCAATGTCACCGGCTTTGTCGACATTGCGCACGGCAGCAACAATGTCTGCTGCAGGTACTTTTGTCAGCAGTGATGCGATAACCAAGCGGCCCAATTGCCCAGTGGCTCCAGTAACAACGATCATGATTTAATACTCCTTTCAACAGTGACTGATTTGTTGTACAGCTAAAACATATCAGCTGCGATTGCTAAAAGTAAGTACGCACAAAAAGGTAAGTGTCATGAAAAATACGGAAACCACAAAATTGTCCGAACTGATGCGGCGCGGAGAGCTGTTTGCCGTTCAATGCCCATCGCGAATAATCCTCCAGCACGTCACCAGTCGCTGGGGAGTTCTCGTGTTGGTGGCCTTGATGGACGGTACGCAACGCTTCAGTGATTTGCGACGCAAGGTTGGCGGTGTAAGCGAGAAGATGCTGGCGCAAACGCTTCAACACCTGGAAAAAGACGGTTTTATCGACCGGGTTTCCTTTCCAGTCGTGCCGCCGCATGTGGAATACTCCCTGACACCGCTTGGCCGTGAGATCGGCCAAAAAGTCGATGCGTTGGCTGACTGGATAGAAACAAATCTACCGGTCATTTTGAAGGCCCAACAGAATCGATAGATATTTGCAGCAACTTGGCTGGTGACTGTTTGGTTTTACATTTAGTCGTGCACCTTGTATTCGAAAAGCTGGTTAGAAGGACGAGTTTGATTTTATTGTTTCGCCTCTTACTGCAGTAAAATAGTATTGACACATTGGACTGGTCGGTCTAATAATGGTAACCATGAAACGGATTCATAACAAAGAAGATATCGTTCAGGTTGGGCTCGACATTGTGCTAAGCAAAGGTTTTAACGCTACCGGAGTCGAGACAATTCTGAAACAGGCAAATATTCCTAAAGGGTCATTCTATAACTTTTTCTCCAGTAAGGAAGAATTTGCTCTTGCGATAATCGACAGCTACGTCGCAAACATGGCCAAAAATCTCCATACCGTTCTTAATTCTGAATCTTTACCGCCGCTTGAACGGGTTAGAAAAAGCTTTGAAACCGTAATTAAGACATTTGAAGATAATGACTGTTCCAAGGGATGCTTGATTGGCAACTTAAGCCAGGAAATGGCAGACCAGTGTGAGAGTATCCGACAGCGCCTTGAGGATTCTCTGCAAATGTGGTCAAGGGTGTTATCCGAGCTACTTCTTCAGGCACAGAGGGAAGAGGCAATCTCCGCAGATATGGATGTAGATATGCTGGCAGAAAATATACTTTCATCATTTCAGGGGGCAGTACTTCGTGCCAAGGTTAAAAAGTCTTCAGAGCCGCTAAGGATTTTTATCCATTTGTATTTTGACGTATTTCTGAGTACTGCCAAGCCGTAATTTTTTTGGTCATTATTACATAGACCGGTCTAGGCATGTTGTTGCTTACACAAAAATAATGGGGGCCAGAACAATGGCACATGCCGTATTTGAACAAACACAGTTGGCAAAAATGACATTGAAAAACCGGATTATTCGTTCAGCAACCTATGAAGGGTTGGCAGATGAAAGCGGTTTTCCGACCGAAAAAATGAAAAAACTTTACGTTCGCCTGGCTAAAGGAGGTGTCGGAGCAATAATTACCGGATACGCAGCCGTTCAGGCAGATGGGAAAGGCAATGCGCCTGCTCAGGCGATGATTGACGATGACAAAAGCATCCCGGCATATAAAGAGATAACAGATGCCGTTCATGAATACAACACTCCGATACTACTGCAAATATCTCATTGCGGCAGACAAACTCGTTCAAAATCAACAGGTTTTCCGACAGTTGCGCCATCGGCCTTACGTGATGCGTATTACAGCGAAGATCTGCCAAAAGAGTTGTCTGAAGATGGCATTCAGGAAATTATAGATAATTTTGTTTCAGCAATTGTGCGGGCAAAAAGTGCCGGATTTGATGGAGTTCAGCTTCATATCGCACATGGTTATTTGCTCACCGAATTTTTATCCTCATACTCAAATCGCCGCATAGATCAATGGGGCGGTTCAACTGAAAACAAATACCGGATTGTCGGAGAAATTTTTAAAAGGGCCAAAAAACTTGTTGGTGATTACCCGATCCTTGCAAAGCTTAATGCTTACGACAGACGTAAAAATGGCATGAGGGTTGAAGAAGCGGTGAAGATTGCTGCCATGCTGGAAAACTCAGGATGTGCGGCGATTGAGGTTTCGTGTGGAACTGTTGAAGATGGATTATACACCTTGCGTGGAAAAAAACTGCCGGTTGACGCAGCAATGAACTATTCGTACAAGTACCAAAATATTCCAGGATTTATCAAGGCAATTGCAAAGCCGGTTCTTAAAACAGTCATGAAACAACCGAAGCCGTTGCAGAAATATAATCTTGATGCAGCAACTACAATAAAAAATGCTGTAAGCATCCCTGTGATAGTTGTCGGCGGCATTAACAACTTGAATGACATCAATAGTGCCATCAATGACAATAAATTGGATTTTGTTTCAATGAGTCGTCCCTTTATTATTGAACCAGACATTGCCAACAAATTTAGTACGGGCAATCAGACCAAATCAAAATGCATAATGTGTAACTATTGCATAGTGTTGGCCGAGGCCAAACCATTGAAGTGCTATTATGGAAAATTGCCACAAACTGGTAATCCGTAAGGTGACGTCGGTGATTTATTGTGTGGCTAAAGGGCGCGTAGTCGAAAATTTGGTCCTGCTTATTTTTAACTTATTTTACATAGACCGGTCTAGGCATTATGGCCGTTCAAGCTGTTGAAGGAGTAAATTGTGGATCAAATAAGACTCTTGCATCGACCGAAACGCATCAGGGATCCACCACGCCCGTTTTTAGATCTACCTCTACAACAAAGAACATATCAATGGCGTCGTAGGCTATTTTCACAAATTTCAGATGTTTTGGAATTATTCAGAGCAACTCACAGCGTACTAAGCAGCACCACTTAAAACATGTTTGAAAGGAAAAAACATGCGTAAAGCGAACAAGCTGTTGTTGTCTACCATCCTTGCCCTGGCCATCCCCGTTGGTGCCATGGCTGCAGAGACAGACCTGCAGGTTAAGATTGATAGGTTGTCACAGCAGATGGAAGACCTGAAGGGACAGGTGCAAAAGATCGAAGACAAGTCTTTGGGCAAGTGGCTGCAGATTGGTGGCAGTTACCAATTCCGCATGGATAGCCTGCATGGCAAGACCGTCGCATACACTGACGCATTTGGAACATTGATGAACTTGCAAGGCTATGCCCAGGCACAGTATATGGCAGGCAATGCGATCCCCTATAACACCTTGAACACGGTTTTGGGTATGAAGAGCTACGGAGCTATTAATGGCTTCTTAAGGACGCCGGGGAATTCAGCTGCGTTACAAGCAATGATGGGGACCGCTGGAGTTGTACAGGTTCCTGCGTATAAGCCTCAAAATGAGACCCTGTACACCAACAAATTTGCACTTGATCTGAAGGCCAAGGCAACCAAAGATGTAACCGTTAATGTCAAGCTTGGGATGTACAAGGTTTTTGGATCGCAAGATGATTCGCAGATTAGCAGTAATGCCTATTTTGCGGATCGTACCGGTGTGTTTGATGGCACGATTGGCCATGTGCCTTCAACCAGTTATCTGAATGTGGATCGTGTCTATGCCACCTGGAGCAACATTATGGATCAGCCGGTCTGGTTTTCAGTTGGCCGTCGTCCCTCTACTGACGGCGCTCCTACCAACCTGAAATCCAACAATGAGCGGCCCGGTAATGGTGGCACTCCCGCCCTGCTGGTCAACTATGCCTTTGATGGCATGACGTTGGGATATGCCCCTGATATTGACTTCTTGCCCGGCTTCTACGCCAAGGTCTGCTATGGTCGTGGTTTTGACTCAGGCTACCGTGCAACCCCCACTAACAGCCTGAAGGACAGTGACATGATGGGGGTGGCGGTACTTCCGGTGGATACTGACCCTCTACGGGTCTGGTTCCAGTGGAACCGTGGTTTTAATATCTATGACTTTCCAGCTATGAAAAATACAAAATTTGGCAATACCGCACAAAGTGTAAACCTTGGCGCAATTGACTGGTACGGTCTCGGCGCCATGTCAACCCTTAAGAAGGTTGGCCCTGGCGACCTGAATTTTTTTGTGGATAGCGGCATGAGTATATCCCATCCAACCAACACAGTATCCGCAAACGCTATGTTTCAAGGCCTGATGACCGGCACACCGCTGAACCCTGAAGCGCCTACTGATAAAACCGGTTATGCCGTGTTTGCTGGTGTGCGCTATGACCTTCCCACCAAGACCAAGCTTGGTTTTGAATTCAACTATGGATCCAAAAACTGGATTACCTACTCTCCTGCTGCCGATGACATGTGGACCTCCAAGGTTGGGACCCGTGGCAAGGTTTACGAGCCTTACGTTATCCAGGAGCTGGATCTGAAGCCAATTTCATCCGTCTTTGCCAAAGCTTTCTTTAAACTTGGCTACCAGTACTATGACTTTGAGTACACCGGCAGCAACAACTGGGTTGGCGCACCGATCAAGATTTCTGATATCACGGCCAACACCATGTTGCTTCAAGCACCTGTAAAGTCTGCCCATGACGTTTATGGAACCTTCGAAGTTCATTTTTAACCCTGTTTAACCGCAGCACCTCCTTGTGGTGGGCAGGCCTTCGGGCCTGCCATTTTTTATTGCTCCGATGGTTAAACAAATGAATCCCTATTGTAGGAGTGTATGGTATACACCCTGACTTGGGCGAACAACCGTTCGTCCTTACTAGATACAGGTCATTTTGATTGCAAAGACGAATTAGAATAGCGGCTTTATTATGGGATGTCATAAAGACATCCCTTTTTTATATTTAATTGTAATACCGTCCAGTTAAGCAGTTCTTGGCGAGCTGGCCCAACCATGCACGGATTACATTTAAAAGAGGCTTATTGATAAATCTGATTTTTTTGGGGAACCTTTGCCACACACTGGCGTATATACAAGGTAACAAGTGAGCAACGGAGCGTGGATGGACGACTATAGTATCATAAAACGTGTGCAGGGCGGAGATGTCGACGCCTATGCCCTGCTCGTCCAGAGGTACCATCGTAACCTGCTGGCGTTTATCTACCGCCTTGTTAAGGACGCACATCTGGCCGAAGATATTGGCCAGGAGGTGTTTCTGAATGTCTACAAGCAGTTGCCCCACTTTGATCCAAAACTGGGAACACCCTTTGTTGCCTGGCTCTATATTGCCGCCCGCAATCAGTCTGTCAGCGAATTACGCAAGGGGGGCCGTGTAGAACTTGTTTCTGATGAACATCTTCACAGGATTGCAGATTCCGGCGAAACAGCTGAGGCCAGCCTGATCAGACAGGAAGAGCTTGAGACACTCAGGGCCAGCTTGCAGGAGCTTCCTGAACCGTTTCGATCCACCATCATCATGAGTCTGCAAGGAGCCACACTGGATGAAATTGCCCGTAGTTGTGGTGTGCCGCAAGCCACGGTAAAAACCAGGCTGTTCCGGGCCAAGGAAAAGCTTATGTCCTTGTTGAAGGGGCATGCAGGAGGTATCGGCTATGAGCCCAAAATATAACCCTTCCCCTGATTTTGTCGCAAAAACAATGCAGCGGATTCACGCCTTCGAGGCCGAAAGGGACTCATTTTTTGAACGCTTCGTCTGGTCCCGCCCGCTCCGCTACCTGTTGGCGGGTGGCGGAACACTCTTCGGCATATTAAAAGCAGTGCCGGTTTTTTAACACCACTTTACTGAACCTTAAACGGCAGTTAGACACAGAGAACTACAAGAAAAATCTGTTTTAATGGTTCACCCGAAGAAAATCAGGTCGTTTGTTGTATCTTCCTGTTTTTACTCTGAGACCTCTGTGACAAC
>Ga0209373_10002834_pt1 | contig 16733 bp, 11 predicted proteins | sample Higcelweek5metaG_FD_187173 | JGI IMG/M metagenome (GOLD analysis project Ga0209373, IMG submission 187173) | Freshwater pond sediment microbial communities from the University of Edinburgh, under environmental carbon perturbations - High... | ecosystem: Environmental > Aquatic > Freshwater >... | reverse complement strand
AATTAGGTATTTATAACGCTTGGTCAAATGTAGTCTCACCTTGACCATTGAATTTATATTTAAACTCAATTTTTTCCAAATTATCTCTTCCTCTATATCCAGACTTTGTGGTTGTATTTCTATTAGGCAAACGTTCAACAGTAATGCCTCTTCTTCCAAAATCTTCAAAATTTACTGTTGAATCTGCTTTGGCAAGATAAGGACCAAGTTTATAAATGCCACCAGAATATTCTTTATATACAGTATAGCCAATAGCTCCGTATGGAATGACAAATGAAAATGTTACTTTATTTTGTGATGCATTTGCACCTATTGAGACATCTTGAAGTAATGAAAATTCTGTTTCACCTATTCCATCATAAGCTACAACATAGTATTTATAAACTGTACCATCAGAAAAGCCAGTAGATTGACCACCACCAGTATTAACAAATTGTGCATCTTGTACTATTTCTGGACTTTGAATTTCTTTTTTTTCATAATCATAAGTATAAATATTTGTAATCATTACTTTTGCATATCTTGGTTTTTGACCATATCGATAAGTTTTTATTGCATAAACATGATCAACAATTGCATCTGTAGAAATATTATCATCACTATAAAGTTGTTTTGCATCAAAATTTACATTTGAAATATCCTTAACTCCCTCAAAATTTTTGATGCCAAGATCAACAACTTGAACTTTTGGAGTTGAACCATTACCAGCTATTTCTATTTTATTACCAATAATTTCATCCATTCTAGTTATAAATCTTAAATCACCAAAATTTCCTATATTTAGTATAGAAGATGAACCAAAATCAAAACCTTCACTTACAAATTCACCTCTTAAAGAGTCTTCTTTCAAGCCTAGTCTTAAAGTTGCGGTTCCAACCGATGAAGAAACATCTTTTTCTGGAAGAGGTGTTGCTGTTGCTGTTGGAAGAGGTGTGGCTGTTGGTGAACCAATTGGAGTTGCAGTTGCTATTGGGGTTGGATTTACTGAATATTCATATTCTCCCACAAAATTTGCATCCAATTTTCTTTTATATGAATCCTTTAAGTTATTATTAAATTCATAAGATAAAATATCTGTTATTTTTATATAATCCACTAAGATTTTAGATTTATTTTCTCCATTTCTATCAGAGCCGAATAATAAAGTTCTTCTACCTATAGAGTCAATAAAATCATCTTCTGTAAAATCATAAGAAACAAGACTTTTATTATCAACAAAAAATTCCACTTTCTTATCATTACGTAAAAATGTAAATTCATATTCTTTATCTTGTTCTATAGAGTTAAAAGGTATATTTTTTGTTATTGATTTTTTTTCATTTTGAGTAAATAATATAAATTCTTTATTATCATTATTATCAGTGTATAAGTTTAATGAATAATGAACTTTTTTATCAGTAGAATTATCATCAAATATTTCAAATACAGTTATTTTTTTATCTTGAATTGGTAATTCATCAAAAGACATTTTAAATTTCATTTCAAAAGGGATTGAAACAAGATATGGTGTAATTGGAGCTTTTAGATAACCATTTTTAATATGAAGCTTTCCATAAGTTTGACTAGCATTTGTTGCAATTGGAGGTGTTGGAGTAGGTGTAAAAATAGGAGTAGGAGTAATACTAGATATTGGTATTATAGAAGCAGATACTGTCTGAATGGGTGTAGGTGAAGTCTGCAATGTACTTGGATTTGTTTCTGGTGAAACTGAAGTTGTTGGTACATTTGGAGTTACACCAGTACAACCAACTGTGAATAAAACAGCTAAAATCAAAAATTTATAATTTTTTTTGTTCTTTTTCATAATTATTTTTCTATCTCTATTATTCTAGGAACTAATGGATCAATTCTAAAATTTATCTCAAATTCTTTTTTTGTACCCATATCAAAATTAACTACTGTACGATTGGTATAAAGTTTTCCTTTTGGAGATTTCAATTCTATTTTTACATAATATTCACTAATTTCTTTGTCATTTATATCTTTGTCATTATTCCAGATTATATAATAAATATTTTTACTTGTTTCAAAGATATAACCATCTTTATATAAAGGTAAATTGGGTATTTGCCCTTTATATACAGCATTTTTTAGTTTAGTTGCTATCATTTCATAAGTATAATAAGCATCTTTTTTTATGTTTATAGTATTATAATTTCTTATTAATCCAGAGGAATTTATAAAATTTAAAGATTCTGTAAAATCATTATCAACCAACTTTGGAAGATAAATTTTATCAAAACCTAAAGAAGTTCCATAAACAAATCTTTTTAAAATATCATAAGATTGATCTTCTTCTGTTTGTTTTATATTTTCAATTGTTTCACCACCAAAAGTTCCAGTAGATAAAATAATTTCTTTATTTGTCAATTTTTTAAATTCAAGTAAATCTTTTATTGCATTATAATAATTGCCAAGTAATTTATAATCTGTATATCCAAATATTGAGCTTGTGTCAGTATTATCAACACCTTTGGCAAATGAATAAATTTCAAAAACAAAACCATCTGAATATTTTGCAAGTCCCATATTTATAAAACTTAGAAATTCATCCATAGTTTTTTCATAATTTCCACCAGAAATTTCACCTTGAATAATTGAACCAGCATAAACTTTTGCATTTGGTGATTGTTCTTTTATGACTCTATTGGTTTGACTTAAAAAAGTCATGTAATTTTTTTGTACATTACCTGATGATGAAAGAGTATTTATTTGATTCCCAACCATCCAAGCTATATTTTTATCTTTATAGCGTTCTGATGATTCACTTATAAATGAAAGATAATTTGCAAAATTTGGTTCAGGTAATTCTTCAAAAGATTTATAAAATGGAATATTGAAAATAACTTTAACATTTTTTTCTTCCATTCCAGTAATAATATCATCATAGAATGCCCATGACTCTCTAATTGTTCCGTCCATATTATCATCAATTAGAGTTTGATGATAATCTACGATTACAAAGTTTGGAGAAAGAATATTTAATTCTTTAATTCTTGCATTTCTTTCATTCTCAGTTTCAGTAACTTTTTTATCAGTCAATCTTATAAAAGGGTCATTTATACCAATAGAAAGTATTTTTGTTTTATTGTCTGCTATTGGTGTAGAAGTTACCATTGGTGTGGGTGTAGATATGGGTAAAATAGTTGGTGTAGGTGTAGATATAGGTATTGCTGTTGATGAAATAGACTGACTCCCTGTAGGTATTGGAGAAGCACTAACTGTTTGAATAACAGTTGGTGAAACTTGAGGTTTACCTGTATTAATTGTATTAGTACAGCCTACAGCAAAAACTAATAAAGAAGATAAAATTATCAGTCTATTCCTTAACATTTAAAACACCTATTCAATAATATTTCCAGAGATTGCATCTATTTTTTTGATTTCATATTTTTCAGATTTTTCATCTATTTTACAGCCAACAATCCATTGAATTCCTTTTCCTCTATTTTCTAGCATCATAGAGTAAAAAACACCTGCTGGTAAACCATTTTTATTGGCAATATCTATAGCTTTTGAGCTATCAAGTGAAAAATTGGAAATATTATTTGCTATTTTTGCAATATCTGTTGTTTCTGTCCAAGTAACTTTTCCTGTACCATCAAACATAATTGTATATGAATTACTACTTATATCTTTTTGTGTTGATAAATATCTATAAATCCATTTACTATCAGAAAAGTTTGATTTTATTATTCCATTGTTTGCCAAATTTAAACCTTCTATTGACATCAATGTTGCGTCTTTATTCCAAACTTTAGCCATTTTATCAGAATATTTTAAAATTTTCATTGCAGTATCAGCAGTTGGAGCATTTATTGCACTTCCTGTACTTACAGAGTCTTTATTTGGAGGATTAAAATCTTTTTCTCCATTGCAACCTACTGTCAAAAAGCTAAAAATAATTAATGTTGAAATTGTCTTTAATAATTTATTGTTCATATATATAATATCTCCTTTTTTTTAATCTTCTTTGTATGTATCTTCTTTAATATAATCTTCTTTATTGTTAGTTTGACCTTGAGAGAAAAAATTACCTGCAGGGTCTTTTAGATCTTGTGAAACTTTTACTTTTATTTTGTCATATTTTTCAAATGTATCAGCATCCAAAACAAATTCTATTGTATCAGGATTTATCAACCTTATTAATGGCTCAACTGGGTTAATAACATAATCATTTTTATAGAAAGTATAAAAGGATTGCTCATATAAGTCTGGATTATTGAAACCAATAACAACCATTGGTTTGGAAAAAATTAATCTAACATAACAATTATTATTATCTTTACTTAGTTTAACTTCTTTTAATTCTGGAGATGTTATATCTGGCAAAACGTTAAATAATACATTTTTAGACCTTGCATTACTTAAAAAGAATTCTCCAGCATCCAATGCAACATTACCATCAATATCCATCAATTTTGCATTTTTTGAACTTCTTCTTAATGATATTCCATAAAAAATAGTATTTTTATTAGAAGTTAAGACAGCTGTATATGATGGAATAGAAAAAGAAACTTCTTTCCCATAATCAAGAGAAGAACCCGTATCCCATACAAATTGGGCTCCAGAAACTGATTTATCAATAATAATTTGTCTTTCTCCATTCAAAAGAGGTGGTCCATCAGTATTTGTTGTCCCACTTGTACCATCTCCCAATATTATTGTTTTACCAACATTTTGACTAACATATCTCATCTGAAAATTATCTTCAAATGTATTTTTTCTTATATTTTCATTAAACTTAAATTTTAATTTAATTCCATTGTATTCCAATGTACCATTCTGTTTTGGCTCTATACTTACAATTTCAGGTGAATCAGAAATAAACATGAAATTATTTTTTAGTACATCACCAACAGCATATCCATCTCCAAAATCTAAAATATTTTGGTCTGGGTCTCCAGATAAATTTGATTTTAAAACTACAGATTGTTCTTTACTTGTCCAAGTATCGCTTTTAAAAATTCTTACAGTTATTGGAACAGCAACAGGAACATCTCTAAATACATATACACCACCAGATGTTTTTATTTCTTGTTTAAATGGATAATTTTTATCAGATGATTCTACTGTTACCAAAATATCATTTAAGATAACACCTCTATCACTATAAACTTTACCTGATAAAGTTGCTCTTTCACTAACATCTGATGTAATAGATGGACTGGCTATTGGTGTAGGTGTTGCAGCTGGTGCAATTGACTCAATAGGAGTTGGTGTTGATGTTGGTATTACAGATACTGTAGGTTGTTCTGGTGTAGGTGTTGTGGAAATTATGGGTGTAGGTGTAGAAACGGGTATATTACTAGGGACTTTAGTATTACAGGCTGATAATGATAAAAGAGCAAATAAAAAAACTAAAATTTCTTTTTTCCTTAACATAGTAATCGCTTTTTTCATAAATTCTAAAAAATATAAAAGTATCAAATTTTCTAACAATTAATTATAGTATATCATTATTTTATAGTGCTATATGTATGACTAATAGCACTTAAATATCTAACATCGTTAAGAATAAATAAACTTTTGTAATGCAATGTATAACTAAAACACATCAATAAATTTATTAATTTTTGATAATGTATTTTGACTTAAACATTTTTTAATTTTGTATAAATTTTGAAAATAAAATTTAAGAAGCAACACCATTTAAAAAATTTTGGGTTATATCATTCTTGGTTTTTTCAAAAATATTTTTTGTCTCATCCATCTCAATTAAATTTCCTTTATCAAGTATCATTGTTTTTCCACCCATCTGGAAAGCATGATCAAGTTTGTGAGTGACAAGAAGTATTGTCAAAGAAAGTTCTTGGTTTAAAACTTTTATATTTTCCAAAAAAGCTCTTGAATTGACTTCATCAATTGAAGCAGTTGGTTCATCCAAAAGTAATATATCTGGTTCATTTACCAAACTTCGTATTATTGCCACTCTTTGTTTTTCACCAACTGAAATATCAGAAGAATTTCTTTCCAAAAATGATTCATCCAATCTAACCAAATTTAGGTATTTTTTTAAAAAAGATTTATCCAAGTGAGCAAACTTTTTTTTATCAAGCTTAAATCTTAAACTACTAAGTAAATTATCTTGAACAGTTCCATCAAACATAATAGGGATTTGAAAAGTCATTGCAACTTTTCTTCTAAGCTCATTTATTTTATATTCTTTAATATTTTTTCCATTTATAGAGATTGTCCCACTTGTTTGATCATCCAAACGATTTATAAGCCTGAGTAAAGATGTTTTTCCTGAACCAGAATGACCAATAATATTAAGAATATCACCTTTATTTAAAGAGAAAGAGATGTTATTTAAAATAGTTTTTGATGTCTCTATATCTTTGGAATCAATAGATTTTTTTATTTTACTTACATTATCAAATTTTATAATAGGTAGCATTTTTATTAACAAAATAAAATTATACAAAAATAAAAAGAGAGGTCTAAACCTCTCTCTAATCTAACTAAATAGTCTTAATTATTTTCCTAAGTAGGTCTTGAGGAATGTTCCCCATTCTTTTGTTTCAGCAAATCTAAATTCTGATACATCATCATATCTCTTGTTGTAGCTTGCTTCTGGGAAGTATACTACTAAACCAGTTGTATCTTTTACTTGTGGTCCAAAGAAACCTGATTTGATGATAGTTTTGTTATATTTTTCAAGAGCTGTGTTTGCTTTTGCTTTAATATTAGCATCAGTTGATTCTGCAACAACCATTTTTAAGAAGTGGCCTAAATCTGCTGGTTCAGCAAGATAATAGGTTTGTGCTTTATCTCTTAAGCCTTTAATAAATGCTTTATTTGCTGGTAAACTAGCTGTCAAAGCTTTTGCTAAATCATTCAATGCTGGAACTAATTCAGTTGCCAAAACATTAATATCAGATGCAGCTTGAGTTACGCCTGGTGATGCACCTTGTGAGCCACCTGTGCTGTATGATGCGATATAAGAATCAACAATTGTTGTTGCAACTGCTTTTGGAGCCATGCTTGGGTTTTGACCTAAAGCTTTGATGAATGGGATGTAGTCCCAACCATCGCCTGGTTCTGTTTCTTCAGAAGCAATCATGTTATCTACCAAACCATACATTTGGTAAGCGGTTTCAATTGTTCCCATTAAGCATGTATCAAATGCAAAGATGTCAACATTTCTTCCAAGATTTTGTCTTCCAACTGTTAAAGCTTGTGTTAAAGCTGGTGTTGTCATATGGTGACCACTTTCATCATCTGAAGCAAAACTCTTTGTTCCAAATTTGTTAGCACCGAATGGACCTTCAACTGAGAAAGCAGATACTTTACCATTTTGTGATTTCTTGAAGATACCACCACCATGATTCCATATACTGATAAGGTTACGATCGCCTGGGAATGTTTTTGTTACATAATTTACAAATTTTGTAAATGTGTCAGCACTACCACTGTCAATTTCATTACTTGCAGGAACTAAATCAGTTTTGAGAACTTCTGAAATAATTTTTTTGTCATAAGATTTATCTGGGGTAATTTTATAAACTTTTGAATCGCCTTGTTTCATGCCATCAAATAAAACTATGATGTTTACGTTTTTAGCAGCTTCTTCTGATAATGCAGCTTCCATTTCATTTATATCATCTAAACCAGCTGTATAAAGATTATTATCAGCAGCCATATGAATGGCAATTGTCCATTTACCAATTGATTTTGGTCTTTTTGTTGATAAAGCACCAACTTGGTTTGGATTTGTCATAACGGTTGATGGTACATTTGCTTTTGGAGCACAAGCTACCAAACCACCTACTAAAGTGGTCATTAATGCTAGGGAGATTCCTTTTTTTAAACTCTTCATGTTTCCGCAGACCCTTTCACTTTTTACATAATAAATACTATTTACTTAGTTAATAACAGTTTAACATATAATTGATATTTAGTAAAGTATTTTTTTAGAATTCATAAAATAATTTTTATATACCCTGAATTATAGATATAATCAAGGCTTTTAAAGTTAAAAATATTGGGTTTGTGTAAGGACTTATAAATTTTTTGCATTTATTATTTTTTATAATTTTACTTATTCTTATTCTTACAATTCGTAATTTAGGTTAATATATATTAAAACATAGATTGTATTAAAAAAAAATAATAATGCTTAAAATTTTAGTGGGGTTCAAAACTTGATACAAAAGATAGCACACTACGAAGTTAGAGAAGAAGTAGGAAGAGGTGGAATGGGTGTTGTATATAGAGGATACGATACCAAACTTGATAGAGATGTTGCAATAAAAGTAATAGAAACAGATCAAGGTAATACAAACGAATTGACGAGAGCATCTCGTGATGAATTAATAACACGTTTTAAAACAGAAGCAAAAGCTATTGCAAAACTAACTCACCCAAATATTGTAAATATTTATGATTTTGGTGCAGATGAAGAAAAAAACTATATGGTTATGGAGTTTTTGAAAGGTAGAGACCTTTCCCAACTCCTAAAACATTATTCTCCATTATCAATTGAATTAGTTCTCAAATGTATAACTCAAGTTTGCTCTGCATTAGATTATGCTCACCAAAATGGAATTATTCACAGAGATATAAAACCAGCAAATATGACTCTTTTGGATTCTGGAATAATAAAACTTATGGACTTTGGGATTGCAAGAATTCAAGATGCAAAATCCCAACTTACTCAAGCTGGAACAATCTTAGGTAGTGTATTATATATTTCACCAGAACAATTGATGACACCAAATAAAGTTGATAAAAGAGCAGATATATATTCTTTGGGTGTAAGTACCTATGAATTAGTAACTGGTAAATTTCCTTATGATGGTGATAATGTTGCAAGTATTGTTTCAAAAATAATGAGTAGTGAACCTCTTGCACCAAGTTTACATAATCCCAAAATTCCAAAAGAACTTGATGAAGCAATTTTAAAAGCAATTTCAAAAGATATTGATGAACGTTTTCAAAGAGCTGAAGAATTTGGTGAAGTTTTATCTGATATTCTCTATACTCTAAAAACAGGAAATTCAGCCAAACATTCTACTCAATCATCAAAATCTGTTACCCTAATGGCAACAAAAACTAGCTTTACAAAAGCATTAGAATTTTCACTAGTAGAAGGTCTTGATGAAATAAACTTATATTCTTTAATTTACAGAATTGTTCAAACTTGGACTGTTGAAAATATAGGAAATAAACCACTACTTGAAGCAATATATTCAAATGAAAATCTTTCTCAAGCTGTTATTCTTAGTGGTAAAGTAATTCTTTTGGTATATAAAGGAGTAATTATTGCTGCTGTTTCACGTGATCCAGATTTTGATGGTCAAGCAGCCTATGAAGTAACTGCAAATGTTACAAGAGTTGATATAAAATCATGTATTCCTTCAGAATCTCAACAAGATTTTCTTGTAATACTTTCTTCTATTTTGGGTAATGGAAAACTCATTGCAAAACATCCAAGCTGTAATACAAATGATGTTGACAATATTATAGAAATGGCAAAACATGAAGAGCTTACAGGTCATATAGAAATTACAACCAAGTCCGATATAAAATATAAAGGTTTTATAGATGGAAATGAAATTTTTACTCTTGTATTTCCAAACAAAATGGAAAAACAAAATAAAATAGATATTGAAATATATCAAGCAAAAATGAAACTAATTGGTCCAAGCCTAAGAAAAACAGCTATTGATACAACATTAAAAATAATGACAAAATCTCAAGGAAGCACTTCATCTTTTAGACAGTTATCAAATCAAAAATTAAGTAAAATTTTACCTGAATTTGTAGAAGAAGCTATAAGAAATACAAATATTGGGGTACTAATGCAAAATGAAAAAATGTTTAACATTGGTAAAAAAATAATAAAATCAACTGAAATTGTAGAAGATTTTTCTGGGTATATTTTGGTTGATTGGCTAATAAAAAATCTTTTATTACAATGTGCAAAATCGAAAAATTTTTCATCTCTAAAAAGTTCTTTTGACTGGATTTGGAATATTGAAACTATAAAATTTTCCCAATCTGTAAAAATGCCTGATGGAAAATCTGTTACATTTTCTCTTGTTGCCTATGATATCAATGATAAAATGATTTTCGTTGTAAAATATTCACCCGAAATTACTATAACTAGTTTGCAAAATTTTGTAGATGAAGTATCTGCATTAAAAAAAGATATAGTAAATTTTGATATTAAATCAGCTATATTTATTTCTAGTGAAGATATTTATCCAGAAGTAATAAAATTTTATGGCAAAATAACAAAAAAACAAGTTTTTTATGATTTAAGCTCTCCAAAATGTTTTACAAAAGGTAATTTTAATCTTTTCTTACTAAAAGAAACATTTGAAGGTTACAAATTAATATCACCAGAAATAGATTTTTAGTGATATTTATAAAAATAAAACTATTACATTTAACGAAAAAATTTATACAATAAATTGATGTAATTATGTTATATGATTTTTTTGTCTATTTCTTTCTGATATATGTAATAAAGAGGGTAAAGAAGAATAATAAAAAAAATCTGTTAGAATATTTTGATTTTTCTAACAGATTTATAAATATTTTTTAGATAAAATTATCTAGGAATTTTGTCAAATCCTTTTTGAAATTCTGATTTTACAAAATCTTTCTTATCATCCCAAAGTGTATCTTTTTTGATGGTTGGTGTTTCCATACTCATAATATCTAGCATTTTTGTCAATAACATTTTTGCTCTTTCTTCTGAACCAAGAGGGTCTGTAAAATATGGTTGTTTTGCAAGCTCAGAAAATTTCATTCTATCTTCTGGTTTACCATTAACCATATTATTTATTACTTTACCTATTGCAGTAGGCTCAGCTCCAATTTTTTGACCTTTGGTATCTTTTACTTGTCTAAGTTTTTCACCACTTTGAGCAAATTTTGTAGCTTTTATATCTCCATCAAAACCAGTAAAAACTTTGCTACCTGTTGTCAATTCTTGAATTGTTAGACCAACGCTCCAAATATCACTAACTTTGTTAACATTTCTAGCAGACAATTCTGGTGCAATATAACCGGGTGTAACACCTCTTAATTCTGCACCTTCATTTTTTTGAGCTGAACCAAAGTCAATAACTTTTACACTACCAGTAGTTTTGTCAAACATAAAGTTCTCTGGTTTTATATCCATGTGAATCATATCTCTTGTTTCATTTACATGAGCCATTCCATCAATCATTTGTTTTGCTAAGTATTGTTTTACAATATTAGAATCTTGATTTGATAATATTCCACCATCTGTAAATTTCTTTATAGTATCTTGAATGCTCAATAAATCTTTGCCATTGACAAACTCTTGGAATGCCCAACCTTTTCCATCTGATCCCATGGTAGCACCAATAAATTTTGATACATTTTGATGTTCATGTTCTGGTTTACCTGTTGCAATTCTATGTGCATCAACTTCTTCATAAAATGCATCTTCACTTTTAAATCCTTTTGCAACAAGTTTTTGACCTGTTTCTTGATTTTCAATTAGGAAAGCTAAACCCATTCCTCCTTCACCAAGTTGTTTTATAACTTTATAATTTTTGCCATCTACAGTGAAAGAATTGCCATCAGAATTTCTTTTATTTGGTAAACCATCCAAAAGACCTGAATATATTTCTTTGGATAGTTTTTCTTGTTGATCTGGTTTTAGGTTTGGATATTGATTTGAAACAAAGTTTTTAACATTATTCATTCCATCACTAGAACTATCATTCTGTTTTGAAGTAATAATAGACCAAACAAATTCACCTTTTGGATCAGATTTTTTTACCAAATCCATTGCTTGTTGTTTCATTTCAGAAACTGATTTATCAAAGTTTTTGGGATCTATTGTAACTTTTGAAAGACCATCTGTAAGACCACCTTCCATAAAATAATCTTTACCTTCTTTGGTGGTGGAATATTTATCCAAAAGCCCTTTTTTAGCTTCTTCGAGACGACCACCTAATGCTTCTACCCATTGAGATTTTGAGCTTTCTGCTCCTCTGGTTTTCATAAAGTTTTGGACTTCTTTTATGCTATCATCTAGTGCCTCTAATTTACTTTTAACATCACCTGAACCATTGATATTATCAAGAGATTTGTAAACTTTATCAATTTGTCCTCCAAATACAGATGTTTTGAAGTGATATGTTGCTGTTTTGAAGTCTTTTATAAAATTACCCATTTTGCCAGTATCTTCAATTGGCATTTTTGGAGTATATTTTTCCAATAGCTTATTTTTCATATCTCTTGCAACTGTTGCAATAGAACCACCTTCTTTCATTGAATCATCAAGAGCAGAAAGTTGTTTTCTTAATGGAAGTTTTTCAATATGTTTTAGTTCTGTATTTTTAATGAAATCTTTGAATTCTGTACTAACAGTAAATCTACTATATGTATCATTTATATTTTTAGTTAATTGTTCTGTAATAGGTTTAATTGCTTTTAGTGTTTCTGTAAAATCACCTTTATCAAGAGCGGTTTTGAGAGCAGTTCTTTCTTTATCTGATATATTTACTTCTGATTCACTACCTGTTTTAATAAATTTTTCATAAATAGGTTTTAATTGAGCCATTTTATCATTTTCGCTTAGTTTATCATTTGAAAGAATATCTTTTATATTTTTTTGACAACCGATATTTTCAGAAGACCATTCTTTTTTTGCATAATTTTCAAATGTTGGTGATACTTTAGGGTCAAATAATAAATTATTTGGAGCAAATTTATTATCTTTACTGAGTTCAAAACCTTTTAATATATTATTTTTTGCATCTAATTTTATTGCTTCTTTGCATTCTGGGGTACTTACAAATCTTGAAAATGGGTCTGATATGTTTACTTGAGATTGTTTAATTAATCCATCTAAGTTTTTGAGTGCATCATTAATATTACCATTCTGAATATTATTTTTGAAACTATCAACTAGTTTTTGTCCATTACTGTCAATATTTAGTCTTGCTGGAGCTTTGGGGTCAAGATAATTTGCATATATATTAGCCAAATCACCAGTATTAATACTTGGTTTATCAAGAGCTTTGTTTACAGATGTCAAAAATCTAAAATCTTCAGCAGATTGGTCTTTTATTACAAATTTTTCAAATGCTGGTGATTTATTAGGATTGAATAGAAAATCTTTAATGCTTTTATCTTTATTTTGATTTTGTGGTATATTAGTCAAAGAATCTTTTAAATTTGATATAAGTTCTTTTTGGTCAAATAATTTTGATTCGGGTGAAAGTTTAAATCTTCCATTGGTATCACTAAGATTTCCTTTAACATCTTTGATAACATCAGACATACTGTCTAAAATTTTGCTAACATTTCCTGTTTTCATAGCATCATCAACAGATTTTAGAGCGTTATTACTTATATTTAAATCTTTGATATCACCATGAAGTGATTGTAGCTTTTCTAATGTTGGTTTTTTGCAAATATCATCTAATTTAAGCATAAAATCAACATTTTCATTACTAAATTCTTTTGTTGCAAAGTTTTTAAATAATTCTGATTTTTTGCCAAATAACATATCTGTATCTTTATGAATTTCACTACTTATTTTTTCACCAGTTTTTTCTGATGGTGTTTTTGGTATTGGGGTTGCATTTAGGTCTATTTTAGATTGTTTCAAATCAACATGTTTTAGACCTTCTTTGCCAAGTTGAAGGCTTTCTGGTGTTATTGTAGATAAAGGTGATTTTTCTAATTTACTTAGACCATCTTTTACTAGTTGAAGGTCTTCTACTTTTGATTTTGATATTGGTGTTTTTTTTGATTCAAAAGCTGTATCCAAATCTTTTTGTGTTTCTGTTTTTGTTTCAATAGGTGGTTTTGTAACAGATGATGTATCTGTTTGGTTTCCTGTTTTATCAGTTCCTCTTTTTATTAATGTTGCACCAACGCTAATGCCTTCCTGTTTTTGCACTTCTCCTGTTTTGTTGACAGAAGAAATTCCAGATAATGATTCGCCGGACATAATTGTTTTCTCCAAACATAAATTACGATAATATCATTTTCAGGCTAAAAACAATTTTTAAGTATTAGATAGCTCACAAAGAGCTTAAAATTTTAGGCTTTTTATGAAACTTGATTTTTTTTGGTTTTCAAAACTTTCTAAATTTTTTGATGAAACATTTGATGAAGCTGGAACATTTGTTTTACTTGGTATTTGTTTTGATGTTGAAACAGCTTCTTGTTGTATTGCTTTCCAAAAGCTGGAAGTTTTTGATACAACCGCTTTGACTGGTATAGGTCTGCTAATTTCTTTATTACCTATAGTAACATGAGACATATCTTGTTGTTGAAGATTTTTATTATAAAGGTTTTGTACATCTTTATCATTAATTATTTTTTCTCTGAGTTTTATAAATTCTTCAGGTATTTTAAAATTACATAATTCTTCTGCTTTTTGTAAATATTTTAGAGCAAGTTCAGTATTATCTAAAACATAAAATATATAAGAAAGACAAAAATATGATGGATAATGATTTTTATTAAGCTGTATAGATTCATTAAAATTTTTACTTGCTTCTTTTAATATTTCAACATCACCTGTTTTGAAAAAAAAGTCAAATAGATTCAATGCTTTATCATAAACATTTTCAGATTTATTTTCTCTAACTTCTGTAACCCTACTTCTTGCATTTTGCAAATCTTTTAGATTAAACATTTTGTTTCTACTTTCTTTTATTTACTTAAAATAATTGATTTCATTTTACAATTTTTTTTACTGAACTTATTGGTTTTATTATTGATTTTTTAGGTTCAGTTTCTAAAATATTTTTACCTATAATATTTTCTTTTAATATATCTTTATCTTTTAATATTTTTTGTTTTAAAGTAGTAAATTCTGTTGTTATTTCTGGGCAAATCTCTTCACCTTTTTCAAGGTATTTTAGAGCACATTCACCATTATCTAAAACATAAAATATATAAGAAAGACAAAAATATGCAGGATAATAATTTTTATCTCTTTTAATAGATTCTATAAATTTTTCACCAGCTTCTTTTAATATTTCTTTTTCACTTGTTTTGACAAAAGAATCAAGTAATTCAAATGCTTCATCATAAACATTTTCTAGTTTATTTTCTCTAACTTCTTTTGCTTTAGCTTTTGCGTTTTGTAGATCTTTTAAGTTAAACATTTTTTTATATATATCCAAAACAAAATAATGATTATTTACACTTAGAATCTTAACATATTGGTAATAAAATAAAAAAAAAGACTGCTTTCTTTAGCAGTCTTTTTTTTATTTTATTTTTTAATGTATAAGTATTGGTGTTAGTGTTCTGGATGTATCAATAGCAGTTGAAACTGTATTTATATTTGGTAAGTATAAACCATATTGTAAAGCATTTGCAGCCATAGCAGAATATAATGCTGTTTTGTGTACTGGGTTTCCATAAGCTTGTAGGTGAACGGAATCTCTTACACCTGTTATTTGCATTAATTTTGCATCATTAACACTTACGCCAGTTCTTATAAGGTCAGCTTGACCAGCCCATTCATTTATTCTTTGACCAATGTATTTTTTTTCTTGTCCAAAACCCATAAGATAGGACATCATTGTTCTTTTGAATGGAGAACTTGCCGCATTTACAAAGTCTTCTGATGTTTTTACAGATTTAAAACCATTGAATAACCATCCCCAAGTTTCTAGCTTATCTGCAAATTTTTGTTCTACAGGATTAGGCATATAACTACCTTGGTCTGTAAACAAAGCTTGTAATGGAACTTTCCCATCTTGAGCAGGTGTAATAGAAGAAGGTGTGTATGTATCTGTTGGCATACCATTTAAGGCATTATTTAAGCCATTAAGTGATTGACCAAGTTGAACAGATTGTTGAGTAAACTGTCCCATTGTATTAGAGGCATTATTTAAGCCTGTATTTATATCTCGCATTACAGAATCAAAACTCACGGTTATAAACCTCCAAATAAGTTTTATTTATCTAAAAAAGTTATAAAACATTTATATCTTCTAAAATATTATAGTAAAAACATTATAAAAACTTTCTTCAAATTAGATTAACAAAAGCTAAAATTAAAGTAAAAAATAATTAAATTTAGTTTAAGATAAGTACAATCAAAGTTTAAAAAATTTTATACTAAACAATATAGAATGATATATGTTCTTTCATTTTTTTACAATATTTATTTTTTATAAAAAGCTTAATTTTGATTACTTATTTCTATTTTAGAAAGATAAATATCTATTTGTTTCAAAATACTTTCTTCAATTGCAACAGTTTTGCATTTTTCAAAAAGTTCTTTTGCTTTATCATACATTTTATTTTTATAATAAAGCTCACCTAAAGAAAATTCTGCAAAATAGAAATCTGGGTCAAGCTTTAGAACTTCTTTATATTCTTCTAATGCTTGAGCATACAAATCTTTTTCTGCATATATTCTTGCAATTTGATAACGAATTTCTGTTGAATTTGGTAATTGTTTTAAAGCTCTTCTAAAAGCCATTAATGATTGATCCAGTTCTCCTATTTGATAATAGCAAGTTCCAATATCATAATGAGCTTTTATCAATGAAGGATTCGCTTTTATAGTTTTTTTATAACTATTTATAGCTTTTTCATACATGGAATGGCTTTGGTATAAAATGCCAAGATTATAACTTATAATTGGTAATTCATCTTCATATATTGCAAGTGGCTCTAAGGTTTCAAAAGCTTCATTTGAAAATCCATTTGCTAAATAAATGTTGCCAAGATTGAGTTGAGCTTGAATATTATTAGGGTTTGCT
>Ga0209373_10002833_pt1 | contig 16733 bp, 13 predicted proteins | sample Higcelweek5metaG_FD_187173 | JGI IMG/M metagenome (GOLD analysis project Ga0209373, IMG submission 187173) | Freshwater pond sediment microbial communities from the University of Edinburgh, under environmental carbon perturbations - High... | ecosystem: Environmental > Aquatic > Freshwater >... | reverse complement strand
TCAAACATAAGGTTGTTCTGGGATTCATCGGTAGCAAAAATCTGAGTATAGGCACCGCCCAAACTAAAAGTGATTCGATCGTTCATGTCAAATTCCATGCCGAGAAGGTATTCATTCTCATCGTGGTCGAGTTCGTCTTGAACGTTATTAGAAAAATGAGCATAAGAATCGAAAAAGTGATGATAACCAATGGTCGCGCGAAAATTATCCAAGAACCCGTAGCGGATACCTACAGAAAAGTAAGCAGGAAGGTCCCCACGGGATTTGTAACCATCAGCAAAGGTCGGGAGAGAGGCCCCAAAGTCATTCTTTTGGGTATCATTTTCAAGATCAATTTCGGTTTTGTGTTCATATTTTATACCGACGTTTAAACGCTTATAGTTAAAGTCTAAACCCAAAATCGGGGTAAAACCGTAACCCGTCTGCGTGCATTCTAATTCCTTGTCCGCCGTGCTTTGAGCAAGGCCCGCAAAGCGTTCCGCATAAGCTTCATAAGTGGCTTTCAGGGTCGGATCCTCGGTCGCTTCTGCGGCTACTGCATACTGTTGGGATGCCCCATTAAAATAGGTTGCCGCAGCAATGGTCGAACCATCAGCCATTGTGAGCGTTATATTCTTAAGAACGCCTTCATAATTGCTGTAACTGTAATTAAAACGTCCACCACCATAAACACTCACCCGATTAAACAACTTGTAACTTGCACCCAATTGCAGGGCCATCACATAAGAAGTTCCGGTGAGTGACATATCTACAGAATAGCCTTTCACCCCTGCACTGCTCAAAAGAGATGGCAGTGTAGCAAGGGAGGCTTCAAAAGAGGGAAAACCATCCGCATAATCAATAGTACCCCCGCCGCCAACTATATAAAAGCCCCCAGAAAGGGCGAGATCGCCCCTATTATAAACAATGAAAAGACTCGGCATACTGGGCTCAAAAACATCTCCTTCATATTCTTTCTTTCCATTTTCAAAAAGAGCATATTCTGTTTTAATGGAACGCGCTTGAATAAAACTCTGATTGTTAATGCTGATATGCCAACCGTCTTTCATAAAAGCGGTTCCCGCAGGGTTCGTATACGCCGCATCTACCTCTGTAGAGGCTTCGCGCGCAATACCGCGGACATAATGTGCCGATTGGTTTGTGTTGGTCACAAAGCCACCAGCGAAAACGGAAGATGCAACGAGCATCACGGAGAGGGAAAGAATTTTTGGATATCGCATTAAAACCTCACTTTAGTTTGCGGCCAAAATTAGAAACGCCCTTCAATAATAAAAGGGTGTTGAGGTTATGAAAATGTTGTATTCAATTAAAATGTGTTAGATTTTCAGTTAATTTGTACTTATTAAATATTGATTTATTTAATAAGTACTTTCTGACAAAACCGGACTACATTTTTGCTAACGCATGATCGAGAATCATCAATGCTTCTTGCACTTCTTCTCCTGATATATTCAGGGGGGGCAAGAGACGCATTACATTTGCTCCTGCTCTATGAACCAAAAGTCCTTGAGCACGCGCGGCCGCAATGATTTCAGCGACTGGTTTCTCCGTGGTGACGCCTAAGAGAAGTCCTTCTCCGCGCACCGTACCCAGAAAAGAATACTTCGCAATCAAAGCGTTCAGCCCCTTTTTGAGTTCCATAGAACGAGCCCGCACAGATTCGAGAAACGCCGGCTCCGAAACAATATTCACCAAAGCAAGGCCGCCTGCACAAGCGACAGGATTGCCACCAAAAGTGGTCCCATGATCACCAGCCCGAAGCTGATCTGCAATGGGTTGCCGCATCAGCACGGCACCCAAAGGGAGACCCGCGCCAATTGCTTTCGCAAAGGTGACAAGATCCGCATGAATTCCGTAGAACTCTACACCTAGGAATGTTCCCAACCGACCAATACCCGTTTGAATTTCATCGGCAATGACAAGGCAACCAAACTCTGCACGCAACGCATTAATCGTCTTTGCCATCGCATCGCTCAAAGTCATCACGCCACCTTCAGCGGCAAGAGGCTCCAGCATAATCGCACACGTTTTTTCGTTTACGATTTGTTTCAAAGCGTCGACATCATTCCAGGGAATGTGTACAAAATCACCTGGCATGGAGCCAAAACCTTCGCGAAGCGAGGGTTGCCCTGTAGCTGCCAAAGCACCAAAAGTACGACCATGGAAGCTATTGACAAACGTCACAATTTGGACACGATCGGTTTCGCCCTTCCGGCTGAAGTACTTCCGTGCAAGTTTGATCGCACCTTCGTTTGCTTCCGCACCGGAATTGCAGAAGAAAGCCTTGTCAAACTTGGTAATTTCCAGCATTTTCTTCGCAAGATTAATTTGCGGATAATTCGGGTATAAATTACTCAAATGAGAAAATTTGCAGATCTGTTCCTGCATCGCTTTTACGACTGCCGGGTGACATTGACCGAGCGCATTCACAGCAATACCCGCGACAAAGTCCAGGTACTTTTTGCCGTTCACGTCAAAGAGATAAGAACCCTTCCCTTCGACAAGATCAATATCCGCTTTTCCATACAGCGGAGCGATCCAATTTTTGTCTTGGGCAAGAAGTTTGTTATTTGAGGATGGTTCCATAATTTAGGTCTCCCTTAATTTGTTTGCTAAAGTGTGATGCATCTTTCCAACCGAGAATATGAATTGATTTCAATCCTCGTCGAATGGATTTGATGCTTTCTCGCACTTTGGGAATCATGCCTCCGCTAATCACGCCCTCTAGAATCAATTGTTCTACGCGATCCTCGTTAAGTTCCGCAATCACGTTTTTATTTCCATCAAGAACACCGGGGACATCGCTTACGAGCAAAAACTGGTCTGCACCTAAGGCAACGGCAAGTTCAGAAGCCGCTGTATCCGCATTCACATTCCAAGATAACCCACTACCAAGCGAAATCGGACTAACCACTGGAGTCCAACCGCATTTCCAAAGGTCTTCAATGATTTTTGGATTCACCTTGTAAATATCACCCACAAGGCCTAAGTCCACTTTTCCTTCGCGTTTTTTGACTTCAAAAAGTCCGCCATCCACGCCAGAAATACCGATCGCTGGGCAATTTGCATTCATAAGCATCCGCACCAACTTTTTATTAACATGACCAGACAAGGTCATCTCCACCATTTTCATAATACTCGGGGTTGTGACTCGCAAGCCTTCGATGAATGTCGGCTTTTCAGACAAAAGCGCAATATTTTCATTGATATCTTTTCCGCCACCATGCACTACAGCCACCTGGTAACCCTGAGCTGGCAACATGGATACCGCTGCGACAAAATCAGTCAGTTTTGCCTCATCTATGGCTAAACTGCCACCAATTTTTACAACCACCTTTTTCATTTCGGTGCGAACCTCTTCGGTTAAATTAATTTGCTCCCAAATCTAAGAAAACCAGTCCTCCATAAAGCGGGTCTTAAATTTATGAATAGTCTTTTTTTATATATTCTGTCTATTCTAATTTATAACTGAAGGTATTATTATGGCAATTACTAAAGTGTGGCTCGATGAATCGAATGACGAATGCGTATCCTGCGGTGCCTGTGAAGCCGTTTGCGGTGCGGTATTCTCCGTTCCTGAAAAGATGGTAGTGAAAGAAGGCGTCGATTATTCCAAGTATGAAGCGGATATCAAAGATGCCGCTGAATCTTGCCCTCCAGGCGTCATCAAGTTCAAGTAATTTTTACCGTTGAGTCTATGATGAAAAGAGCTTCCTTTTGGGGAGCTTTTTTCTTTTTATGGTTTTGAGAAAAAGAACTAGTTTGATGCAGCTTTTTGCGTCTCGTAGTTGAGACGAATCCATTCCGCTGAACGAGCGGTAAGTTCAACGCGCACTTCATCCAAAGAACCATTCCAAGTTTCAACGACAATTTCATCACCACCAACACGGAACGGTACTGTGATATCAAGATCCGTGGGAACAAAATCTTTAGCTTCACCCATCTGCACAGCGTTCACATACATTGCAAGTTTACCATCCTTAAAGACTAACGTGAGATAAGCCCACTCATTTTGGGGAACCTCCGCTTCTGGAAAAGAGTCCCTTTGATCCACATTATTATAGGCAGCAAAAACCTTATTGATATTATCGTAATGCCATTGGAATCGAGAAGTCGTATCAGACCAATAGGTGCGTTGGGAAAATAAAATTTGATGATTGTCATTGGGGCCAGCCCAATATGCCCAAATAGAAAGCGTAAAATCACCGACGCACGGATCTAAAGAGTCAAGATCAATGTATTGGCCTTGTGTAAGCGTTGCACCATAACCAATCACACCATAATTAGCATCAGAGGTTGTCGCCCCAGAAATAGTAGCATCTCCATTCAAATGAAGCGCAGCCGCCACATAATCCGATTCGCGAAATACAGGTTGCATATCAATGGAATCGCTACGCAATGCGAGGTATAAATTCAAAGAATCGGTCCCCGCAGGAATTGAATCTAAACGCACCCATAAAAGTCCCTGAGAAGCCGATAAAGTCCAGTAATCTACTTCAAAAGGTAAAGAAATTCCCTCTGCGGTGAGCACGCTGAAATACTCTGGAGAACTAAACGTAGCAAAATCAATTTGAGTTGTGAACTTTACCGGAAGCACAAACCCATAGAGCGTTTCTGTCGTTGTGAAACCCAATGTCACCGGGACAGAAGCGATGACGGGGGGAGTCACCTCTTCGTTGCTTGCCACAAAACCGCCAAAGCCATAATCAGAATAATAAACGTGATCCGCAATGACCAACCAAGAAACCATTTGAGCCTCTTCTACCAAATCCGGCAAATGGATGGAATCTCTATTGTCAATCGTACGGAAGACAAAACGAGATTGAGGATTCCCCGATTCAGAAATATAAGCGATAGAAATTTCGCCTGGGGGGAGAGAATCGAACGTAAATTCGCCATTAGCATTAATTTTTGCATCAAGAATACTCCCTACAATGCGAACATGGCCTGATGTTTCCGTAGCAATACGCCCTTGCAATCGTTTTGAGCGACTAATAACGATTGTGTCCCCCACCTGTTCCATACCGCAATCCTCTTTTAGGGAAGCAAAAAGAACGCGTGATGAATCTTCGACTCCATCAATTTTGAAATTGCCTGTGGAGTCCGTAATACCTACCAAAGAATCCATCTTCGCTACATTATCCCAACGATCAAAGTAAACAACCACACGCGCATTCACGGCGGGGGAACCATCGTCCATGACAACGACCCCTGCAACGGAGTTTCCGATATCCGTAACACCGCCTGCATGTTTTTCCGAACAGGCAACAAAGAAAACAACACAGAAGAGAGCGAGACTCGCAAAAAACAAATGGTTCATTTTCCGTCCTCCTTTTTCATAGGACGACTCATAGGATAAGTTATGATCATCATTTCATAAACTTTATCAACGATCGCATCATCCGATGCTCGTGCAATAATCTTCTGACGCGCTTCTTCTAGAACCCGGACGGCATAATCATAAGAAGCCTCACTCATCGCGAGAGTAGTGAAAGTTCCAAAACGTTCAAAAGGTTTCTTGGTTTCCAAGGCACCAATTCCATATTGCACATATTCACGACGAATCTGGCGTAAGTCCATAGGAGCAACACCACTTGCATCCAGCATCAGTGAGGTGGCTTCAAATTTACCATCATCCCGTTTTTTAATAAGGCCCCAAGATTCCAAATTAGCAATTCCAACACGTGCTTCTTCTGTAGAAATAGAAGGATCAACAAGTCTCGCAAGCCGAGTGATATCACCATCCCAATTCGGGTGTACAGCGAGTTCTCGAAGCACCGGATAATACCACTTAGAGAAATAATCTTTTTGATTATTCGATATATGAGCAAATTCATTTTGTGTGCGAATCTGAAGAATCTGGTTCCAAGCAAATTCACGTTCTTCTGTACGTTTCGCTTGGTTATACTGAACGAGGGCTGCAAAGTAAGCTTTTTGGCGATTATCCAATTCCATCGCCTGAGCCATCTTATCAACAGACTTAGGCGTTAAATTAAAACGCCCACGAATCACATTTAAACAATAGGAGGAAGAACTAAAGCCCGCTTTTGCAGCAAAAAAACGATGTGAAAACACCGCACGGAGACGTTTTTGCTCAACAAAATAATCCTGCAAAAACGTGCGAAAATTATCATAATCAAATAATTTATCTAACGCGAGGCTCATAAAATTAAACATAGATTTTTACACAATACAAATTTCAAAAAGCTTAAAAATATGGGCTTAATGAGGAGCGTCATGTCCAAAAGTACTATTTTTTTACACTGTTTACATATTATATACAAACTAAATAGAAATCAATAGCCAAAATTCGATTTCAGTTCATGCCACGTTTGGCGAAGCGACCAAAGATCCGCTGTCGTAATAACAGGGGAAGATCCTGCCCACATGACCATCGCAGGGAGAATCGTCCAATTGCCCACATAAGTTCTATCAATACCGTTCATCGCGGTGTAATTAGCATCTGGAATTTGGTAATCTTCATAGTAATCGGGAAGTCCAAATCCATGTCCCGTTTCATGCCCAATAATATGTGGAAAATCCGTATCAAGAGAAGAAATAATATAATCATCACTCACGCGCTGACCCCAGTCACCACCAGCTCCCCCCTGAAATCCCGTGGTGCCCCAGATAGACATATCAAAATGAGTGTCGTTGCTACTGGAATAGTTCGGACAGTTGGAATAATTTGGGGCCCAATACTGAAGAGGACGCGCACAAGCATCCGGACAACGTGGAAGAGTCAAATTAGGGAATGTTTCATCTGTTTCCGTATATTGCGTAAATACGGATTCATTAGAACGAGCATTCTGAATGATACTGGAACTACTGACAGCCCAACCCACAATGTTAACCTTCACAGTATCGTAGGGCCAATTTTCAAAGCCAACTAATTGATCGGTCCAAGCGTTGATTTGACGATTGAGCATCGCCAATATTTTATCGCGATAAGTCTGAGTTAATGAAGTGCTACTCTGCCAGCGGACGCAGTAATTCAAATAGCCTCCATTCTCAATAATCTGGTAAAAAATCAGATTTTTAAAATTTTCTATCTGATCTTGCTTACCGGCCGCTTGGCGATAATCCCAAACCCAGTTTACCAACTTGGAAACAGTAGAGGGCATATCATTAATCGTGATCTGAGCCACGCTAGAACTAGAAGTTGTACCAGAACTGGAAATTGTACTGGAGCTAGAACTTATTTGTGCCGTCAATGTAATAGGCAAGTTTACAGAAAGATTGGCATCATTAACACTTACACTTACATTCCAAGTGGCATAAATTACATTGGCACTAACCATTAAATTGATATCCCAAGTGCGAGATATATTTAAAAGTTTCCAAGCAGACGTTGCTTCGTATGTCTTCGTCCCTTCATCATAAGCCACGTTTGGTGTTTCAATAATACCATCAGAAGAAGTTAATGTAACCACCATGTCAGTAATGTTGTTGCCATTGACTGCCACAAAACCAGAAACCACTTTACGCGTAATATAAATGTCATTCACGGTACCATCATCCACCCAAATGCCCACACTACCCACCGACACATTTTTATGGGTGATCAGCAAAGAATCTGCGACAGCAAGGGTTTTCATTACTACTGAACCTGTGGAATGCACCGTTTCAAAACCAGAATTTCTTACATTCGCCATACGGAAAATTTTATGATCTTTGCCTACAGACACATAAACCATGTAAACACCAGTCGCTTCAATCCCCGCAAAAGGAGAAACCGTATAAGAGCCTCCAGAGAATGTCGAATTCACTGATTCGCAAATCAATTTACCGGAGAGATTAAAAACCGAAACACGTACTTTTGTGCTTTGAGGAACATCAAAAACGATTAACCCATTCGACAAGTGAATCTTTTCCGCTGGGTTTACTGTAGCTAAAGTAGCACGACTGAGATCAATGGAGAAAGCGCCATTGGCATCTGTCACCGCTGATAAATTGGATGTTTTGTGAGTAACGGTCACTCCAGAAACGCCGGAATAATCGGAAAGGCGAACATAGCCTGTGATAGCCGCATTGCAGAGAGTAACAAAACCTAAAAGAAGGGATGTGGTTACAAGGCTTTTGAAAATACTACGCATATAGACTCCGTGCCAATTCAGTTTCTATGGCAAAAGATATTTTAGAGGAAGTCTTTTAAAGCTTTTTTTGCTCTCTTTTCGTGTAAAAGCCGTGTATAGCAGTTTATTTTATGCAAATTTTGTGATGCCGCAAATAGGAGAATTGTATTCCTATTCTCGATTATTTTGAATTGCACATAAAAAAACGGGGCCCGCAGTGGGCACCCGTTTTCGATTTCTTTGAATAACGAAACTATCCTTTTTTCATGATCTGCTTGAGCATAGAATTCATCTTGCCGACTTGAACCTGCACAGGTTTCTTTTGAGCCTGTTGCGGAGTTTTTCCAGCAAGTTTCGCTTTGAGATCTGCCAATGTAGCATGAGCCTGAATGGGAGCTTCGCGACGCGGAGCCGCATGCTGGGCTCCACGCGGACCGCCAGCACGTTGACCACGAGAACCCGGAGCAACAGATTCTTCCGTTTCCTGCTTCATGGAAAGGCTGATCCGTTTTTGACCTACATCCACAGCCATGACACGTACCTTGACGACATCGCCCACGGTAAGAGCATCCTTGGCATCCTTGATATACTTATCACTGATTTCAGAAATGTGTACCAAGCCATCTTGATGAACACCGATATCTACAAAAGCACCAAAGTTCGCAACATTCGTGACAACCCCTTCCATCCAGCTTCCCGTGATGAGGTCTTGAATGCCTTGAATCTTGTCATCAAACTTCGCGTAATGGAATTCCTTACGTGGATCGCGAGACGGTTTTTCCAACTCAGCAAAAATATCTTCCAATGTGTGCTTACCCACGGTATCGCTCAAGAAGTCTTCAGCGTTGAGGCTCTTGATCGCAGAAGCATTGCCCACCAAGTCCTTCACTTCCACATTTGCTTTTTTCGCCATTTCCTCGACAAGAGGATAATTTTCTGGATGCACCGCACTGCAATCCAGCGGATTTTCTGCATCCGGGATGCGAAGGAAGCCCGCCGCTTGTTCGAAAGCCTTGGGACCAAAACCCTTCACAGACATAATGTCTTTGCGGCTCTTGAAAGATCCATTCGCATCGCGGTACTTGACAACACTTTCTGCGAGATTTTTGTTAATACCCGCCACATAAGCTAAAAGCGGAGAACTCGCACTATTGAGATCCACTCCCACCATGTTCACACAGGATTCCACCACTTCATCCAAACGTTTTTTGAGTTCACGCTGATTCACATCGTGCTGATATTGCCCGACACCAATGGACTGCGGATCCACCTTCACCAATTCGGCGAGAGGGTCCTGCAAACGACGGCCAATGGAAATAGCGCCACGAGTGGTCACATCTTCTTTCGGGAATTCTTCAATGGCAATCATGCTTGCGGAATAGACCGAAGCCCCTGCCTCACTCACGATCACGCGAGAAGGTTTCTTACCCTTGAATTTCGAAGCGATAGAAGCGGCAAATGCATCCGTTTCGCGGCTCGCAGTGCCATTACCGATTGCAATTAAATCAATGTTGTACTTTTCAACAAGCTCTATTATATAGGCAGCAGCGGCAGCAGTCTGCTTTTGCGGCTCGTGCGGATAAATCACGCCGTGATCCACAAACTTTCCATTTTCATCAAGGACAGCCACTTTGCAACCTGAACGGAACCCAGGGTCCAGAGCAAGCACAGCCTTGTGACCTGCGGGCGGCGAGAGAAGCACATCCTGCAAATTCTTGCTGAACACCTTAAATGCTTCCTCTTCAGCGACATCTTTGAGAGAAAGGCGCACTTCACTTTCCATGCTCGCTTTGAGCAAACGATCCCAAGCATCCTTACACATTTCTTCCAGATAAGGTTTCCAGATATTGTCGCCCTTGATCACTTGGTGTTGCAAGTAACTTACAAACTGATCATCCGGCATTTCGATACCCAAGCGGAGCACCTTTTCTTTTTCACCGCGACGAAGCGCAAGCATACGGTGGCTCGGAATCTTCGCCACCGGTTCGGAAAAATCATAGTAGTTCTTGAATTTGGTCTCTTGCTTTTCAAATTCTTTCTTGACCTTAGCGGTCATGATGCCGAGCCTTTCTACCTGAGCGCGCAAGTACTGGCGGTACGTCGCATTATCAGCCAATTCTTCAGCGAGAATATCACAAGCCCCATTGATCGCCGCTTTAGGATCGGCAAGGCCCATTTCTTCAGAAAGATAGATGCGGCCAATTTCTTCAGCCGTATTGGAGGTTTCTTCTTGGGCAATGATCGTCCGAGCGAGCGGTTCCAGACCAAGCTCTTTGGCGACAGTGGCGCGAGTACGCTTCTTAGGCTTGTACGGAGCGTAAAGATCTTCGAGAAGCGTTTTTTCTTTACAGGCTTCAATAGTGGCTTTGAGTTCCGGGGTAAGCTTACCCTGTTCTTCAATGCTCTTGAGGATCGTTTCTTTGCGTTCCTGAATTTCTTGAAGATACTCACGGCGATGTTGAATATCGCGGAGTTCGATTTCATCGAGCGTTCCCGTTTGGTCCTTGCGATAACGGGCGATAAACGGAACTGTACCGCCTTGATCCATGAGTTCGAGAGCTTTGGCGACACGCCATTCTTCGAGTTTCAGCTCTTCGGATATGACTTGAGAAAAATTCATATTCACTTCTTCCCTAGAGAGCGAAAAATCGCCCTGAATGAAAACAGGTTAAACCAGTGAGGTAAACCCCACGTTTGAGTTGCAAATGTAATAAAAAGTCTGAGCAATCTTCACTGAATCATGCAGACCCTTTTTTACAAGTCAAAATAATCACTGCTATTTCACGCCTCTGTTGCAAACATTGATGTTATGGACTAAATGGGAACATGAGGGGAAGCACAAAAATCATCACCAGACCTACCAATAATTGGAGAGGCAAACCCACTTTGATATAATCCATGAAAACATAGCGGCCCGCATTGAGTACTAATGCATTCGGCGGCGTAGAAAATGGAGACGCAAAGCACATACTTGCAGCCACAGTCACCGCAAAAAGAAATGGGTAGGGGCTCACACCGAGACCCATGGCTGCACTCATGCCGATGGGGGCGAGTAACACAGCGGTTGCCGTATTGCTGATAAACATCGTAGTGATAGTGGTCGCAATGTAAATTCCCGCCAATAACACATAAGGTCCAAACTGCCCTAACTCAGACACCAGAGAAGTCGCAACGATCCCTGAAATTCCTGTTTTTTCAAGCGCGACCGACATAGGAAGCATAGCCGCAATAAGCACAATGCTTTCCCAATTAATTGTCTTATAAGCATCTTCCACCGTGCGAAAACAACCGGCAAGCACCATCAAAACTGCCGCCAACAATACGGCCGCCACCGGAGGGACAACGTTAGAAACCATCAACACTACCATCAGAAACATGATCGCCGCCGCAAAAGGCATTTTATGATCCAATGTCACCTTTGCCGCTTCTTCTAAAGGTTGTCCTAATACAATCCACTCCGTGTAGGCTTCTGATAACTTTCGAATATTGTCCCACGAACCCTGCACCAAAAGGGTGTCTCGTGATTGGAATGTGGCGTCTTTGAGTCCATGGAGGATATATTCCCCTTTGCGCTGAATTCCTAAAAGATTCACATTATACAGGCTCCGAAATTTGGAATCCAACACCGATTTATTCAAAAGTGTTGAGTCCGGCATCAGCAAAAGCTCCGCGATCCCTACTTGACGAAAATGAAAAGCGCCCCGATCCTCTTCAACGCCTTCCAATATCTGCAAATCATTGTCAAGAGCGAATTGTTTCACATTATCAATATCACCCAATACATGAAGGACATCTCCAGCAAAAGCTTGAGTCTGCGGCCCTGCCATTTCTTGACGTTCATTTTTGAGAAATATTTTTCCGCGAGTCATCTGACGTCGAATTTCAATAACACTCAAGTTATAGCGTCGCGGAATTTCCAAATCCGCTAATTTTTTCCCAATCAACACAGATTGTGGACTCAAACGCACCCGAGAAACATTGCGCATCAACTGATATTCACCCGCAAGTTCCTTTAATGATTTTCTTTTCTCTCCACAGGAATCGTCTCCTTTTTGCTTCCGACTCAAGAAAATACGAGTCAAAGGAAGCAGTGCCGCAAGAGCTACCGCAAGGGCAATAAAACCGACCGGACTAAAAGAAAAAAAATGGAGACTCGGATACCCATTTTTGACGAGGGTATCACTAATAATCATGTTGGGAGGAGTTCCGATTAACGTAAACAAGCCCCCAATACTACAAGCAAAAGCCATAGGCATTAAAAACCGTTCCGGACCTGACTTTGTGCCTGCAGAAACACTCATCACTATGGGAAGCATTAAAGCGGCAGTTCCGGTATTACTCACAAATGCGCCAATAAAAACGGTGGTCACCATCACCACCACAAAAAGAATGTCCTCATTATTTCCCGATATTTTTAAAATCTTACTGCCCACTATTTTAGCAAGACCCGTACGGAAAATGGCTCCACCTACCACAAATAAACCCAACATCATTAATACAATGGGATTCGCAAATCCAGAGAGGGCCTCTTCGGTAGTCAAGATGCCTGAAGCAAGCAAAATGATTAAAGCACAAAGAGCCACAATATCCGAGCGGATTTTCCCCTGAACAAAGAATACCATAGCAAAGAAAAGAACCGCAAGTGTTAAAATCATATCCATGTTTCACAATTTAATTTTTCTTATGAGGGAAAATTTACCAAACCGCTCCCAGAATGCCACTCAAGCCCCTACAAAATGCTACCTTTAAAAAGTTCACTCCAACTGCTGGAGAATTATGTCTGATTGTCTTTTTTGCAAAATTATCGCAGGTGAGATTCCTTCGAAAAAACTGTACGAGGACGATGAATTCTATTCGTTCTTTGATATTAACCCACAAGCCCCTGTGCATTTCCTGATCATTCCCAAAAAACACATTACCAGTGTGATGGATATGACCGAAGCCGATGCCAGTCTTTTGGGTCGAATGCTTTATCGCGCCCAAATTCTTGCCAAGGCAGAGGGTTTGGAAGAGGGCGGCGCGCGTTTCGTTTTTAACTGTAAAGCGGATGCCGGACAAACCGTTTGGCACATTCACCTCCATGTTTTGGGTGGTCGCCAGTTTGGGTGGCCTCCGGGCTGAGCTTTGTTAAACAAAACCCCCATAATTGTTTTGCACAGACACTCCTATAGCGATTCTTCTTGGATCGTAAAGGCGTTTAGTCCCGAATTTGGCGTAATTTCTTTTTTATTAAAAGGGGGAAAACGCAAAGAGAGTCCTTTTAAAGGCGCTTTGGATCCTCTCTCTCACAGTGAAGTGGTTTTCAACGCAACGCCCAAAAGTGAACTTCATTTTGTTCGAGAAGCGAGTCTTTTGCATTGGTTTCCTAATATGCGAGGAAATCTGGAGCATCAGGCGATCGCTCAAGTGATGGCTGAATTACTTTTGCGCTATGCGCCTCACGGGATGGCACTCGAAAAGGAATTTGATCTCCTTTTGAATGCATTCCTTGCTCTTGATAACACCACACACGCTCCTGAAATTCTCGCAAAATGGTTTTACGACCTTTGCGATGCCGGGGGCTATTCGATCTCTCTGGATCATTGTATGCGTTGTAATACACTTCTGAAAGAACCCGCAGCAGACTTTCTCCCCAACGAAGGAGGCTGTTTATGCAGAACTTGTCTCGGAGTTCACTCTGCTCACTACAGCGATTCCTTCATGAATCAACTTTGGCAATTGAAGTTGGGAAAAATAGTTCCAGATGCGCGAGCACTTGAAAATACCTTTTTCCTTTATTTGAAAACCCATCTCGGAATGAACAAAGACTTAAATTCTATATCATGGCTAAAAGAGGTACGAAACTATGCTAACACTACAAGACATCAAACTGAAAAAACAGAATCATAGCAAAGTCGCAATGCTGACGATCTATGATTTCGCCTTTGCTCAAATGGCAGAAAAGGCAGGCATAGACCAAATTCTCGTGGGCGATTCTCTCGCTAACGTGGTTTTGGGCTATAAGAGTACCCGAGAAATCGGCATGACGGAGATGTGCATCTTCGTTTCGGCGGTGAGTCGGGGCGCTCCCAATACTCACATCGTCGCAGATATGCCTTACCTGAGCGACAAAGATCCTAAAACAGCTCTCGAAAATGCAAAACGTCTCCTGGATTGTGGTGCTACCTCTGTAAAAATTGAAGGTCGCCCTCTTGGCGTCCTTGAGAACTTGCGCAAGAATAACATCCCCATTTGCGCTCATCTGGGTCTTTTACCACAGACCGCGTCGGACTTTAAACAGAAAGGAAAGACCGAAGAAGAAGCACAAAAAATTCTTGAGGACGCCCTCTTTTGTGATCAACTCGGATGCTTCGAAATCGTTTTGGAACACATTCCAGAATCGTTGGGAGACCTTGTTACTCAAAGGGTTACAGCAACAACGATTGGCATTGGTGCGGGAAAAAAAACAGATGGACAAGTGCTTGTGATGCACGATGCTTTGGGAATGCACCAGAAAAAATTACCTCCGTTTGCAACAAAGTTTGCGAACCTTTTTGACGTTGGCGTGAAGGGTATTGAAGAGTATATTCATTCCGTGCATTAACTTTTTTTTGGTCGAAGCGAAAATAAAAAAAATATTTTTTTTCATTTAGGTGTTGATATTTTGTGAAAATCAAGTTATTTTAGTTACATCGTTTAACATTCACTAAAAAAAAGGAATACAATCATGGCAACAACAAAGAAACCCGCTGCAAAAAAGGTGCTCGTCAAGAAGGCTGCTGCTCCTAAGAAAGCTGCTGCCCCTAAGAAAGTGCTTGCTAAGAAAGCTGCTGCTCCTAAGAAAGCCGCCGCTCCTAAGAAAGTACTTGCTAAGAAAGCTGCTCCTAAAAAGGTGCTCGCCAAGAAAGCCGCTCCTAAAAAGGTGCTCGCTAAGAAAGCGGTTCTTAAGAAGTAATCTTCTTAATTCTTTACAAAAGAGGATCGGTATTTACCGGTCCTCTTTTGTTTTCCCCTCCACAAAAAAAGATCGGCAGATGCCAATCCTAAATGAAACCACCACCAAGAATAGAGATAAAAAAACTTGGCATATAGTGGGGGCTATGCATCAGATCATTATCCCTGTATTCTAGGAATAGCTAAAATCGATCCCTACAATGGAATGCAACGAAAGAGCCCTACTTTTGACTTTCATATACAGATTCACCCTATTGTAATCGTTTTTTGTTTCATCTAGGACTGTTTAAGACCTCGTTCCCTCAGTAAAAAACGGAACCCCTGATGGGCATCAAAGAACCTCCCGTAGCTTTAACTATCTAAAGATTACCCGCCAAAGTCAAAGAAACAGTCCAATGATCCTACTCTCAAGAGGCTGATTTTCTAATTTCACTCCATGATTTCCGAACAAGACCTTAAAGAAATGGAATCCCTGGATTTGACAGGGAAAATAAGTCGCATCTCCTCTCTACTGGAAGGACGTGAACAGCCACGCTCTTTTGAGTTGGGTATTTTTTTAGCCCTTAAAATGGCGAATGAAATCCGAGAAGGCAAAGCACTAGGCGAAGACACAGCGGCAATCGTTGCCGAGTGGGCTCAAAAATACCCAGACTCCGTCGTCGAAGATGCAATTACCCACGCGAAGGAATTTCTGCTTCATTCCGAAACCTTGAGAGAAAAACTCCGCAATGGTATTTTGAAAGAAGACGTTTCCGCAGCAGACAAAACCGATGCTTAATTTATTGCCAGCAACCATTGATATTGGTAGCCACAGCACCATTCTCCTGATCGCCGATTGGGATATTGGAGCCGATGGGAAAAAAATATTGCAGCCCAAAGTGCAGAAAATAGAAGTCTGCCGTCTTGGGGAAGATATTTATGACACCGGAGAAATTTCGCAACCGCGATTGGAAGAATTGGTGAAGATTCTCACCCGCTTCCGTATGATCGCTCACGGTTTAGGTGCAAATATTGAAGCGATTGCCATGACAGAAGCCATGCGCAAAGCAAAGAATCCTGACATGGTGATTAATGCGGTGGAAAAAGCAGTGTGGGTGCGCCCTCGAATCATTACCGGTGAAGAAGAAGCGGTCTATACGTTCCGCGCCGTCACCGAATGGCATGGGAATGATATTGTGACGCTCGATATTGGCGGTGGTTCCACAGAACTTTGCTCTGGAAAAAATGCCATTTCCATCCCTGCAGGCGCACTTTACCTTTTCAAAAAGATGGGTGCGATCCCTGGACCTGAGTATAAATCGTGGGCCAAAGAAATTCTCAGAGAGAACCCTCTCAAGATATTTGCGAAGAAACCGGTCTACCTTATCGGGGGTACGGGTACGGCACTTGCGATGAATTATCTGAATACATTCACTTTTGATTTTAAGACGATTGAAGATTTGGAGATTAACACTGCCACTTTGGAACAAATTATTACGCGGATCTCCAATCAATCCAGAGAACTCCGCGCGGTAATGCCTGGCTTGGACAATGGAAGACATGAAGTCATCATTTGTGGCCTTTTCTGGCTCCGCAGTGTTCTCGAAAAGCTCCATGTGGACTCGTTCAAAATTAGTACCGCGGGGTTACGCTTCGGGCTTTTGTACCCACCCCTTCCGCCAGAACCCGTAAAAGAAAAAACAAAAAGGATTCCCCCTTGGATGAAAAAAACCGAAGCGGAAAATG
>Ga0209373_10002832_pt1 | contig 16734 bp, 16 predicted proteins | sample Higcelweek5metaG_FD_187173 | JGI IMG/M metagenome (GOLD analysis project Ga0209373, IMG submission 187173) | Freshwater pond sediment microbial communities from the University of Edinburgh, under environmental carbon perturbations - High... | ecosystem: Environmental > Aquatic > Freshwater >... | reverse complement strand
ACGCCAACCAAGTTAAATTGATCTTCGAGTTCAATAATTGCTGGAATTACAGAACGTTCTGCAATATCAGCACAGCCTAAAACTCCTATGTTTATTTTCCTGTTCATTTATATTGCTTAAGTTTTCTAATTTCGTCAATTAACTGATGTTTATATTCGTAACGAATAATTGAATGAAGTTTTGAGCTATCAAAAACAGTATGTCCTGATTCTATTTTCAATGCCAATTCAGGCCAGTCAAGATTAGCAACTGGCACGTTATAAAGAGACGCAAACTGAGATGCAACTTCTGACAACGAGAAATTTTCGCCTCCAATGTTGAATATTTGGTTTAAGGTTTCAGGATATTGAATTGATTGAAGAATAACTTCACATATATCTTCAACATGAGTAAATGTTCGTTTTAAACTACCATCTCCAAACAGAGGAATTGGCTTATTCTGTTTCGCATTCGACAGAAAAAAGCCAATTGTTCCGTATGAGTAATCCTGTCCAAACATGTTCCCATAAGGAACACAAATCCTAAATACAGTATATTTTATTCCGAAAACATGGGCATACATCTGAAGTGAATATTCAGCACTCAGCTTATTTAACGCGTAAATTGTTTTTGCTTCTTTGTCTGCATCTTCTTTCAAGACTTCATCTTTACCTTTGTAAATCAATCTTGTAGATGGAAATATTATCCTAGCTTTACAATCAGACTTTCTCATCCAATCTAGCAAATTGAGCAAACCAACTTCATTTACTTCAATAAACTCGGAATAATGATCGAAGCCATTCGAAGTTCCTGTTAATCCTGAAAACCAAAAAATATAATCGACGTCAGACGGTAATTTCGCGAATTCGGACGAATGAGTTACATCAAACTGACGGTAGTTTGCTTTCTGATCAACAGACTTTTCCTGAATATCGAAACAATAATAATCATTTGAATATTTTTCAATTTCATGTGAAAGATGGCGACCAATGTATCCATTACTTCCAAAAATAAGACTTCGAGTCATTTCGTTTTCAATTATTTCATAAACTGAATAGCCGCAAGTAAACTTCGTGTTTGGATATTCAGAAAATTGTTGAATTTCAAGAATGTATACAACTGATAAAGAGTAACCCAGATGTAATTTTCAGGTAATTGTTCCGGAAAATCAGATCCCGCCTCTACAATTAAGTTCCGATTCTGTTCTCGATAAAACCTTCCTCCTTCTTCCGACTGAAGAGTATCAAATTTAATCTGACCTCGATCAACCCCCAACACGTAATCCAAATAAGGCATATAATAATCGGTCTTCCTATAATTTCCTGTCAAACATTGAACAGTAGGAGCCATTTCCAGGATATCAAAATTACCACATTCGAGTTTTGCCTGAATAAGGAAATGATTAACCCCGTTAATTTTCTTGTAAACAAATGCAATTAACCCCTCCTGCATTGGTTGAACCAACGGTTGTGTCCATGATTGAACCTCCCTGTTATCGATCGTTACTTTAGCCGCTATTATTTTGAAAAATCTTTTCTGAACATGGCAGATATCCCTTTCCGAGATGATCCAATTACGAAGATTAAAAAGCGAAACAGATTTTACATCAAGATCATAACTGCATTTTAGTGCATTCAACCATTTTAATATATCGTCGAACGAATGTAATGCACCATGCGAAGCTATAGCTGAGCAAAGCATGTTCTGATCAACGCATTGTTCATTAATTACTTCATGATTGGGAAACTGTATCGATTGTGTATTTTCATCGCCAAAAGGAATACCAGATATAACTGTTCTTGTATCCATATTCACCAAGTTATTAAAAGCAATAAGCTTTTTTATTTGAGCCAATGTAAGCCAAATAAAATCGTCATGAACATCAATCTCATCTTCAATATAAATAATAATATTCCGGTTTCGCTTTTTTAGGAAACGAGCGCCCTGTTCGCTCTGCAACTGGTCGAGTAAAATCTGCTCTTTCTTCGCATTTTGGAAATATTCAAGATATAAAGGCTTTTTGCCTTGATGTACCTGTGTATAGTTGCTTCGTGTAGCTTGCAAAGTTGGCGACAGTTGAACATTGTTGACATTTCCGGGTTCAATTTTTGCTTGAAGCAAGAAATAAAGTATCCCATCAATTTTCTTTGTAATAATACCAAGGTATCCGATCTCTGGTTGATTAATAATTGGCTGCTCCCATTCTGGTACTTGTCCCCAATTCGTTTCAACATGGATACCCTCGATGGTGAAAAACTTTCCACTTTGATGCTTCAATGTACCTTCATTAGAATCGAATGCCCATTGTTTCATTTCACCAAAAGAAATCTGCTCAACATCTACCTTTACCGCATTGTTCCGACTCTCCATCCACTCAATCACCTTAATGGTTGAAATGAATGGATTCTTTTCGGTTAACGCCGATAATAAAAACATTTCGGAGGTATCTGTCATTATTTCTAGACTTTAAAAAATTAGAATTGCATAAAAATAGGATAGTAAAAGAGTAGCAACAATATTTTAATAAAAATATTTTTCTATTCTGAAATAATTGAACGGAAAGACGAGATAAAAGTACGCTCACTAACCAACTGATATGCAGTGTCTGCACAAGCTTTTCTTCTCTCAGATACTTCATTAGTATTTCCAGTCAAAATTTTAAACATTCCTTCAGCCATCGAATAAATATCTGCAATATCAGAAAGATGTCCAGTATTCCTGTCTTCGATTAAATCAATAGCTCCTCCAATTTTAAAAGCAACAACAGGCAATCCACACATCATTGCTTGATTAATCATTGTTGGCCCAGAATCTTCAATCGAGGTACTTACAAACACATCGGCAGCCCGATATGCTGAGATAAGTTGATTTTGATTTAGAAAACCTGTATGAATCAATTGAAATGGAATAGATTGAAAATAGTCGCTATTTTGCTTTCCTGCCACAAGAATAACAAAATCATCAGGATTTAGACTATTAGCAACAACAATTTTATATAACTCATTAAGAGTATCCTTCAAATGGATGAAACCCTTTCGTTCTTCTTTGGGAGACACAGCCCCAACCAGAATAACCTTTTTTGAATTTCCAATATTCCATTCAGAACGAGCAGAAGCACAATCTCCGGGAGTAAAAACCGCTTCATCAACAGGGATCATCAAGTTATACAATCTCATATTCTTAAAAATCGACGATTGTGATATTCTGGAATAATCACTTTTTGACCAAACAATCGCAGAAATACTTTCAGGCAAATGTTCCTTTTTAAAATAGAGGTTTCTTTGAGCTAATAGCTTTCCCCTCCCAGATTTAAAAGCAGGACATGCAGAACAATTTGAAGTGAAACCTTTACAATTCCATGAGAAATGACACCCCCCGGTAAACGCTGCGTTATCCATCAAAATCCAAACAATTTGAGCTTTAGTTATCCTCTGCAACTCTTCTATTGTTTTTGCATTTACAAAGTCCGAAATCCAATGAAGTATAATAACATCGGGAATAAAGCCTGCTGTTTGTAATATCGATTCTGCAATATTTTGTTGAGTTGTTTCTCCAAAATTATAGAAGCAGTATTTGGGATCAGCTTTGCCATACTTAAATTGATGAAGCATGTTGATCCAAAAAATTCTTGCCATTTTAAAATAGTAAAAGAACGATTTTGCATCAGGATAACGATGCAGACCTATTATGTTTTCTTGCGGATTCTGAGCTTGATCGACAATAATTGTTGAATCAAATCCATTCTTCAACAACAAATTGTGGATTGACTTTGCAGCCAAACCAGCACCCCAAAAATCATATTTAGTTAAGTTCAGAATTTTCATGAAAAACGCTTATTTTTTTCAACAAGAATGCCCCTCAAATGCAATAAATTACAACAGAATGTTTGTTTGACAAAAATTTTCAAAATAGACCTACCTCTCAAATTGACTTCAATAAGCTATTGGTATTCAACATGAAATCTATAATTTAGCTCGATTCTATTTCACAAATTTAGCTTTCAAAAATTGTCTCCTTATCCATCTCCAAACCAATCGAATAATATTTTTATGTAAGTTATTTTTGTAATAATACTTATCGGCAGCTAAATCTCTTTCAATAAACGTTGCATGTTTGAGAGGAAGAATTGAAGAAGCTATCAGATTTAACATTGAAGAACTACTGTCGTTAGTATGCGTAGCATCTTCACCTGCTCCAATATTGGAGATTAAATTAACGTTTGGGTTTATACATAGCCCTCTATCTCTCCATATCTTAAACAAAAGCTGATAATCCCACGTATTAACACCCTGCCTTTTCATTGTCAGAAACTTATCAATCCACATCTGACGCTCATTCCAAGACGGAAAATAAAAATCTAAAGCATCTTTCAATTCCGATAGCGTATGTTGATCCAGATAAAGATCATACCCTTCCCAAGTACGGCGCCAAGATGCCCATCCCCATATATTCGGATATGCACTGAAATAATAAGAAGCACTCCCCCGCTGCTGTCCATCCTGAAAATTGTCGCCCGATATGATTTTTATCGTTTCGTTGTCGCGATAATGGTTCAACATCTCTTCACAATAAGGAAAAAAATCGGGATGAGGAACGCAGTCATCTTCGAGAATAATACCTTTTTCAACTTGCAGAAAAAACCAAGTAATTGCAGAAGATATGGCCTTGCCACAACCGAGGTTTTCGTCCCGAAAAAGAGTTTTTAATTCGCAATCCCAATCAATCAGGTCAACAAGAGACCTGACTTTCTGACATTTTTCAGCTTCACCAATTTTACTTTTCCTAGGCCCATCAGCTGCAACATACAGATGTTTAGGTTTTTGCTTTCTTATTTCGTCAAAAACCCGCTGAGCTGTATCAAACCTGTTGAATACAAGAAAAAGTATTGGTGTTTCGAATTGATTCATATATGTCCTTTAGAAAGTACGGTCGAATATAGTATTCTTAATAAAAATGTGATCTAATTTTAATCATTCTTCCAATAAACATCTTCCATCATTTCTTTGTGAAACTGTTTGTAATTAGAAATCATTGCAATAGCCACTTTAGAAACATAGCCGATGCGTGTTTTTGTTGGAAGAAACCGAAAGCGATGTAAAATATCCCGACAATCGGCTGGCGAGTTTAAAGTAATATCCTGCAAATAGTTATACAACCGGTCTGATGGCAAAATCTCTAATGCCATTGGTGAATATCCTGAAGGAAAAAGCATGTTCGAACCATGTACCCCAATAACTAACTTCATTTGACTATAAAGAGAATTCCACTCTAAATCCTGACTAGCAGATGGTTTCTTTACTAGATCTTTTATTATACCTTTAGAGAAGAAACTTGCAGAACCAAACCCAATTACATGAAATTCGAGGTTATCTATTTTTCTGGACATTCTTTTATATAATCTATACACATACAACTTTTGATAAAGCACAAGTATCTTCATTGGAAAATTAACCCTAAATCTATTTTTTATAGACATAGCAGCATTCTCAATAAAAGTCCCAGCCAAAACAGTCCGATCTTCGCGCCAGATAAAAGCTACTCTATTTACCAAAGTATCTTCTAAAAGAGAAGCAACAGAAGCTGGAACAACAGAAGTATGTAAATCTAATTTTACGTCTTTGGGGTGAGGTGCACTATAAGCTTTACTCAAGAACACTTTTGAATATAGGCCAGTAATTTGTTTAACGATCGGATCTAAATTCGATATATGATTTGCTCCTGACCGTAAGGGTATGTCAACAATGATTGCATTACAACTTTTGGGCACAAACCACGACAAAAATTTAGGAACAATAACCAAAAAGTCTTTCCCTTTTTCGTTCTCAAGATAATGGGTCAAACTCAAAAGCTTTAACAAAACATGCCCGTAATAAATATCTATTGTATTGAGAATTAGAAGTTTATCACACAGCTTCGTATGCCGGACTTCGATAGAAAAAGATAAAGAAGAATCTAGTGTCTCAATTGTTTTATTTAAAGCTTTGTAATACCAATTTTTTTCGTCACTTGGATAAGCAACACGTTGTTTATCTTCAAAATAGAAAGGATAAAACAAACCATGCGCTACCGGAAGATCGACCCAATATAATTCATCCTTTTCAGAGTGTATTTTTGCAAAAACACGCATTCCCGAAAAAACAATTTCTTCTACTTGAAATGGAAAATCCAAATAACTGATACAGTCTTCTAAAACGGGATAAATCTGAATCATTATTTATTTCTTTTTAAACGCAAAAAGTCCGGTCCCAAAACCTAATTCAGGATGATATTGCTCAAGCAACCGATTACCATACTGATATTTTTGATCAACCAATTCAAACCCATCAAATAAGTCTATTATGGTTTTAGGAGTAAAGGTTCTACAGTTGTTAAACAAGCATTTACATTCGTCATCAACAGGGACTGAAAAATATAAAAAACCCCCAGGCATTACAACCCTTTTTAATTCTTTAATAGCCTTCTCACTCCCAAAGGTATCAATAGGGTCGCCATATCGCCCTAATCCAATGTGTTCAACAACACAAATTGAAGAAAGCGATTCCACACTATTATCTTCAAACGGAAGATCTAGAATAGAACCTTCAATGAAATTTAATCCATCCAAAGAAAGCTCTAACGGACGAATATCAACCATTGTCGTTGGCGTATATTGAGATATGATTCCTACAGTCTTAGCAGAGCTTCCTACATCTACATGCTGTTTGGGTTTATTTTGAAATATTTTTGATGCACACCAAGTATCTTGATAAAAATAAACAGGATCAACAGGTGTTGTCTTTGTCTTATCGGTGAAATACGGCTGGATATAAAGTAAACTTGTCATAAAGCGATTATTCGATTCTTTCCTTTTGAACCTTGCATAATCGGCATAAACAGATAAATACTGATATGCTGATCTCAAGACATTTACACTAACTTGTCTGAAAAAAAGAGTGAAGTTATTATACAAATAAAGAATCAATCTATTCTTCTTTAACTTATTTCGCAAACTCATATAATTCAACTTTAATTTATAATAAACCCTTGAAAAAATAATAATGCCCTTTAATATCAAATATTGAATACATCATCAACTTGAAATTAGGCCTAAATTCTCTTACTGCAAAATCACATACAAAATTTGAAATAAAAAAAGCAATGTAAGTTGCAAGAATAGCTCCAGCCGAACGAAAAACAGGGATCATAAAGTAATTAAGAACAACATTGGAAACCAGCCCAACAATTACAGATATTAACGATAATCTAAATAACTTATCGTTTGTAATGAACAGACTTCTTACAGTTCCAAATGAGGCCAAAAAAGTTCTAAACCCAAACAATGCGAATAAACCACCTGCCTCAGCAAATCCTATTCCATAAAATAGCTTTACAAAAGGTACTCCAAGCAATGCCAGGCCAACAATTACAATCAACGAAAGATAAAACATTACCCGATAAAGCTTCAAAAGTCTCTTCCTGTATTCATCCTCATCCTGCACTTTAGCCCTAGCAATTGCAGGTGCAAAAGAAGTAACCAAAGCGACGGGCAAGAACCCCGACAAATCGATTAACTTTCGGGCAACAGCAAATTGCCCAGTCTCGTTCTCTGTTAACATTTCGCCAATCATCACTTGATCAATGTTCGACATAATGACCACCATTCCGGAAGTCAACATGATAGGCCAACTCTCTTTTAGCAATTGCTTGGCAAGTATTGAGGAAAATTGCCATGCTTTTAAACTCTGTTTGTTGCTTTTAATGTAAAAAAACACAAATCCAATTGAAGTAAGGATAAAATCAACCGAAAACATCAACGCAAAAGCAATCAATGGCCTATTTGTCAATATAAAGATCACCTTCAAGACATAAATAGACATAAAGGAGAACATTCTTGAATAAGCAGCATATTTTGATTTTACCAAAGACTGGAACCAACAATCAATAACCTCATAAGGTTTAGCAATATATCCAAATGAAATGGCGATTATCATCCAAAGAAGAGTAGAATCGCCTGGATGCAGCAGCGAAATTGAAATTACAGAAACTGCAATCAATAAAAACCCTCCAAAAAGCTTAAGATAAAAAGATGTTCCCAGTAAGTCGTTCTTTTTTTGTGGCGATTTTACTAAATCCCTAACTAGAATATCGTTCAATCCTAGGTGCGACAATGGCGCAAATAAAGAGACAAAAGAGAATGCCCAATACAAAAGTCCAACTTGTTCTGCGCCTAAATATCGAGCTTCGTAAATAGTAACAAAAAAACCAAATAAGATTTTAAAAAGCTTTTCAAGCAGTAGCCAGTTAATATTTAAGATTATATCGATGAAGTTATCCCTGCCCTGAAGTTTAGTATGAAAATATTTTGGGAGAAAAAAAAACAGCAACTTTCTTAACGTTAATTCTTTTAAATTAGGCAACTTCATATTTAGCCATATTTGATATATTTGTCATCTCAAAAAGACAAATGTAATTCTTTCCTTATGATGAAAAAAAATTTGCCACATTTTATTGTGCTTATAGCAGCGCTAATAATTAGCTATGCTTACTTCTCCCCTCTGCTTGAAGGAAAAAAAATAATTGCGCATGATGAACTTACAGCCACAGGTGGAGCTCAAGAGCTAAAAACATATTACCAGCAAACATCTGACATATCGCAGTGGACAAACTCAATGTTTGGTGGCATGCCCGCTTATACAATATGGGGATCAAATAACAATGTTTTTATTAAGGCAAAACAAGTAGTTGAGAACATTGGCCAGCACCCTGCGTCTTTGCTCATCCTGATTATTTTAGCATCATATCTTTGCCTTATTCTTTTCGGCATTTCTCCATGGATAAGTATCTTTGGGGCTATTTCTTATGGCTTTGCCTCTCATTATTTTATCTTACTTAGTGCCGGTCATATTACAAAATTATGGTCGCTAGCATATTTGCCACCATTAATCGCGGCAATATATTATGCCTTTAATAAATCAAAAATAACAGGAGCCATCCTCACTTCAATTTTCCTTATCTTTGAATTAGGATCATCGCACCCTCAAATCACTTATTATGGGTTTATTGTAATCCTAATTTTCGGGTTAACTTACCTTTACACTGAAATAAAAGCAAAAAATACTAAGCAACTCTTTACAATTGTCGGAGCATTGATTTTTGCGGCTATTTTAGCCATTGGAGTTAATTCAAGATACCTGCTCACTACTCAGGAATACTCAAAATTTTCTACCCGCGGAGCCAATGAATTGACGGTCGATTCAAACAAAGGAGATTCTGGCTTGGCAAAAGATTACATACTTGATTATAGCTACGATATTTCGGAAGCTTTTACAGCCTTCATTCCCCGCTTAAAAGGTGGTGGCATGAGCGAACCTCTTGGCGAAAGCTCAAAACTTTACAAAGAACTTTCTCAAAGTCAAGGAAAACAACAAGCAAAACAAATTGTAAATAACATCCCGCTGTATTGGGGAAGTCAACCAATCGTTTCGGGGCCATTCTATTTTGGGGCAATCACTATTTTTCTTTTTGTATTGGGACTTTTTGTTGTGAAGGGACGCGAAAAATGGTGGCTGGCTTCTGTTGTTGTGGTTAGTTTCTTGCTCTCGCTGGGGAAATATTTCCCGCTGCTCAGCAATTTAGCCATCGACTACTTTCCACTCTACAACAAATTCCGCGACGTTAAGAATATTGTTTTCGTGCAATGTTTTGCCATGTGGCTTTTGGGTATGCTTGCCATTAAAGAGATATTTCAGGATAAGAGCTTAACTGAAAAGAAACATCTTGACGGATTAAAATATTCAGCAATTATTGCTGGTGGCATTGCCCTCATTTTTGCCCTCATTCCAACGTTGGCAGGCAGCTTTACAGGTAGTGTCGACAAACAGCTTGCAGCTTCGGGATGGCCTGCCGATTTACTTGAACTGCTTAAAAGCGACAGAATTTCGGTAGCCCGAATGGATGCATTCAGATCTCTTGTGTTTGTTGTACTTGCTGCGGGAACTATTTGGGCCGTTCTGAAAAAGAAATTAAAAGCACAATATGCCCTCGGAATCGCTCTTATCTTAGTTTTAGCCGATTTGTGGCCTGTAAACAAACGTTATCTGAACGACGACAATTTTGTGCCAGCTCGTCAAGCCGAAAACCCATTTACACCAACAAAAGCCGACGAAATTATTTTACAAGATAAAACGCTCGATTACCGCGTTTTAAATATCGCAGTTAGCACTTTTAACGATGCTTCAACTTCTTACTTTCACAAATCGATTGGCGGTTATTCGGGAGCTAAAATGAGGAGATATCAAGATATGATCGAACATCATATTTCTCCTGAAATTCAAAAACTGGGAAGTAATTTGAGATCAATTAAGTCGCAGGGTGATATTGACAATGCCCTCAAGGGGTTGAATGCTATAAACATGCTCAATGCAAAATACATTATTTACAACCCTGGAACTGCACCAATTGTCAATACACAGGCAATGGGCAATGCTTGGTTTGTAAACAACTTCAAATTGGTTGCCAACGCCGACGAAGAGATCGATAACATCAATAAAATTGACATCAAATCGACCGCTGTTGTTGACAAACAATTTGGTAAATATATCACAAGCAGCAACTTTACAAAAGATTCTCTGTCGACAATTACGTTGAAATCATACACTCCAAATAAACTAGTCTACCAGTCGAACACAAAGAATAACCAATTGGCAATTTTCTCCGAAATCTATTACCCTAAAGGATGGGTAGCCAAAATAGACGGAAAAGAGACTCCATATTTTAGGGCAAATTACATTCTGAGATCGATGATTGTTCCTGCAGGTTCTCACGAAATTGTGTTTGAATTCAAACCTAAATCGTATTCTATTGGAAGCAAAATTTCATTGATATCTTCTATCCTTCTGATACTTGCCATTGCAGGAGCTGCCTTTTTTGAATATAGAAAACGTTCAAAAGCAAAAAACAATGCGTAAGAAAACTCCGAAGCCTGTTAAAAGCAGATTATTGAATGCGTATTTCGTTTCAACACTGAGCATTACATTAGTTTTGTTTCTTATTGGGCTATTGTCGATGGTTGTGTTCAATGCACGGTATTTCAACAAGTATATTCGTGAAAATATTGGGCTAACGCTTGTTTTAAATGAAGATGTAAGGGAGGTTGAATTATTTCAGCTTCAAAAACTTCTTTCGACTCAGCCCGAGGTAAAAACGGCTACGTATGTCAATTCTCAAACAGCCGAAAGCATTTTGAAAGATGAACTTGGCGAAGATTTTGTATCATTTCTGGGGTATAATCCTCTGAATGCGACCATCGACGTAAAACTTTTTGCAGATTACACCCAAAACGACAGCCTTGTAAATATTGAAAAGAAATTCCTTGAGTTCCCAAATGTTGAAGAGGTTTATTATCAACGGAATTTAGTAACCTTAATTAATCAAAATACACAAAAAATTGGACTGATTATTTTAAGCCTTGCAGCTATTATGCTATTCATTTTCATGACGTTGATAAACAACACTATTCGCTTGTCAATTTACTCAAAGCGGTTCACAATCAATACAATGCAACTAGTTGGGGCTACCCGGAATTTCATCAGGAAACCATTTGTGTCACGATCTGTACTTTATGGATTAATAGGAGCTGTTTTGGCCAATGCAATTCTTGGGCTTCTGGTCTATTCATACATAAAAGAATTTCAGGAAATTATAACCTACAGCATCAACGAGTTATTGATAATTGTATTCTCAGTGGTTTTTATCACAGGAATCGTTATCTCTTGGCTGTCAACAACATTGGCTGTCAACAAATTTCTGAAATTGAAATACGACGAATTATTTTACTAAAAATAAATGCATTCTATATTTTTTAAATAAACGCTTTTGCAGGTAACGCAATAAAATCACTATTTTTACCTCCCTAATTTAAGTATACAACTATGTCGAAATTAAAAATTGAAAATACTACAAAAGAGACTTTTGCTTTAGGCAGAGAAAATTACAAACTCCTGATTATTGGGTTTGCAATAATTGTTGTTGGCTTTCTTTTAATGATTGGAGGAGGCAGTGACGATCCGAAGGTGTTCAACCCAGCAGTATTCAGTTTCCGCCGTATAACTTTAGCTCCGATCGTTGTTTTGGCCGGTTTTGTCTTCGAAATCTACGCCATAATGAAGAAACCAAAATCTACTGAAGAATAATTAATGAGCATAATTGAATCGATAATCCTTGGACTAGTTCAAGGACTTACTGAATTTCTGCCTGTTAGTTCGAGTGGACATCTTGAAATTGGGCACGCACTTTTTGGAATTGAAGAGGGCAGCAACCTAACATATGACCTTGCATTACACGGAGCTACGGTTTTAAGTACAATTGTTGTTTTCTGGAAAGAAATATCAGAATTATTCCTTGGCATTTTTAAGTTTAAGTGGACTGAATCAAACAAATACGTTGTAATGCTTTTACTTTCGGCCGTACCTGCTGGTATTGTTGGGGTATTATTTGAAGATCAGATAGAAGCTCTTTTCACTGGAAATCTTCTTGTTGTTGGATGTATGCTGCTCGTAACAGCTAGTCTTTTAAGCTTTGCCAACTTCTATAGAAAAGGCACACGTAAAATTGGATTTGCCGACTCATTGATCATTGGATTTGCACAAATGGTTGCTCTTCTTCCAGGCCTCTCACGCAGTGGTGCTACCATCGCAACAGGAATGCTAATTGGGAACGATAAATCTCAACTTGCTAAGTTTTCATTTCTAATGGTTATTATACCAATACTTGGAGCCAACTTTCTAAAAATCATTGGAGGCGATCTTTCATCTGACACAAGTGTTGACCTAATTCCACTTTTAGCCGGAGCAATTACAGCTTTTGTTGCCGGATTGGTAGCATGCAAATGGATGGTAAACATCGTGAAAAAAGGCAAATTAATATATTTTGCTATTTACTGCGCTGTAATCGGCATTGTTGCAATAGCTGTTGCCATTTAACTTATCGAAGCTGATTATTAAGCATCTGCAAAAAACATACATGAGTCAATCTTTATCAAATGCTGATTTCATTTCTGGAACAGTTTTACTTTTCGACAAACCTCTCGACTGGACTTCTTTTGATCTTGTAAATAAAGTTCGAACTTCAATTTGCCACACAATACACCAGAAAAAACTGAAAGTTGGCCATGCAGGTACTCTTGATCCAAAGGCAACCGGACTAGTGATTATTTGTACCGGAAAAGCCACAAAAACTATTGATCTGATTCAGGCTGAAGAGAAAGAATACATTGCTACATTGAAACTTGGAGCAACAACACCTTCGTACGACCTCGAAAAAGAGGAAGACCAATTCTTTCCCACCAATCATGTTACACGAGAGTTAATTGAAGAAAAACTGAAAAATTTCATTGGTGAAATAGATCAAGTACCTCCAATTTTTTCGGCCATTAGAGTGAATGGCAAAAGAGCTTTCGATTTTGCCCGCGGAGGAAAAGAACTGGAACTAAGTTCAAGAAAAATCACAATAAAAGAAATCACAATCGAGAAATTTGAACTTCCCGAGTTAGTTCTTAAAATAAGCTGTAGCAAAGGCACATACATCCGCTCGTTAGCCCGCGATTTAGGTGAAAGTCTTGAGTGTGGCGCATATCTCATCGGATTAATACGAACAAGAATTGGAGATTATACGCTTGAAAATGCTTGGACGTTAGAAAATTTCAAAAAAAGTTTAGACTCATTGTAACCAATCACTTTTTTCTGCGTATAAGGCGAACCGTGTTGTAAGTTGGAAAGATACTTCTAAAGATCATTTCGGGTTCTGACACATCATAAAAAAGAAATTTTAAACTGAAATCAGTAAGCTGATTTCAGATCTATAACAATTTAAACTATAAGAATTTACGAATGAAGTTATCTAAATTCAAATTCAAATTACCAGAGGAGCTAATTGCAATGCACCCGGCATATCACAGAGATGAAAGCCGGTTAATGGTATTAAATCGTGAAACGAAAAAAATTGAACACAAAGTTTTTAAAGATATCATCGACTATTTTGAAGATGGTGATTTGATGCTTTTCAACGATACAAAAGTATTTCCTGCCCGTTTATTTGGAAATAAGGAAAAAACAGGTGCCGAAATTGAAGTCTTCTTGCTTAGAGAACTTAACAGGGAGCAACGACTTTGGGATGTTCTTGTTGACCCTGCGCGAAAAATAAGAATAGGTAACAAACTCTACTTTGGCGACAACGATTTGTTGGTTGCTGAAGTTATTGATAATACAACTTCGAGAGGAAGAACATTACGTTTTCTTTTTGATGGTCCTTATGAAGATTTCAAAGAGACCTTATTTAGTTTAGGTGAAACTCCGCTGCCAAAATTTATTAAAAGAGCTGTTGAACCCGAAGATAAAGAACGGTATCAGACAATCTTTGCGAAAAATGAAGGTGCAGTTGCTGCCCCAACCGCAGGTTTACATTTCAGCCGCGAGTTGATGAAAAGACTCGAAATTGTTGGTGTCGATTTTTCGTATGTTACGCTACACGTTGGCTTAGGTAACTTCAGAAGTGTTGATGTAGAAGATCTTACAAAACACAAAATGGACTCTGAACAAATTTGGATTTCGCAAGAAACCTGCGACATGGTCAAAAATGCGAAGGATAACAAAAGAAATGTGTGCGCTGTTGGAACAACCGTTATGAGAACCCTTGAAAGTTCAGTGTCGACTAATGGATTATTAAAACCGTACGAAGGCTGGACAAATAAATTCATTTTCCCTCCTTACGATTTCAGCGTTGCAAATAGCATGGTTTCAAACTTTCATCTTCCGTTGTCAACATTGTTAATGATGGTTTCGGCATTTGCAGGTTACGATTTTTTAATGGAAGCTTATAAACAGGCTATCAAGGAAAAATATATGTTTGGAACCTATGGCGATGCCATGTTGATTCTTTGAAAATTTTCTAATCAAAAGTATAAAAATGGGAACTCAGTTTGGGTTCCCATTTTTGCATCTAAATAGTTGCAAAGGCGAGTGTTGCAATACTCACCTTTGCCGAAGGACATTTCAAAATTGCCTGGGCACAAGCTTCTAATGTTGAACCGGTTGTAACCACATCGTCGACAAGTAGAATATGCTTACCTTCGAAGTCTACCAGATTTTTCACATCAAAAAGTTCGCTCACATTTTCCCAGCGAGAAAAGCGACCTTTTCGGGTTTGTGATTGCGAAAAATGCTTTCTAATCAACACTTTTGAATCAACGGGCTTATGGATTGCCAACGAAAGACCTTCGGCAATTGCAAGACTCTGATTGTAACCTCTCTTTTTTTCCTTTTTGGGATGTAACGGAACCGGAACAACCATGTCGACATCATCGAAATAACTGATATCATTCATTTCATTTCCAAAATTTCGCCCCAACTCAACTCCAATTTCACGCACGCCTCTGTATTTTAAGCTATGCAATAATTGCTGATAGTTGCTCCCCTTCTGAAAAAGAAAATAAGAAGTGGCTCTTTCAACCTTCGCCCTTCCCCAAAATATTTTTTCAATTGGATTCCCTTCTACAAGATGATAATAAGTTCGAGGAATGTTCACAAGACAGCTGGTGCAAATTAGCTTTTCTTGCTTCATAAGGGCAGTTTCACAGCAATAGCAAAGCTCAGGGTAAATCAGCGTACTGAAATCGTAAAGCAAAGATTTCATATTGATTATCATTCTACTCATGTCAAAGTTTCTTTACTGGTTGATCTTTTTTTCTCCAATTTATTAAATTCACTTTTTACTGTATCGAATTTGTCTGTTTTTATATCAACCTATTTGACGAAGGGCCTATTTTTTAAGATGAACTGACAAAGTCACTTTTTTCCTGATTTAAATCTGATTTCAATTGAACCTTTTCTATCTTCGAAAAATTATGGCTAAACGACGAGAAATTGAAATACCGCTCATATTAGTTGAGCTTGAAGACGACAATTATCACATCCTAATCGAAACTCAGTTTTCTGATCAGGAATTTGGGAAATGGGTTATTGATACAGGGGCTTCAAAAACTGTTTTCGACTTCAACCAAGATGAAAAATATACACTTTCGGACAACCAATTGGCTGACATTGAATCGACTGGAATTGGAAATGTAAAAATTGAAACGAAAACAGGGATTATTGCCAACCTGAAAATTGGCAAACTATCTGTAAGCGAGATGCATGTGGGGCTAATAGATCTTTCGCACCTCAACACTCTTTACAAACAGTACACAAACGAACAAATTTTTGGCTTAATTGGAAGTGATTTCCTGTTTCGGAACAAAGCAGTTATTGATTATAAAAATCTGAAATTAATTCTACAGTATTAATAGAAATGTATAAAAGCATTTTCAAAATAATGGTTTTAATGATTGGCATTCTGCTGGCCAATTTAATTACAATATGGATTGATAATTACACGCTTACATATAAATGGAACTTCCCTCCATACATTTTCACATGCATTGGTATGGGTGTAGTTGTTTTGATTTACTACCCACTTTTTACACATATCGACAAGTGGGCAACAAAGTTTGGCGACAAATTTATGAAGGCGGGCAAAAAGTTTATTGGCCGTAAAATTGGGGCTGTACTCGCTTTTCTGATTGTCTTGTTTGTGCTCTATTATTTCTATGGAAAAGAGTGGTTCCACATTAACGTAATCAGTCAATTCTATAATGCAGTAATGAAGTAACTACTCTTCATAAATCATTTTCCGAGTCATTCCGCCATCAACAACCAACTGTGTTCCTGTAATAAAGTCATTTTC
>Ga0209373_10002831_pt1 | contig 16738 bp, 12 predicted proteins | sample Higcelweek5metaG_FD_187173 | JGI IMG/M metagenome (GOLD analysis project Ga0209373, IMG submission 187173) | Freshwater pond sediment microbial communities from the University of Edinburgh, under environmental carbon perturbations - High... | ecosystem: Environmental > Aquatic > Freshwater >... | reverse complement strand
TGTGCACGAACATGTTCACCACCGAGGCGATGACGATGCCGATGAGGCCCATGAACATGAAGCTGCCCATGCCGGTCAGGTCGCGCTTGGTGACCATGCCGTAGATGCTCATGGCGCCGAACATGCCGCCGGTGACCACGAAGGCCTGGAAGATGCTGGCGGAGCTGTACACGAAGAAGATGGACGAGAGGGTCAGGCCCGTGAGCGCGCTATAGGCCGCGAACATGAGGCTGGCCACGGAGCCGGACAGCTTATGGATGGCTGCGGAAAGGCCGATGACCAGGCCGAACTGCACAACCACCAGCATGAGCACCATGCCGGGGCTTTGCAGCAGCGTCACGCCCAGGGGGCTGGCTGCGGTGAACCAAGCCACGGCTGCGGTGATGAACAGTCCCAGGGACATCCAGCCGTACACGCCGCGCATGAAGGCGCTGATCGTTTCGGCCCGGCTGATGGTTTGGGCGCCGGGGTAGCTGGGGTATTGAGCCATTGTGCGATCCTCCTTGAAGGAATGCGGACGATGTTTGCCGCAGAAATTCTGCGGATACCGGGTCATATAAGCCCTGCCGCGCCGCAAGGCAAGGGGGCCGGCATGCGCCCCGCCCGGCGGCTAGCTGCGGCCGTTGTTTGCAAGCAGTGTCTTGAGCCCATGCGGCTGGCAGCGCAGGTACTGCGGCGGGCAGTCCACCTGTGCGCCCAAGAGCGCCGCCGCGTGCCAGGGCCAGCGCGGGTCGAACAGCATGGCCCGGCCCAGGGCCACGGCGTCGGCCTGCTCCGCGGCCACAATGCCCTCGGCCTGGCCCGCCTCGGTGATGAGACCCACGGCAAAGGTCGTGAGGTTCGTGGATCTGCGGATGGCCTCGGCATGGGCCACCTGGTAGCCGGGGCCGAGGACGATTTGCTGCTGCGGGGCCAAGCCGCCGGTGGAGACGTGGATGTACGCCGCGCCAAGAGCCTTGAGCCGGCGCGTCAGTTCGATGCTTTCCTCAAGCTCCCAGCCGCCCTCGATCCAGTCCGTGGCCGAGATGCGCACGCCAAGGGCCAGGGGCGCGGGCAGCGCCGCGCGCAGATCGGTGAAGATCTCCAGCACCAGGCGCATGCGGTTCTCCAGGCTGCCGCCGTATTCATCGCCGCGCTGGTTGGACAGGGGCGACAGGAATTCGTGCAGCAGGTAGCCGTGGGCCGCGTGCAGCTCCACCGCGTCGAAGCCCAGGCGCGCGGCGCGCTTGGCCGCAGCCACGAAGTCCGCGCGGACGCGCTTGATTCCGTCGGCGTCCAGCTCCTGCGGAGGCATATCGCCGGGGGTGTAGGGAATGGCCGAGGGCGCGACGGGCAGCCAGCCTCCGGCTGCGGGCGGGATGAAGCCGCCGCCCTGCCAGGGCAGGGCGCTGGAGGCCTTGCGGCCCGCATGGGCCAGCTGCACGGCCAGGGGAATGGGCGAGTGCTTGCGCACAGCGGCCAGCACCCGGCCAAGGGCCGTCTCGGTGGCGTCGTCATACAGGCCCAGGTCGGCGGCGCTGATGCGGCCCTCCGGCGAAACGGCCGTGGCCTCGGTGATGAGCAGGCCCGCGCCGGAAAGGGCCAGGCTGCCCAGATGCATCAGGTGCCAGTCCTGCGCTTGGCCGTCCTGCGCCGAATACTGGCACATGGGCGCGATGATGATGCGGTTCTTCAGCGTTAAAGGCCCAATGGCCAGGGGGGAAAACAGCTTGCTCATGGGGCGGTGCTCCTCATTGATTTTGATGACCATGACAACATAAGCAGCCCGGCGTGGAGAAGCAACCACTCCGGGCCGGGAAGATGCCGGGCGTGAAACTGGGAAGCCGGCCCATTCGGGGCGGGCGTGCCCAAGCGCGAACCAGGGCCCTTGGCGGAAGGGAGGTCAGCCCTCGCGCCAACGAACCCATTGGGGCGAACCGTGGCCGGGCTAATCGGCTGATTGGGTGTGGAGCAGGCGGGCGTATTCGGCGCGCACCTCGCGGGCGGCCTCGCGCAGGGCATGGTAGAACGAATAGAAATGCATGACCTCGTCCAAGTCGTACACGGCGATGATGCGCTGCTGACGCAGGTCCAGAAGCTTCATGCCGCTGACATCGAGGGCGGCGTCCAGGCGGGCCAGTGGAGGGGCTGCGGGCGTGGCCGCCTCGCTCACCGCATGGCCAAGCTCCGTCAGAGCCTGGCCCAGGGCTGCGCCAAGTTCCGTCAGCTCCTTAGCCATGTGCTCGTGGAAGCCCTCCGGCGGCGCGCCTTCAATGGCGTGGTCCATGGCCAGAAGATGCTCCGCCAGGCGGTCCTGCATGGCCAGCAGGGCGCTTTGCTCCTCGCCCTGGCCGGAGGGGCCGGGCTCGCGCCGGGCCGAGGCGAACAGCTGGCGGTTGCGCAGCGAGAGCCGCAGCACCGCGTCTTTGCGGTGGAAAATGCGCGTCCGGTCATAACGGCCCTGCATGCGGCTGTCCATGAGCGCGCTCAACAGCGCGGCCAAGTGGCTGAGCCCCTTGCCCAGGCCGAAGCGCAGCACCACCCGCGCGCGGGAGGGCCAGGCCAGGGAGACGCCCAGCGCCACCACGATGCCGAGGCCCACCTCCATGAACCGGCTGAGCCCGACGGAAAAGGCGCTGGTCTCACCGCCCTCGTGCAGGCAGATGACCACGGCCGCGGTGAGCCCGGCCAGGCGCAGGTTGTCGTTTTTGGAGGCCAAAAGCGCGCAGATGAAAATGGTGACGAGCATGGCCGCCGCCAAGGTCGTCATGCCCTGGCCCAAAACAGCGTCCGCCGCGGTGGCCATGATGGCGCCCAGCAGCGCCCCGGCCGCCGTGCCCACAATCCGCGCCCAGCTGGCGGCGATGGAGCTGCCGAAATTGGCCTGCATCACCAATATGGAGGAGAACACCGCCCAGTAGCCCTGCTCCAGGTCCAGCACGCGCGTGAGCACGGCGGTTATGGTGGCGGCCAGGGCCGTGCGCAGGGCGTGGCGCAACTGCGAGGCCGAGACGAGCTTGCTCAGGCGGATGGCGAATGTCACGGGCACCTCATGGTCCGGGCTGGAAACGTTGCCTCGCGCATGGCGGGCTCGCTGTGGTTGAACGAAAGCGCCGGGCGAAAGCTCCGGCCCGCGGGGGGCATCTCACAGCCCTTCTGATATGTCCAGTCTTCCCGTCCCCTGTCAACCCGCCATTTTCGTCCTTTTTCCGGCCAAATCCATGCCGATTTTGTCCGGCGCCGCAACATGGGGTTATGCTTGCGCAATTTGCGCCGTGCAGCCCGCCTGGCGCGCAAGCCCATGGAGCACCCATGACACAGACTTCCACTCCTCCCTCCGGTCCCGGCATCCGCCTGGAGTGCGACGCCAAGGGCCGCATTGTCCGGCGCGTCCTGAACCTCGGCCGCGACGCGGAAACCCGTTGCTACGCCTACGATTCCGCAGGACGCCTCGCCCGCGTCACCGACGACTCCGGCGCGCTCTGCGAGTCCTACCAGTATGACCGCGAGGGCCGACGCCTGGCCGACATCAATCCGCAGCGCTTCACCGGCGAGCGGCGTTTCAGCTATGCCGCGGGCAACCGGTTGTCCCAGGCCGGGCGCGTCCAGTACGGCCACGACGCCTCGGGCTATCGCTGCCTCAAGGACGAAGCGGGCCGCGAGACGCGCTACCTCTACGAGCCCTCAGGCCTGCTGCTGGCGGTGGATTTGCCCGACGGGCGGCGCATCGAATACGCGTACGACGCCAATGGTCAGCACACGGAAAAGCGCATCGTCGTCAATGGAGAGAGGCGCGTGGTCGAGGCCTATCGCTGGCTAGACCCGCTGCGCCTGCTGGAATTCCACGACGGCGGCGAGTGGTGGCGGCTGGTCTACGACCTGGAGCGTGGCGGCCGCACCCCCGTGGGCGTGACCAACGGCGACGACTTGTTCCTCATCTATTCCGACCACCTGGGCACGCCGCTGGCCCTTGCCAATCTGGACGGAAAAATTGTACAGACGATGCGGTATGATGCCTTCGGGAATCTGCTAGAAACGCGCGGCGATGCGGTGCGCCTGCCCTTGGGCTTCGCGAGCGGGCTCTTTGACGCCGACACCGGCCTGACGCGTCTTGTCTGGCGCGACTACGACGCCGACACTGGCCGCTTCACCGCCCTGGATCCCCTTGGCGCAAAGGGCGGCGACAGCGACTGGTACGGCTACTGCGTCGACGATCCGGTCAATAGGACGGATGCGTGGGGGCTGGAGGGAGAAGAAACGAGTGCTTTTCCGTTCCCGCTTCCAATGGGCGGAGGCGCAGAGAAGTCCAGCACTGGCCGCGAGGACAACCCTTACTGCAAGTTTTACCCTTGTGATGAGCAAGGGACGATGCAGGGAGACTACAAGCCGATTGACATCCACCCTGGGGAGCTTCCTTTTCAACTGGAATGGTCCGCTCCCATTGGTGGTGGGAAGCGGTTACCCCTGGGGCCTGATCTTGAAGTTAAGCCCTTCTACGATTACTATAAGCGTCACTTGAATGACTAATACGCGAGGCTTGTATGGCTGAAGCATTTTATGTTGTCGAAGTATATTGTTTTTTGAACGTCTTAAGCCTGATGCAAGGATTTCTTTCAGGGAACAATGACTATATCGCGGCAGCTATTTCCAGCAGTGAATTCGTATTGGTTTTCACGCTTAGCGTCATGACATTTAGAGGAAAGCGTTTGGCCAGCCGTATTCTCTCACTGTACATAGGCTTCAGTGCGTTGTACTTTTGTTGGGCAATGCTATCGCGTTCAGTAGATCTCTCAATTTACAGCGTGTATCGAATGATCGTCCAGACTTACTTTCTGATAGGCGCCATCAAGCTCTGGCGCATCAGGGAACTCCCCACACGCTTCACTGATCCACCAGTGGAGCCTCCTGTGCACAGTTGATTCGAACGGGCCGGAGAGTCTTTGGGCTCCCCGCCCTGCTTTTTAATGGCGTGGCAGGTTAGGGATACCACCCTGGATCCCCTTGGCGCAAAGGGCGGCGACAGCGACTGGTACGGCTACTGCGTCGACGATCCGGTCAATAGGACGGATGCGTGGGGGCTGGAGGTTGAAGTCTGCAAACGACCGGCTGACATCGATTACCTCCGTTGGACCAACCACTACTGGGTTAAGACGGATTCTCAAGAGACAGGTCTGGGAACAGCGCCTGGCCACGTTCCCGGTCAGAACGGTAATTCTGATGGTTTCGGAGTGCCCACTCAGTGGATTGACCATACGGGCCAATCGCAAGAGTCCAATGCGAAATGTGAGGTTGTGCCGAACGTGGACGAGGATTGCGTAAACGCTTTGACACGCCAAGGGACCCCTGAAGGACCCTGGATTCCGACGATAAATGATTGTCAGACCAATACATCAGCAGTCTTGAATCACTGTCGCAACGACAACAATTAGCCTTGATGCGGCCAGCGGGGTGCATGACATGAAGCGTATATTCCCACCATTGTTTTTGGGGTGCGCCCTGCTGGCCAACCTTGCAATGCGAGTTCTGTATGCTCAATATCTTGAGACGTGGACTCCAGCGACCAGGTATTCCAGCCCTCAGCCTCTAGGATTTTTTGCTTTACTGGGAGTACCAGCGGGCATCATCCTTCTGTGGGCCATGTGGAAGCCATCCCCTGCGCGGCTTGCGGGGCTTTCGGCATCGCGCCGGTGGAGCGGAAACATATTGCTTGCCGCCACGATACTGCTTTGGCTTCGTTATATGCATTTCGGGATGTATGCCGGTTGGGTCGCGGCCACACCAGTTGACGATCCTCTTGCCTGGATTCGGCAAAGCCACAAAATGTTTAACTATGCTTCCTTAATACTGCCGCTCGGCGGCATTCTTGCCCTCTGGCTCAAGGGCCTCCGCATTCCTCCACACAGGCATGATGAAGTGAAGTAGCGCTTCATCTGGCAGGGCCGCTTCACCACCCTGGACCCCCTTGGCGCAAAGGGCGGCGACAGCGACTGGTACGGCTACTGCGTCGACGATCCGGTGAACCGGGTGGACGTGTGGGGGCTGTTCTGGGGTGAAGAGACCCCTGGCGGACGAATTGTTTGGAGTGGGCTGAAGACTGCTGGATCGTGGGGAGTTAAAGGAGCGATCATCGGTCTTCCGGTTGAGGGGGTTGGGGCAATTCCAGCGGCGGCTGTTGGGGTCGGGCTGGGTTTTCCATACGGACTTGCGGAAGGAACAATCAAAGAGATAGCATCTGGAGGCAACACCCCATCAACGGAGGCCGAAAAGCAAAGCGATAATATGCAAGAACAACGAGACATCCTCGACTGGCCCGACCTTCGGGGCAGATAACGCAAGCCTGGGGCTGTCGCCATGCGGCAGCCCCCACCAACCATTATGAAAAAATGTAATTCTTGCCAGCATCCTCTTCCGTATTTCGATTTAAAAACGCGTGGAATATTGCTGATGGCCCTAGTCAGTGTCGAATTTCTTGTAGCTTTTGTTTTCTCTAGCAAAGTTAGCTGGCTGCTTGAAGGTGCATTTTCAACATTACCTTTCATGATTGTTGGGTACGGAATGTACTCAAAGGGCAAGCAAATGCAGTGTCCATTCTGTGATGTGCATAGTGCCTCAGTTCAAAAGAAATCCGATGAGCAAGCCTCAGAAGAATAGCTAATAATTAGGCGAATACGACACCGGCCTGACGCGTTTTGTCTGGCGCGACTACGACGCCGACACCGGCCGCTTCACCGCCCTGGATCCCCTTGGCGCAAGAGGCGGCGACAGCGACTGGTACGGTGACTTGCGTCGACGATCCGGTCAATAGGACGGATGCGTGGGGGCTGGAGGGGTAGGGAGAGCGGCGGGCGCGGGGCTAGCTGGCCTGGCGCCACTTCTCCACATCGGCCCAGAATTCCGGGCAGGCCGCGACCTTGAAGCGTTCGCCAAGCTTCAGCGTGCACACGGCCTCGGGCAGGTGCAGGTCGAGCATCACCGGCACCGCGCCGGGGTGGCAGGCCAGCACGTTCTTCAGCGCGTCCAGGCGCTCCGGGCCGCAGTGCTCCTCACGCGCGGGGATGCGCGCGGGCTCGTAGCATTGCGCCGCGCACTGCGAAAGCAGCTTCACCGTGTCGGCCAGCATCTTTGACTCACGCGGGCCTTCCTCCTCGCCGGGCTTGGTGCGCACATCCACCTTGCCCTCGAAGATAAGCGGCTGGTCCTGGCCGAGCAGCTCGCGCGACTCCAGATAGACGTTGGAGAACAGCGTGCACTCGCCGGTGCCGGTTAGGTCCTCCAACTGCAGAAAGGCCATCTTGTCGCCCTTCTTGTTGATGTACTCGCGCAGGCTGGTGACCAGCGCGGCCACGCGCACCATGGTGCCGCCGGGCAGCTCCTTGAGCTCCGCAAGATTGTTCAACCCCATGCGGCGCAGCTCGTGCCGGTAGCGCAAGAGCGGGTGGCTGGAGAGGAAGAAGCCCAAGGCCTCCTTCTCCAGGCGCATCTTTTCCTCGTCGCCCCATTCGGGCACGTCCTCGTCCACGATGAGCGGGGCCGGCGCCTCGCCGGGGGCGGCCTTCTTGCCCAGCATGTCGAGCATGGAGATCATGCCCTGGGCTTTCTCCTTGGCCTTTTTCTGCCCCATGGAGACGGCGCGCTCCAGCACGGCCATGAGCCCGGCGCGGGTTTTGCCCAGCGAATCCAGGCCGCCCGCCTTGATGAGGGCTTCCAGGGTGCGCTTGTTGATCTTGCGCAGGTTCACGCGCTCGCACAGGTCGTAGATGTCCCTGAAGGGGCCGTTCTCCTGGCGCTCGGTGACGATGTCGCCCACGGCGTCTTCGCCGACGCCCTTCACGCCCGCCAGGCCGAACACGACCTTGTGGTCGATGACGCAGAAGCGGCTCTCGCTCACGTTCACGTCGGGCGGCACCACGGGAATCTGCATTTCGCGGCAGGCGTTGATGTAGGTGAAGACCTTGTCCGTGTTCGTGAGTTCCGAGCTGATGAGCGCGGCCATGAACTCGTGCGGGTAGTGGGCCTTCAGGTAGGCCGTGTAATAGGAGATGAGCGCGTACGCCGCGGAGTGGGACTTGTTGAAGCCGTACTCCGCAAACTTCTCCATGAGGTCGAAGATTTCCTGCGCCGTGGCCTCGGCGATCTTGTTCTCCCGCGCGCCTGCCATGAACTTCTGGCGCTCCTTGGCCATCTCCTCGGCTTTTTTCTTGCCCATGGCGCGCCGCAGCAGGTCTGCGCCGCCAAGGGTGTAGTTGGCTATGACCCGGGCGCAGCTCATGACCTGCTCCTGGTACACGATGACGCCGTAAGTGGGCTTGAGGGTTTCCTCAAGGGACGGGTGCGGGTAGGTGACGGGAATCTGCCCCTGCTTGCGCTTGATGAACTCATCGACCATGCCGGAGCCCAGCGGGCCCGGGCGATACAGCGCGAGCATGGCGATGATGTCCTCGAAGCAGCTGGGCTTGAGCATGCGCAGGTATTTGCGCATGCCCGAGCTTTCCACCTGGAAGATGCCGTCGGTGTCGCCGGAGCAGAAAATCTCGTAGGTGGCCGGATCGTCCAGGGTCAGGTTGTCCAGGTCGGGCGGGGTTTTTCCCCCGCGCACGATGATGTCCAGCGCGTCCTCGATGACGGTCATGGTGCGCAGGCCCAGAAAGTCGAACTTGATGAGGCCGACTTTTTCGACGAACTTGCCGTCGAACTGGGTGACTATTTCACCCTCCTTCCCCTTGTACAGCGGAAGGTAGTCGAGCATGGGCTTTTCGGAGATGACGATGCCCGCAGCGTGGGTGGAAACGTGGCGCGAGAGGCCCTCCAGCCTCTTGGACACGTCGATGAGCTTCTCGATCTGCGGGTTGCCCACTGTCATGGCCAGAAGCTCGGGCTCCTTCTCCAGGGCCTTGTCCAGGGTCATCTTCATTTCTTCGGGAATGAGCTTGGCGATGCGGTCGGTCTCGGCAAAGGTCATGCCCAGGGCCCGGCCCACGTCGCGCACGGCCGCCTTGGCCTTCATGGTGCCGAAGGTCGTTATCTGCGCCACGTGGTCGCGGCCGTACTTGCGGGCCACGTAGGCCACCACCTCCAGGCGGCGGCGTTCGCAGAAGTCCACGTCGATATCCGGCATGCTGATGCGTTCGATGTTCAGAAAGCGTTCGAACAACAGGTCGTAGGGCAGGGGGTCGAGGTTGGTGATCTTGAGCGCCCAGGCCACCAGCGAACCGGCGGCCGAGCCGCGGCCGGGGCCCACGGGAATGCGCTGGTCCTTGGCCCAGTTGATGAAGTCCTGCACGATGAGGAAGTAGGCCGGGAAGCCCATCTCCTTGATGACGCCGATTTCGTACTCCAGGCGCTCCCAGTACTTCTTCTCGTCCACCTCGTGGTTGAGGTTCTCCAGGCGCTTTTTCAACCCCTCGTGGGCCATGCGCTCAAACTCTGACTCGATGCTCACGCCCTCGGGCAGTTCGTACACCGGGAAAAAGTGCTTGCCGAGCTCGATTTCGACATTGCACTGCTCGGCGATTTTGACCGTGTTGCTGATGGCCTCCGGGCAGTGGGCGAAGGCGGCCTCCATCTCCTCCATGGTCTTGAAGTAGAGGGCCGTGGTGTCCATGCGCATGCGGTCTTTGTCGAGCACCGTGCGCTGCGTGCCGATGCACAAAAGAATGTCGTGGGCCTCGGCGTCGGACTGCGTGAGGTAGTGGCAGTCGTTGGTGGCCACCAGGGGCAGTTTCGTCTCCGCCGCCACCTGCAGCAGCATTTCGTTGGCCCGGGTCTGGTCGGCTATGCCGTTCTCCTGCATCTCCAGGTAGAAGCGGTCGGGGAAAATTTCGGCGTACTCGCGCGCCATGGCGATGCCGGAGTCGAGGCCCTTGCCCAAAAGCGTGCGGTTGACCTCGCCCGCCAGGCAGGCGGAAAGGGCGATGAGCCCCTCGGAATATTGGCGCAAAAGGTCCTTGTCCACGCGCGGCTTGTAGTGGAAGCCGGTGAGGAAGCCCTCGCTGACGAGCTTGATGAGATTCTGGTAGCCGGTGCGGTTTTGGGCCAGCAGCACCAAGTGGTAGGCCGCCTGGCGCGAGCTGGTGGCGTGCTTGTCCTCGCGCTTGCCGGGGGCCACGTAGACCTCGCAGCCGATGATGGGCCTGATGCCGGTGTCGAGCGCCTTCTGGCGGAAGACGAGGGCTCCGTGCATGTTGCCGTGGTCGGTCAGGGCCACGGCGGGCATGCCGAGGTCCTTGGCGCGGGAGCAAAGATCCTTGATGCGGATGGCTCCGTCGAGCAGGCTGTATTCGCTGTGGCAGTGCAAGTGCACGAAATCAGACATGGAGCATCCCCTTTGCGAGTAGTGGCGAGTTTGTGTATACACCAGGACGTGAACCTTGGAAACGCTTCGGCTGGTGGAAAAATAAACCCTGTGATTTCAGTTGCTGCGCCTGCCACCGGCGGACGCCCCGGAGCCCCTTGATGGTCGAGCGTGTGAAGCGCAAACTCTCGCGTTTGTCTTCCGTGGTGCCGGTGCTGGCGGGAGCGGTGGCTGTGTCGCTTCTGCTCGGGCTCTTGGCCTGGCTGGTGGAACCCTACCTGCCGCGCGCCTTTACGGACTTCGTGCGGGAGCTGGCCGGTGAGGACTTCGAGACCCGGCGGCAGGCCATCAAGGCCTGGTTCGAATCCTGGGGTGCTGTGTCGGCCTGGGTGTTTCTCGGCGTGCAGTTTCTGCAGGTGGTGGTGGCGCCCATCCCCGGCCAGTTCGTGGGACTTTTGGGCGGCTTCGTGTTCGGCTTTTGGCGCGGGCTGCTGCTCAACGTCGTCGGCAACGCCGTGGGGTCGCTGGCGGCCATGCTGCTCACGCGGTTCTTCGGCGAGCGCGTCATGCGGCCCTTTGTGCCCGCGCCCCTGCAAGAGAAGTTCGACGCCACCATCCACCGGGGCGGGCTCTCCAACTTCTTCATGCTCTTCCTCTTGCCCGGCACGCCCAAAGACGCCATCTGCTTCATGGCCGGGGTGACGCGCCTGCCCATCTGGAAGCTCATGCTGGCCAACACCCTGGGCCGCTTGCCCGGGCTCATGGTGCTCACCTTCACCGGAGCCGCGGCCGACGCCGACCTGTTCACAGTGAAGCTAGTGTTCGGCGCCGGGCTTTTCCTGGCGCTGCTCGTGTGGCTGTTCGATGAGGAGATCAAGGAGCGGCTGGGTCGCATAGCCAGCTGAGGCCTTGTTTAAAGCGGGGCGGCGCTGTTGCGCTCGCACCGGGCGCTGGTGTATCTAAGGTTCAGGCGGCGGACCAGCCACGGTTCGCCCATGCGTTTTCCCCCTTCCCACAAGGAGCCTGCCATGCGCAAATTTCTGCCCGCGATGTCCCTTCTTCTTCTCCTTGGCCTTTTGGGCGGGTGCTACGGCGCCCACAACACGGCAGAGTCCAACCCCGCGCACTACGAGCAGGGCCTGGTGGACAAGGCCGCGGCCACGGTGCGCGGCATGCGCTCCGACCCGACCTTCCGCCATCTTGACGTGTATTTGAAGAACGCGCGCGGCGTGCTCATCCTGCCCAGCGTCATCAAGGCCGGGCTCATCTACGGCGGCCAGGGCGGCAACGGCGTGCTGCTTTCCCGCGCGGCCGACGGCACCTGGTCCTCCCCGGCCTTCTACACCCTGGGCGGCGGCAGCATCGGCCTGCAGATCGGCGTGCAGGAAGCGGCCATCGTGCTGGTGTTCATGAACGACAAGTCCTTCAAGTCCGCCATCGACACGGGCCTGACCCTGGGCGCGGACGCCACGGTCGCCGCCGGCACCGAGGGCCTCACCGGCGAGGTCGCCAGCACCCACGTGTTCAAGGACGTCTATTACTTCGCCGACGTGAACGGCCTGTTCGCGGGCATTTCGCTGGAGGGCGGCGTCATCCATGTGCGCGACGGCCTGAACAAGACCTTCTACGGCCAGAGCCTCACCCCTCGGGAGATTGTGCTGGACCGCAAGGTGGACGCGGCCACGGCGCGCGCCTTGAAGGATTCCCTCATCGTCGTTCCCAAGGCCAAGTAAATGCGAAGCATGCAAGGCGGCTGGCGGCGCGGGCTTCTCCGTCCGCTGGCCGCCGCCCTGCCCGCGGCGCTGCTGCTTTTCGGCCTGTGGGGCTGCGCGACCCCGCCGCCTCCGCCGCCACCCCCTCCCCCGCCTCCGCCCACAGAGGCGCGCGATGTGGTGACCCTGCCTCAGGACGTGGCCGCATACTTCACCGCCGCCACCCTGGACGCGCCCTTTCTTTCGCCCAAGGTTCAGGCAGGGCTGGCCGCGCGCCTGCGCGAGCTGCACTTCGCCCCCTGGCACCGTGTCAAGCCCGCGCACACGAGGGCCGACGCCCTTTGGGGCATGGGCTACCTGAAGCAGGACCGCCATTACGGCGAGAACCTGCGGCCCCTCGGCCCGGCTTTCCGCGCGGAAATGGAAGCCCTGGTGCGGGCCGAAAGCTACCCGAACACCTTGCGCCCGGCCATCACCACGGCCAACACCTCGTTGCGCGTGCTGCCCACCGTGCGCCCCGGCTTCCTCAAGCCCGGCCTGCCGGGCGAGGGCTATCCCTTCGACTACTGGCAGAACTCCGGCATTTTGGCCGGCACGCCCGTGCTGGCGACACAGACCTCCAGCGACGGCGCCTGGGTGCTGGTGGAGGGCCGCGTGGCCGCCGGCTGGGTGTCCGTGGCCGACATCGCCTTTGTGGACGAGACCTTTATGGCCCAGTGGGAGGCCCTGCCCCTGGCCGCCGTGACCCGCGAGAACACGCCGGTGACGGCGCGCTTCGCCGTGGACGGCGCGCAGCCCGTGCATCTTTTCGCCGGGCGCATCGGCACGCTGCTGCCCCTGGCGGACATGGACCAGAACGGCGTCACCGTGCTGGCTCCCGCGCGCGACGCCACGGGCCGGGCGGTGAGCCTGACCGTGCCCCTGCGGGCGGATGACGCCGAGCCCATGCCGCTGCCCCCCACGCCGCGCAACTTCGCCCGCCTGGCCAACCAGCTCATGGGCCAGCCGTACGGCTGGGGCGGCTACCTGGGCAACCGCGACTGCTCGGCGCTTCTGCTCGACCTCTACGCGCCCTTCGGCATCTTTTTGCCGCGCAACTCGCGGGTGCAGGCGCGCCAAGGCGAGTGGATCCCCTGGCTGGATTTGAGCCCGGCGGAAAAGGAGGCCGAGCTCCTCGACCGCGGCGCGCCCCTCTTGACCCTGCTGCACAAGCCGGGGCACATCATGCTCTACCTGGGGCAGCGCAACGGCCGGGCCGTCATCCTGCACGACATCTGGGGGCTGCGCACCCTGGACGAGAAGGGCGTGGCCGGGCGGTTCGTCGTGGGCCGCGTGGCCATAACCACCCTGAACCCCGGCGCGGAAATTCCCGACGTGGCGCGTTCCGGCCTGCTTTTGCCCACCATGGACGGCATGACCCTGGTGGCTCCGGCCGAAGTCCCTGTCGCCAAGTGACCGGCCGGATTGTATGCTCCGGTGCGCATGGGCGAAGATGTCTATGTGGTGAAGTTGACCGTGAAGCAGGCTGAAGAGAAGGAAGTGACTTTGGAGGACTTCGATTACCTGAGCTGAAGTCTGAAAAAGAGAATGTCCACCGGTACCTCCACGCCTTCATCTGACCGGAGCCAGAATCCCACGTGGCCAGCAGTGGACATTTCGATTTCCATACGCCAAATGCCTAAGGAATCAATGACAGCCACAGCGCGGCGGGGCAGTCACTCCCCGGCCCTTATATAATAGGTAAGGAGACACCATGCCCATAAGCGGCACCCCCATGAACTTCGCCTTTGCCGGGTCCGGCCCGGCGCGCGGCAACGGGCGCAGCGTCGCGGTCATCGGCGCGGGGCCCTCCGGCCTGGCCGCAGCCGGGTTCCTGTCCTGCCTGGGCTACCAGGTGGACGTGTACGACAAGCTGCCCAAGCCCGGCGGGCTCATGGTCTTCGGCATCCCGGCGGAGCGCATTCCGGCCGAGCGCATCGCCCAGGGCGTGGAGACGCTCTCCGGCCGCTACGGCGTGCGCTTCCACCCCGGCACCAAGATCTGCGACCGCAGGCAGACCGACGACACGGGCGACGAACTCTCCACCCGCTGCATCGACCTGGATGAGCTGGTGCGCGAGCACGACGCCGTGATGCTCTGCACCGGGTCGTGGAAACCGCGCCGCCTGAACATTCCGGGCGAGGACCTGCGCGGGGTCTACTCCGGTCTGGCCTTCCTGTTTCCCATCCGCGCCGCCCAGTACAACAAGAGCCGCATGAGCGAGATCGCCGTGGCGGGCAAGAACGTGGTGGTCGTCGGCGCCGGGTTCTCGGCCATCGACGTGGCCCACGGCGCCTTGGGCCAGGGCGCAGCCCGCGTGAGCTTGGTGTACAGGCGCACACGGCGCGAAGCCCCTTGCGGCAGCCACGAGATCGAGCTGTTCGAGGCCGCGGGCGGGCACTGGCTGGAGCTGGTCACGCCCATCCGCGTGCTGGAGGACCAGGGCGAAAGCCACGGCCAGGTCACAGGCATCGAGTGCATCCAGTGCCACCTGGGCGAGCCCGACGCGGACGGCCGCCGAAGCGCCGTGCCCGACTCCTGCGCCAAGGTGGTGCTGCCCGCGGACATCATCGTGGCCGCCATCGGCGAAACCGCAGCGCCGCCCTTTGCCGAGCGCCTGGGGTTGGACTCGGTGCGCAAGAACGAGATCCACTGGCTGCAGATGACGAAGATGGACGGGGTGTTTGTGGCAGGCGACGCGCTCACCGGGCCGAGCAAGATCGGCAAGGCCGTGTACAGCGGCCTGCGCGCGGCCCAGTCGCTTTCGCGCTGGCTGACGCTGCGGGCCATGAGCCGGGAGCTGGAGTACCGCGACGACGCGCCCATCCGCAAGGAAGACCTGCGCTAAAGGCCGGGGGAGAGCATGAGCACAGACGAGATGAACGCCGCGAACGGCCATGAGATGATCCTGTTCATTGACTACGACCGCTGCATCGGCTGCGAGTCCTGCGAATCGGCCTGCCGCTTCGTGCACGGCCAGCCGCGCATCAACATGACGCGCACGGTTGGGGGCATAATGGCCCCGGTGTACTGCCGGCATTGCGAGTCGGCCTCGTGCGTGAAGGGCTGCACGCGCGGCGCGCTCATGAAGTCGCGCGACGGCACGGTGCTCCTCAACCCTGTGCTGTGCGCCGGGTGCGAGACCAAGAACTGCATCCTGGCCTGCCCCTTTGGCGGCATCTTCTGCACCGGGCTCGACGACGCGGTGGCCAAGTGCGACCTCTGCCAACACCGTCAGGCCATGGGCATGGCCCCGGCCTGCGTGGAGATTTGCCCGTGCGGAGCCATGCACTTTGTCACCCGCTGCTCTGCCATATCGCTTGCGACGGCTGAGTATGAGGCGGCGCACAAGAAGGTGATGGAGCACGTGCGGCCGGTGGTGGCAAATCTGCCGCGCAAGAGCAAGGAGTGAGTGTCGATGTGGAGTTTCCGGCGTGTTTGGAAGGAATTTTTGACCTACCTACTGTCAATTTTTAGAAAAGATACTGGTTGGATAACGGCTGAAAATTTCCAGCGAGAACAGCGAGAGCTGGAGTATATGCTCGCTGACCACTGGAATGGGATCGCCAAGGAGGCGCAAGAGGCGGTGCAGAAAGAAATCGCCGACCATAGCCCGAAGCTGAAAAGCGCATTTTTCTATGGGGCAACGGATGTTAACCCGAAGAATCTCGTGTTTTGGTACCTTTTTGACACAGATTCAGAACTTGCATGCGCGAAGGAAGCTGGCCTGACAGAACTGATTGCGAAGAGAACACGCGAAGAGTTAAAAGAACGTAGGTACTTGGCTAGGGCTATCGCAAATGTTAGCGTCGCCTTTTGCACCTACGAGGACATCCAAAATGAGACGGGCGGTGACCAGTGGGCCTACTTCAAATAGTTGGTCGTCGGGAGCAGTGATATCGTTTTTGATGAGCGTGAAGCTTTGTGCCTAATGATGGTTCGCGGTTTTTCTGTCTACAGGAATCAAGGTTGGTCCATGTAAGAACTTGTAACTAGCTTTTATTACACTACTAACTTTGATTTGCTGTTCCCCGCGAAAAAACATGTTGACTCCTGCACCGGGTTCCCCTAGAACCGCCCCTCGCCGCAAGCAACTGGCTTGGTTGTCAAAAGCGGGCGGCGAGGTTTTTTGAAAGCTGAATGAGAAAGTAGTTGACGAGAGGGGGCGGTTGCCCTAGAAACGCCCCTCGCCGCAGTGAACGCCGCAAGGCGGAAGCGACCGGCGAAAGTTTTTTGAAAGTCGAATGAGAAAGTAGTTGACGAAGGGACGCGGTTCACCTAGAAACGCCCCTCGCCGCAAGTGAACGCCGGAAGGCGGAAACGGGCAGCGAAAGTTTTTTGAAAGAAGATAAAGAAACCAGTTGACAAGAGGCAGCGGTTCACCTAGAAACGCCCCTCGCCGCAAGTGAAAGTCGCAAGACGGAAACGGCCCGGCAAGATCTTTTCCAGATGAAGATGCAGAAAGTAGTTGACGAGCTGTGTGGCTTCGGATAGAAGCACACCTCGCCGCAACACACCGGGTCGCAAGGCCCTGAGATGAGGCGGCAAGTTCTTTAAAAAAGAAAGCGAAAAGTCGTTGACAAGAGCGCACGGAAGTGAGAGCTTCCTCTTCCGCTCTTGAGAGAGCGACCAAGGTCTTTGACAATTAAATAGCGAGTTGGGCGAATTGACTTCGTTTCACAAGTTTCTTGTGACACAGGTCGAACACTCCAAGTTT
>Ga0209373_10002829_pt1 | contig 16742 bp, 16 predicted proteins | sample Higcelweek5metaG_FD_187173 | JGI IMG/M metagenome (GOLD analysis project Ga0209373, IMG submission 187173) | Freshwater pond sediment microbial communities from the University of Edinburgh, under environmental carbon perturbations - High... | ecosystem: Environmental > Aquatic > Freshwater >... | reverse complement strand
GCAGCGAAAGTTCGTCGTGTAATTGTAGAAAACTTATATAGTCCATATTGATAATATTCAATTTTATCAGTTACGATTTACAATTCAATGTAATTACTTTTTCTAAATGCTAAGCCGGCGCTTATCTTAATAAATTATTCACTACCGGCATCAAGCTATCGTGTATCATATTCGATATCCACAAGGGCAATGAGCCTAAGGCAACAATAGCAATAATCAGCGTTACCACCGATATGCGTTCCCACCAGGTAGCGTCGGTAAGCTCTTCGTGATGCGGATCCTGAATTTTACCAAACAGAATTTTACCTACCACACGCAGAATATAAACCGCTGTAATTACAATGGATGAAGCAGCAACTATCGTCAGCACGCGATGGAAAGTATCGGTTTCCTGAAATGAACCAACGAAAATTGTCATTTCGGCCACAAACCCACTTAAGCCGGGTAAACCTAAAGAAGCCAAACCGGCAATTACATAACTGACGCCCAGAAAAGGTAATATCTTCATTAAACCACCCATTTGAGTAATCAAACGCGTATGAGTTCGTCCGTAAATCATACCGATCAGGGCAAAAAACAATGCTGTCATTAATCCGTGCGAAAGCATTTGCATCACGGCACCTGTCATGGCCGTTTCGTTCATCATCAATATGGCAAAAAGCACCAATCCACAGTGACTTACCGAAGAATAAGCATTGATATATTTCAGGTCGGTTTGCACAACGGCCGAGAAAGCGCCGTAAACCACACTGATACCTGTAAGAATTAAGAAAATCCAGGCCATTTCGTGCGCCGCTTCGGGCATCAGATACATTGCCACGCGGAAAGCGCCATATCCACCCAGTTTCATCAACACCCCTGCATGAAGCATTGATACAGCAGTTGGCGCTGAAGCATGACCATCGGGCGACCATGTATGGAAAGGAAACAAAGCGCCCAACACACCAAAGCCCATAAAGGTGAGCGGAAATAAATAATATTGTGCCGAGAGCGGAATTGTTTTTTGTGCTATATCAAGGATATTCATACTTTCAGCTCCTGAAAAATAATAAATTCCTAAAATACCAACAAGTAACAATGCCGAACCTCCCATCAACATCAAAGTTAGTTTCATGGCTGCATATTCCTTTTTGCCTGTTCCCCAAATACCAATGAGCAGGTACATCGGGATCAATGCAATCTCGTAGAACATAAACATTGTGAACAAGTCGATGGAAATAAAGAAGCCGTACACTCCTATCGAAAGCAGACAAAACCACAGAAAAAATTCCTTCGGAAGCGGATCGATGCGCCACGAAGCAAAAACACCTGTAAATACTATGACAGAAGTAAGTATAAGCATAGCCACCGACACACCATCAACGCCCACCGAATAATGGATATTGAAAGCAGCATACCAAACCACATCGGCGCGGAAAAGCATCTCGGCCACATTCCCCGAAGCACGTTCGGCAAGATACATATAGGTTAGTATTGCCGAAAACGCAAGCAAGATAGTAGCTCCTGTAGCCGCAATGAAATTGATCTGACCACGGTTCTTAGCGAAGAACAACGCTATCATCATCAAAAGAGGAATAAGTACGAAAATAGATAAGAAATTCATATCTTGTAAAATTTACGATTCACAATTAGATAAACAGCGATTAAACAAATATCACCAACGCAGCTATCATAATAGCTCCCAGCAAAATAACGAAAGCATATTGCTGCACTTCGCCCGACTGGAATCCTTTAATGCGTCTCGAAGTCCATTGAGTAACATTGGCAAATCCATTCATGGTGGCATCAATCACATGACGGTCGAACCAGGCAATGGGAGTTGATATATTATTGAATATAACTTTTTTGGTAATAAACATATACACTTCGTCTACATAAAAACGGTGACTTGCCGCCTTGTGCAAGCCCGAAAAGGTAGTAGCAAGTTTCGCCGGAGTTTTGCTGTCCTTCATATAGAATACGGTGGCCAAAGCAATCGACAAGAGCGCAACAACAACGCTTATAGTGGCCGTTGTCATATCCAGCTCGCTGTGGAATGCTACACCATCACTGCTTACAAAATTGCCAAAAGGAATGGCCCAGCCGGCAAAAACAGTTACTGTTGCAAGGAATATCAATGGAAAGAGCATTGCAAATGGCGATTCATGAGGAGTGTGAGCATGTTTGTGTTCTTTTCCCCAGAAAATATTATAATACAAACGGAACATGTAAAATGCAGTCAGACCAGCTGTAAAAGTCATCAACGCTCCGAAATAAGGATTAAAATTGAAAACAGCAGTCAGAATTTCGTCCTTACTGAAAAATCCCGAGAACGGAGGAATACCCGCAATGGCCAGACAAGCAATAAGGAATGTCCAGTGGGTAAACGGCATATATTTTCGCAGGCCGCCCATTTTGCTCATTTCGTTGCTGTGAACGGCATGAATAATTGAACCGGCACCCAGGAACAACAAGGCTTTAAACATAGCGTGCGTAAAGAGGTGGAACATTCCGGCCATATAACCGAGTCCTTCTTCTCCACCCATTTTGGAAACTCCCAAAGCCACCATCATAAATCCGATTTGCGAAATTGTAGAGAACGCGAGTACACGTTTAATATCGGTTTGTACGCACGCTATTACAGCAGCAAAGAGCGAAGTAAATGCGCCTACATAAGCAATGCCGTGTAAAACATCAGGAGTATATAACACATATACAGGGAAAAGCCGTGCCACCAGATAAACCCCGGCAACAACCATAGTGGCAGCATGAATCAATGCCGAAACAGGCGTAGGGCCTTCCATAGCATCGGGCAACCAAATGTGCAAAGGGAACATGGCCGACTTACCGGCGCCACCAATAAAAATAAGCGCCATTGCCCAGCTCATCACCGAAATTCCCATAAACGAAACGCCTGCTGTGCTTGCAAAAACACTGGCATCGCCCGAAGTCAAAATTCCGAAATCAAATGTTTTTGTATAAAACGAAAGGAACAAAATACCGATCAGGAAAAATAAATCGGCAAAACGGGTAACAATAAATGCCTTTTTCGAAGCAGCAACGGCTTCGGGCTTAGTATAATAAAATCCGATCAGCAAATACGATGAAACACCCACCAGCTCCCAGAATATATACATCTGAAAAATATTGGTAGCCAGTACAAGTCCTAACATCGAGAAGGTAAAGAGCGAAAGAAAAGCATAATAACGTTCGAATCCTTTTTCACCTTTCATATATCCAAGGCTATAGATGTGCACCATCAACGAAACCGTAGAAATAACCACCAGCATCATTACCGAAATAGGATCGAGTAAAATACCAAGGTTAATGTGTAGGCTATCAGTAAATCTGAGCCACTCCGCCTGAAATGGTATTATTTCCTGATAAGTACCACTGATATCGGCCGAGCTGAAATACATCCATGCCGTGTAATACGAAAGCAAAGTTACGATACCCAGAACAGTAGTTCCAATAGTTCCGGCCACTTTGGGTTTCCATTTGGTATCCATCAGTCCCAGCACTACAAAGCTCAACAATGGTAGGATTAGTATTAATAATGTATATTGCATCTTTTCTGATTTACAATTTTAAAATTTTCTTTTGATAGTAATCAACAATTTATTTCGACACCTCTGTATTTTCTGCAACTTCGGCAGGTTCCTGAAGTTCATTCAGACTATCCACTTCCACATGGCCCAGGTTGCGATAGATATTGATAACAATAGCAATGGCAACAGCAGTTTCGCAAGCTGAAATAGCAATAGTGAAAAGAGCAAAAAAGAATCCTTCCATATTTTCGGGATAGAGATAACGGTTGAAAACCGCAAAATTTATATCTATCGAATTCAATATTAATTCTATAGAGATCAGAATCATCAAAAGACTTTTACGGGAAAGGAAACCATAAACCCCCGAAAAGAACATAATCAAACTTACTACCATGTAGGCTTCCAACGGTACGATACCCGCAAAGAAGTTTGTAAAAATGTCACCCATTTTAATTTTCTATTTTATTATTTACAAATAAATTATCTTACGATCGTTTGCGGGCAATCATGATAGCACCCACAATACAAGCTAAAAGTAGAATACTCACGGCTTCGAATGCCAGCATGTACTGAAACTTGCCTGTCCCCATCAGCGTCATACCTATATGTTTTGTATCAATTTCGGTTTGTTCCACCAAAGCGTATACTTTCTTGATATTGCTGAAGATAATAACACCACAAAACAAAGCCCCGACAATTGACAATACAATGGCTAATGTGCGCTGCTTCAACGATTCTGGCGTAATGCGATCGCCCGGTTTCTGCGTCAGCAAAATAGCAAAGATAAAAAGCACCATAATACCACCGGCATACACTGCTGTCTGAACAGCAAACAAATAGGTGTAACCCAATAAAAGATACAAGCCGGCAGTTGCCAGAAGTACAAATAACAAGTAAGTAGCCGAACGAATCAAACGTCCCGAAGTGACTGCCATCACTGAAAATACAGCAATAATCAGCGCTAAAATGTAAAATATAATTTGTTGTGCCATAGAATAATGTGCCTATATGCTAATTTGAAGATATGCCAATTTGAAAATAACTGAGTATAATCGTTTTTAAATTAAGAGTCCAACTCAATTAACCTGATTCTCCGGTCCTTTTGGCGAAGCTTGCGGAGCTGCTTTTTTCTCCCTCAACTTCGATCCTTCGTGATTGAGTTGATGCACCATATTTTTACGTGTGAAAGCTGCATTTTCAAAATGATTTGTGAACACAATCGCATCCGATGGACAGGTAATCACACATAAATTACAGAATGTACACATGCCCAGATCGAAAATATGCTTGTCCAGAATTTTCTTCTTCTTTCCATCTTCGGTTTCAATCATTTTTGAAATCACCTGAATAGTTCCGTTCGGACAATTCATTTGGCAGATACCACAAGAAGTACAGGCATGTTCGTTGTTTTCGTCGTGCGGCATAATGAGTTCTCCTCTGAAACGCTCCGAAATAACCAATGTATCCCTGTTTTCGGGATATTGCTGCGTTACTTTCTTCGTCCAGAGTTCCTTCCATGTCACCGACAAACCGGTAAGCAATGAATTAACTCCCCCGAATAAATCTGATATATATTGTGAAAATGATCTCATTTCTTTCTTATCTTTTATCTTTTATCTTTATTCTTTTTGTCTTTGATCTTTTATCTAAGTCTGTAGACTGTAGACTGTAGACCTTCGTCTTTTGTCTTTCGTCTTTCGTCTTTTGTCTTTATTCTGTTTAAAAAATATCCGTCAAAGTCAAACCAGTTAATACTAAAATCACCATTACCAGAATATTTACCAGGTTGATTGGCAAAAGGTATTTCCATTCAAGGTTGAGCAACTGGTCGATACGCAAACGCGGGAAAGACCAGCGCACCCACAAACTAAGAAAAATCATGACCGACACTTTGCCTAAAAACCACAGATACGAAGGAATATACCACATTAACTGGTTAAATCCATCCCAACCGCTGATTTGCAAAGGTAACCAACCACCCAGAAAAACTGTAGTGGCAATGGAAGCAATAATAAACATATTGAGGTATTCGGCCAGGTAGAAGAATCCAAACTGGAGACCTGAATACTCGGTATGATAACCGGCAGTAAGTTCCGATTCTGCTTCGGGTAAGTCGAACGGACCACGATTGGTTTCGGCATGACCTGAAATAAGGTAGATTACAAAAGCCACGATTGAAGAAATATGTCCGTTGAAGATATTCCAGCAATAAGTCTGACTTTCAATCATAGCGCTGAATTGCATAGTTCCCGAAAGTACCACCATAGTCATCAACGCAAAGCCTGCCGAAAGCTCATAGCTTACAAACTGAGCTCCACTACGCATGGCTCCAATCATGGAATACTTGTTGTTGCTGGACCATCCGGCCAGCAAAACGCCGATAATACCAAGCGAAGAAACGGCAGTAACATAAAACACACCAATATTGAAATCAATAGCATGTAAACTTTTTCCAAAAGGAATGGCGCCAAAGGTAAGCATCGAAGCCACAATCATGAAAAACGGAGCAGCATAAAACAGAAACTTATCCACTTTATTGATATGGATAATTTCCTTTATCAGAATTTTGAGCACATCTGCCACTGTTTGGAAAATACCATACTTCCCTACCCTGTTCGGACCAACACGTGCCTGAAAGAATGCCGTAATTTTACGTTCGACATATATTAAAATCATGGCAAAGACAGCATAAGCCGCCAGCAAAGCCACGCCTACTAGAATCAGTTCAATAAAGATAGCCCAGAACTCAGGTAAGTTTTCTGTCAAAACGGAATTGATCCAGCTTGTCAGATTCGTAAATTCTAAAGGTTGAGAATAACTTTGAAACATATATTTTTCTCTTCGTACAATTTAAAATTGCAAATAGTAAATAGTAAATATATAAATGCTAAATGGATTTATCTGTCGATATCCGGAATTACATAATCCATCGAACCGCCAATACCAATGAAATCCGATATTTTTTCGTTCTTACATATCAGCGGCATCACCGATACCAATGCCATAGAGGGCGAACGGAACTTCATACGATAAGGCGTTTTGTCGCCGCGACTTTCGATATACACTCCGAATAAACCCTTACCGGCTTCAACTCCCTGAAAATATTCACCTTCGGGAAGTTTTATAATGGCTTTGGTTTTAGCACAATGATCACCTTCAGGAATATTGTCGATCAGTTGTTCAATTATTTTGAGCGATTCCTCTATTTCGTCGAGCCTGTTCATATATCGCGCATACGAATCACCTTCGCTTCGGATAATTTCTTTGAAATCTACTTTATCGTAAAGCGCGTAGGGTTGATATTTACGCACATCGCATGACCAACTCGAAGCGCGTCCGGCAGGTCCGGTAACGGCATAACTAACAGCATCGGCAGTTTGTAACTTTCCAATGCCTACCATACGTCCCAGAGCAATTACATTGTGCGAGAAGAAACGGTCGTATTCCTTTAATTTTTCGCGCATGTAAGGGATAAATGCTTTTATATCTTTCTGAAAATCATTGTAGATGTCGAACATTACCCCACCTATCACATTCTGATTGATAATCAAACGTCCTCCACATGTTTTATCAAAAATATCGAGGATATGCTCACGTTCGCGCATACCGTATATAAAAGCAGTAGTAGCGCCTAAATCGTTGGTTTGAGCCGACCATGCCAGCAAGTGCGAACTGATGCGGTTCAATTCATCCATAATGGTACGAATGTACTGAGCACGTTCGGGAACTTCAATTCCTCCGGCTTTCTCCACACACATACAAAGCGCATGACGGTTAATGTTAGCCGACAGATAATCCAATCGGTCGGTAAAGTGCAGTGTCTGCGGATAGGTCATGCCTTCGCACAGTTTTTCGATGCCACGGTGAATATAACCACTGTGCACATCTATCTTTTTCACAATTTCACCATCCAAAGCCGTACGGAAATGCATTACACCGTGGGTGGAAGGATGCTGAGGGCCTATATTTATAATATAATCGTCTTGTTCAAATATATTTACAATTTCTTCTTTCAGTCCATCAGCTGTTTCCATTATGCGTGGAGCGGTATCAATCATTTCACGACTGATGATGGAAACTGGATTTAACTCAGGATTTGCATCATAATCTTTGCGCATAGGAAATCCAACCCAATCGTCGTTTAAAAGAAAACGACGCATGTCAGGATTATTGATAAACCTGATGCCGTACATGGCAAACACTTCGCGTTCGTTGAAATGAGCAGTTTCGTATAAATCGGTAATGGAGTAAAGGAGCGGATTTTCGCGATCGGATGTTCCGGTTTTTACAATAAGTTCCTTCGAAGGATCTTTGGAAGAGGAAAGTAAATAAATGACGCCGAGTTTTTCGCCCCAGTCCATTCCTATCAGGTAAACAAGATAATCAAATGGCAGTTCCTCGTTGCGTCGGAGTGTTTTTAATAACGGATGGAGGTCTTTAGGTCCAACCGTTATCGTGAGTTTTTCTTTATCGTCGAATACAGCGTCTTTAATTGTATCCTTTATGATCTGTTTTATTTTTTCCATTTGAATTTCTATTTTCCTTCTACGCGTTCGGGTTTCTTGAGGAATTGTTCTACTTTAATTTTACGTTGCAATTGCATTAATCCGTAAAACAAAGATTCAGGACGGGGCGGACAGCCGGGCACATAAACATCCACAGGGATAATGGTATCAACACCTTTTACTACGTGGTACGAATTAATAAAAGGACCGCCCGAAATAGCACAACCACCCATGGCCAATACATATTTAGGTTCGGCCATCTGATCGTACACACGTTTGATAAGCGGAGCCATTTTGTGAACAATAGTACCCGAAACCACCATAAGGTCGGCCTGACGTGGACTATTACGCGTTACCTCCATACCGAAACGCGATATATCGTAGTGCGCTGCTGCTGTAGCCATAAATTCGATACCACAACAACTGGTGGCAAAAATAAGTGGCCATATAGAGTTGGATCTACCCCAGTTGATCATATCGTCGAGCGTACTGATAACAACATTTACACCGTTGGCTTTCAGTTCTTCGACATAGTTTTCGAGGTATTCGTTATCGTTGAATTCCTCATTCGGAATACCTTTTATGTGTATATTTTTTACTTCCATTTTAACACTCCTTTTCTCCATGCGTAGGCTAATCCAAGCCCGAGGATTGATAAGAAAAATAAAATACTGGTCAAGCCCGGCACACCAAGTTCACGCACAATAGTAGCCCATGGAAACAAAAATATTGCTTCCACATCGAACATCAAGTAAAGAATTGCGTAAAGATAATAACCGGCTTTGAATTGCATCCACGAAGTTCCGTGGGTAGGAATTCCGCATTCATAGGGTTCGCCCTTCTGGGGGTTGAACGATTTTGGGGATAACAAAATAGCCATTCCCAGACCACCTACTACCAAAATGATCCCTGTCAGAAATACTGCTAAAAACAGTGACAAATTACTCATAACACCTTTTTGAATTTATAGCTCAAAAAACGCTGCAAAGGAACTACAAAAATTTGAATCTTTATTCTTTTTTTGCAATTATTTTCAGTCTGATTTTATCTCATCAATTACATGAACAAAACAAATAAGAATGACATTAATCAGCTAATTTCAAGACAGTTAAAAAACACAGATTCTTTTCAAACTAAATCTAAAGAAAAATATTTTGATTTTTTAACTTCTTCATAACTTTGTTGCTGTCAGTAAATCAGACAATCATATAGGATTGCTTCACATAAAATTTCAAATTGATCCCAATTATTGCATAAAAAGAAATAAAAAGCATTATTTTTGCACGAAATATATACGAATTAAAAGTAAAAAACTAATTCAGATTACAAACCGACAACACCCAACACATTCACATGTTTAAAAACCTGTTTATAAAGAAAACTTTATTTGAGCTTGAAGCCGAAGCGCAGCAAAATAATTCATTAAAACGTCATCTCACTGCTATGAATCTTGTGTTGCTAGGCATAGGTTGTGTTATCGGTGCAGGGATATTTGTGTTGACAGGTTCGGCTGCCGCCATGTATGCAGGCCCTGCCGTTGCCATTTCATTTGCTATATCGGCTGTAGGTTGCATGTTTGCCGGACTTTGCTATGCCGAGTTTGCTTCTATGATCCCGATTTCGGGAAGCGCTTACACCTATGGTTACGCTACTATGGGTGAGTTTATTGCATGGATCATCGGTTGGGATTTAATTTTGGAGTACCTTTTCGGTTCGGCCACGGTGGCTGTAGGCTGGAGCGGATATGTAGTAAGTTTGTTCGAATACTTTAATATACATTTACCTGCTTCCATCAGCCAAAGTCCGTTTATCTTCGATGCCAACGGTTGGCGTACATCAGGAGCAATTATTAATTTTCCGGCAATATTTATAGTTGGAATAATGACGACATTATTAATTGTTGGAATTAAAGAATCAGCCAAACTCAACAATATCATTGTAATTATTAAAGTTGCAGTGATTCTTTTATTTATTGGTTTTGGCATTTCGCACATCGAAGTAAGCAACTGGACTCCTTTTATTCCCGAAAACACTGGAACATGGGGACATTTTGGTTGGTCGGGCATCCTTACAGCTTCGGGCGTTATCTTTTTTGCGTACATTGGCTTCGATGCTGTATCCACTGCTTCACAGGAAGCCATCAACCCAAAGCGCGACATGCCGATAGGTATTTTGGTTTCGCTGGCAGTTTGTACCGTATTATATATCGCTGTAAGTCTTACGCTTACAGGCATTGTCAATTATCAGGAACTGAATGTACCTGCACCAATAGCTATTGCCATTGATAAATTTGGTTCGAACTTGCTTTGGTTAAGTCCGATCGTAAAATTGGGCGCCATCGCAGGATTGAGTTCGGTAGTCCTTGTTTTGCTAATGGGGCAATCGCGTATTTTTTACATTATGGCGCACGATGGTTTGCTCTGGAAAAGTTTTGCAAAAGTGCATCCAAAATTCAAAACGCCACACAATGCTACAATAGTTACGGGTTTGTTTTCCGCATTTTTTGCAGGTTTCTTCCCCATCGGATTATTGGGCGAATTGGTTTCTATCGGCACCTTGCTTGCATTTATAATTGTAAGTCTGGGCATCATTATACTCCGAAAAACAGAACCCAATGCCCCCCGTGGATTTCGCACTCCGTGGGTACCTTTTGTTCCGATTATGGGTGCCTTCATTTGTATTATCGAAATGGCATCGCTCCCACTCGACACCTGGGTACGACTCCTGGCTTGGATGTCCATAGGTTTTGTTATTTACTTTACATATGGCAGAAAACACAGTAAAGCCAGACAAAATTTAAAATATTAAAAAAAATAACACTTAATACTTCACTAATTTTATAATTATTATAAAAAAACAACTACATTTGTTTGTTAAATAACAAAAGTAAATTATTAAACATTCGACGTTCTGTTTTAAGAAAAATAATCGTGTAATAATAAATAGGAAGTAAAATGAAGAAAAGTTATCTAAGAATGTTTTTTGTGGCTATGCTTTGTATGGCAATCGGTCACACACAAGCGCAGGGACTTAAGGGTGCATTAAACAAAGCAAAAAATGCTGTAAATAATGCTGCCAGCAAAAGCGTAACATCCAAATCGGATGAAAAATCGCAAAACAAAACAGCGAAACCACTTGCTCCGGAAGTAAAAAATTCTGTTTCAGAAATCAGATCATTAACCGGACTCACCCAAACTGAGTTTGATAAGAAAGCCAAAAGTCTGGGCTATATCAAAGCTACTGATGACACAGGATTATATGGTGGAGGAACTATTTACAAATCGAAAACGAATACGATTTCATTAAGAATGGGAACCCGTGGCGGCAATGAACTTAGTTATGAAATAACAAAGTACATTTATAATAAGAAACCAAATCTTGCGACAATGAAAGTCAATTTTCTTAATTTGGGCAAACAATGTACCGACCTGAAAGCCGAATTCGAATATGCAAACATTGAGGAAAGCGGAAAAATACTTGGTGGTGTAAGAGCTAAGAATGTTGCCAACCGAAACTCGAAATTTTTACCTGCCATGGATAATCTGATCAACGCAAAAAAAGATTTTTTAGCAACAGATGAGTATAAAGAAGAAGATTACAGCTACAAAATCAATTTCTATTTTACCAAGATAGACGGATCGGCAATGATTCAATTAACCGTGGCTGACAATACAATTGATAGCCTGGAAGGATAAATTGAAAAGTCCAGCTTTTTGAATACGACTAAAAACTGGTAAGTGAATACATATTTTTGAGTTATGATACTATTACCTCCCGATAGATATTCTGTTTTAGAAAAACAGATCAAAGAAGTGCAGAGAAACGTACTTTTTGCCCGCTCAGTGATTGAAAAACATGTGAGCGGAGTTATTTATGTGGACAATACAACGGAGCCTCGTACGGCACTTATTGCTCATCCTTATGGCATGTTGCTGCTTATGGGCGACTCCAACAACATTGACTTCAATGATCGTTTCAAATCTTATGCATTCAACACAGCAAAAATCAGAGTTAAACATGAATGGCTGATCACTTCTTCGCCCGAATGGGACAATGTGCTGAACGATATGTTTGGCGATTCACTCATCAAAGCGTCGGAAAATTCAGGGAAAGAAGCAAACGGAAAAATTGAATTAAACGGGCGACTGAATTTCAGTTTCAATGTCCAGAAATACGCTCAATTTGAAAAAAGAACAATTCCGGAACACGATTTGATTGTAAAAACAGACACAATCCTTTTTGAACAAATGACCGGAAGCGTTATTCCTCAGAAGTTTTGGGATAACGCCAAAGATTTTGAAGCCAACGGGCGCGGATTTACATTGCTGCACAAAGGAGAAATAGCTGCTACAGTATTTTCGGCATTTGTTCATGAAAATTTGCTTGAAATCGGAATTGAAACCGTCGAAAAGTACCGCGGCAATGGGTATGCAGAACTAATATGCTGTAAACTGATTAATGACTGCATCGAAAGGGGATTCCTTCCGGTTTGGTCCTGTCGGGCGGAGAATACAGCGTCGGTTCAACTGGCCGGAAAACTTGGATTCGAAACGACCTTATCGTTTCCGTTCTATAGATTGAGCGATTAAAATATCAAAACACAAAAGGATCAACTTCAGATCCTGTCGACTTGCAATGCTCTAAAACCAATAATATTTGCATTCATTGTCCGAAACATGGAAAATGACATTATTGGTTGTAGAACTATTGCCATACAACAAATCACATCCATCCGGCTTTGGCAAGATCGTTTATGATTGTATCCATCAATGTATTTATCCTATCATCGGGCGCTTTGTCCATTGTATCTTCTCTGTACCATTTTACAATTTCCTTCGCTCCGTCCCTGAACTGAATCTGCGGATCAAAATCCGGAACAAAACTACGGATTTTACTATTATCGAAAATCATACTATGCGTTTTATCGCCCAGCAAACTATCGCCAATTTGCTTATCGTAACGGGCAATCACAGTGGACGGTGCATATACCAATTGAGCTTTTACTCCCAGTTCTTCAGCCAGTATTTTGTAGATAGTATTCCACGAAAGCCATTCATCCGAAGTAATGTGAAAGATATTGTTAATGGCTTCTTTATTTCCAAATAATCCCACCAAACCTACAGCAAAATCTTTATGATGTGTAAGCGTCCACACAGATGAACCATCGCCGTGAACGACCACAGGCAAACCCTTCAACATGCGGTGTAAAACGGTATAACCGCCTTCGACCGGTATCAGTGTCTTGCTGTAAGTATGCGAAGGACGTACAATTGTATAAGGAAAACCATTTTTCAGATAATTTTCGCGCAGGAGCTGTTCACTGGCAATTTTCTTTTGCGAATATTCCCACACCGGATTATCTGCCGGCGTTTCCTCCGTTACAGGGAGACTTTCGGGGGGCGTTTGATACACCGAAGCCGAACTTATAAACACAAACTGGTCTGTTTTCCCACTGAATAAATCAATATCCGCCTGTATATGTTCCGGCTCGAAGGCAATAAAATCGACGACAGCATCGAACCGATGACCTTCGAGGGCTTTCCGCGTTTCTTCTATATTACGTATATCGGCAATAATTGTATTAGCACCACCTACATTATGAATTCCTGCACTTTTGCCACGATTCAAATGATACAAATCAATGCCACGACGAATGGCCAACTCCGAACATGCCGAACTTATATTTCCCGTTCCTCCGATAAATAATACTTTCATCCTTTTGTTTTAATTTTAGCGATTAATAATGGTAGCGGTTTTCTATTTCTTTGCTATTTAGCACAACAAATACCCAATTACTTAAAAATACTTGTTGAGTTTTGAACTGATTTTTTGGCTCTTCATTCCAACAAGTAAAATATAAAAACGGTCCATCTTATTCTACTGAATTTTTCTGATCGTCAAAAAGTATTTGTTCAATGTCTTTTGTAAGATGTTTTTTTTGCTTGTTGTTATACTTTATGGCACTCTTATACGATCCGAATATGTTTGCGGTATAGAAACTAAAAGCCACAGATCCCAGAAGAATACTACCGCCATTTAAACCTTTGTTTTTCAACGATTGATAAGTAAACCATGCAAAAGACGAAGTAATTAAAAAAGCATATACACCGTCTTTCCATTGACTTGTATAAATTTTCCCGGAGCCGGGAACAATTCCCGAGAGAAATGCAGCAAAATACGGATTTTTAGGTCTGAGATCGATTCCTTTCGTCGAAATACTATATAAATCATCCAGTTTCACCGTTGTGGGGTGCGACAAAAGGTAATCCTCCGATAGCGTTTTCGCCTCGTTCCATCTATATTGCATCAGCAAAGTCCCCAATTGATATTCAATTTTTCGCGAAGGTTGTATTGTTTTGTTCTGAATTAAAAATTGATTACAATCCTGATATTGTTGATCGAGAAACAATATTCTAAAATTTTCGAGTGCAAATATTTCCGGATAATTGAATTGAACCTCCGGAAAAAATCTATCTATATTTAGTTTTGCAGTTTTGAAATCGTTCATTAATCGATAGGACTGTATCAACCTTAGTTTTGCCAGCGTATCATTGGGCGCTAAAAAACTTATCCTTTCATACTCAATTGCCGAGAACCGATACTGTCGATGTTCAAAAAGATATTCAGCATATTTCTTTGAATTTGAATAATCCAGCAAGTCCTGTCCGGCTAATTTACTCAGCAGAAATAGCATATAAGAAATACAAAATAAATATCTTTTAAAGTGAGTCGTCATACTTTTGTATAATTTCATTGTAATGATAATCATGCCGATTGGCAAATGAATGACATCTGAGCAATCTGTCGAGTCCATCAAAAAAACCCGGAATAACTCCGTTTTTCTTTATTGTCTCCATCATATAAACCGAACAGGATGGACTAAAAACACAGGCATCAACATCCTGCGAAGATAAAAAAGTTTTATAGAATAAGAAAGAAGAAGATATCAACAGAGTGATTTCCCGTTCTGAATTCAGAAGATAGTGTTGATAGTTTTTTTTGTCGTCGTGAGCTTCGAAAGCCGCGAGAAGTTTTTCATTTCCGGAAAAAACAGCCAAAATATCCTGAACAAAGTGATACTGTTTTATCTTTTTCTTTTCTTTCGCAAACCGATTGGCATGAAGAACGCCGCCAATATAGTACCTCGAAAGAAAGGGGGCAATAAAGATATTGAAAGCAGGTAAATAATAGCCCAGAAAACCAAGGCCGGTGAGAAGAACGATTGAATTGATACCGCTGAAGTATTTACCGGCATAAAGCTGACCACTTCCGGGAACAACAATACTCATAAGCGTAGCCAATGCAGGCGAAGGTCGTTTTAAACTTTTCCGGCGATCAGAGAGTAACTGTAACTGATATCGTCTGAGAGTATCAGTGGGTAATATAGCCTTATCGAACAACTGAAATGCCTCATCATACTTTTCGATACCGAAGCAACAAATTCCTTTAAGGAAATTCCTTCTCGATTCAAAATACTCACTTGAATCTGCTTTTAGTTCATCGAGCTTCAACAAAGCATATCCATAATTTTGTTCCAGGATGTAACACATTATTTTTCGGAACCTGCTGTCGGTTTTGTCGGTCTCGGTCACCGAATAAAATAATGCACTGTCACAATATGCTTTTGCTGTCCCGTACTCCTCAAGTGCCATCGAACAGTCAGCAATTTTAGTACTCAACAATTGTTTTTTATCTCTATCCGAAAAAAAATAAGCACGCTGAAATTCATTTTGGGCAACAAGGAAATTTTGTTTAGCATACAAGGAATCGCCAAAACTGATTACCATATCAATGTTTTGAGCAAAGGAATTGTGAGTGACTACGAGCATCAAACACAAGCAAAAAGTATTAAAACACACTCCTTTGATATTTCTCAATTCCTTATGATTTTTATCTGATATGCAGCTTTTCGGCAGTTATGAAATTAAAGATTGAAAAAATAAAAAGCGGATCAAAGATTCCATTTGGGAATCTCTGATCCATATTTGCTAAAAGCGATAGGACAATGTAAGGTTATTGATGACCGGGCTTTGAGCCGACAAACGATCTTTTGTAAGATTTAGCTGAAAATTATCCAACATAGATGAATTATTTTTCAGATAAACAATTTGTTCACGATCAGTCAAAGCGCCAATGATAGCACCAATTCCAGCACCAACTGCCGTTTCCAGAATAGCGCCTAAAATATAGTTTCCTGTACTTTGCGTATTTCCGTTAATGTCGGTACCGGTCCCTCGGGCAACACCATAAATCACTTCAAAAGCAAGGCAACCTGCACCGCAACCTAAAGCCCATTTTGCAGCTTTTCCTTCGCGCGCCTGTACCATTAGAACATCGGACATGGGATAAGTCTTGAGAAGACTTCCATTTACAAAAGAGATGGATTCATCGTCGATAGTAGCGTTAGTGCCTTTAATTATCAATCCATTACTCATAGTCACCTTTACTTTCTTATACGATTGAGCGTAGGTTGTACTCATGCAACAAAGCAAAGCGATAATAATACATAAAATTTTTTTCATTCTTTCAAATTTTAAAATAGGTTGGTAATGTGTTTATATATCTTTTCTTGAAGAAAATCATCTTCAATACGTCAGATCAGACAATAGAAAACAAGAAATGGATTAACTTAATTATCTTGGTTGCAAACTTACGAAATAGGTTTTACAAATCAAAGAAATGTATAAAATATTTTACAATCACAAAAAAA
>Ga0209373_10002827_pt1 | contig 16766 bp, 15 predicted proteins | sample Higcelweek5metaG_FD_187173 | JGI IMG/M metagenome (GOLD analysis project Ga0209373, IMG submission 187173) | Freshwater pond sediment microbial communities from the University of Edinburgh, under environmental carbon perturbations - High... | ecosystem: Environmental > Aquatic > Freshwater >... | reverse complement strand
GCTCTGGCAACGCTTACCGAGCGTGAAAGAGACATAATAAGATACTTTTTCGGCATTGCATGCCAGGAGATGACACTTGAGGAGATAGGGGAGAAGTTCGGTCTGACCCGTGAAAGGGTGAGGCAGATCAAGGAGAAGGCTATTCGTCGTCTCAGGCATACATCCCGCAGCAAATTGCTGAAAGGATACCTGGGTTAGTATTCCCGGGCATAAGTAAACAGGAAAAAGGGTGCCGGCAGGCGCCCTTTTTTTATTTCAGGTGATGACGGAACAGATCATTTTCAGCAATCTGACTGTCACAATCGTAAAAAAAATGAGCCCGGGGATACGGGCTCATTAATTTTTCCGCTGTCGATGGCGGAACTTGGGGGGAAGAACTGCTTCATAGTGACCTGGAGAAAATGAGAAACATAAGCACCAGATCACGATGTAAAAATAACTGAAAGTCATGTCACATTTTTATCCCCTGAAGCTCCAACTTACAGAACGGATGGTTTAGACTACAAAGAGGCTTATATACCCAACAAAACCCTATTTTCCGGTGAATCGTTTTACGAATTCACTCTTGTAGGAATCGCCCAGATATGCCTTCAACCCTTCTGAAAGCAGTATTTCTCCCTGCCTTGTATACCCTGTCACCTGGTCGAGATTAACAAGGTATGAGTGATGCACCCTGAGAAAATTCTGATCCTCGAGCAGGCCGGCAAAGTGCTTCAGGTTCTTCGAGCTAACCACCTTCCTGTTACCGGATAAATTGAAATTTGTGCAGTAGCCGTCGGCCTGGCACATGATTATGTCATTGACTTTCAGTACTTCAAAGCCCTTCAGGTTGGGGATTATAAGGGTTGATTGCCGGGAGGAACCGCTGCGGAGGTTGCTGAGAAGCGAGTTGACTATCTCGGTGCTTATTCCGTTGGGCTCAGTCGTTCTGACCTTTGCCACCGCATCCACAAGTTCATCAATCTTTACTGGCTTCAGAAGGTAATCAACAGCGCTGAACCTGAAAGCTTTAATCGCATACTCTGAGTAAGCAGTGACAAAAATGATTTTGAAATCAATCCTGTCGAACATATTGAGCAGGTCAAATCCCTTTCCGTCAGGCATTTCAATGTCAAGAAAAACAAGGTCAGGTGATGTCTTCAGAATAGCTGCATGAGCTGTTCTGACGCTGGATGCCTGGGCAACGATCTCAACGTCGGAACAGTAATCCCTGAGATAGTTGAAGATCACATCCCTTGCAAGTTTCTCATCATCCACCAGAACAGCCCTTATCATGATAATTGATTTTTGTATTTCACAGTTGCTTCTTCCCTTTAAATATCTCACGTTCAAGGTGCCACAGGCATCTCAATCTCCACCCTTGTTCCGGTTTCAAAACGGTCAGGGTAACGATCGGTTATGTTTATCCTGTAGTTTGTGAGCAAAATGTTGTTGATGATCTTCATGCGCTCAGTTGCCAGCGAGATTCCCCTTGACTTCCGCGGCAGCGTGCTGTCTTTCATCGATTCGGAGCGTGTTCTTCCCACCCCGTCATCCTCCACAGTGCAGACCAGGTTACCGTCAAGCTGACTCAAGGCTATGCGGATATTGCCCTTTCGGCCGGTCAGACCCATCACACCATGCCATATTGCATTTTCAACAAAAGGCTGAATAAGTCCCGGTGAAACCCTGATGAAATCTTGCCGGATCCCGGGGTCAGTCTCTATCACATAATCAAATTTGTCGCCGAACCGCAGATGCTCAATCTTCATATAGTCCTCAAGAGCAGTAATCTCGGCACTCAGTTTTACAAAATCCTCATTCATGTTGTTCAGGATAGTCCTGATCAGTTTTGAGAAATCGGCAATATACCTGTTGGCAGATAGACGGTCATTGTTGGATATGAAATAATTGATGCTGTTCAGTGCATTGAATATGAAATGGGGATTCATCTGACCCCTGAGAGCCTGGTGGCGAAGCATATCCCTCTTTTGTCTTTCCCTCTGCCTGAATTGCTTGAAAGCCAACCATGCAAGGATTGAAAGCAGGAGAACTGTGACCAGAGGTGTTAGAACCCGGAAGGCCATTGTCTGGTAGAAATAGGGTTTGATACGTATGGAGAGGTTCTTTGTATTGCTCCACGAGCCCTTGATATCCGTTGCCTCTATCTCAAGATTATGCCATCCCGGCCTGAGATTGGAGAAATTGATATTTCTGTCATTGTAATCAGTGTAGTACCAGTTACCTCCTGCACCGTCAAGCCGGTACCTGTACCTGATCATCTCCGGATGGCGATACTCCGGAACCACGAACGAGAGATGAAAATTGTCGTCTCCCTTGTTAAGGATGATCGTATCTGCCTTGTAGACAGGCTCGTTAAGTATCCTCTTCAGAGCAGAAACCTCCAGGTCAAGGATTATAATCTTTCGTTGTCCGGTTCCTGGATTTTCCCGTAAAATCTCGGCCGGGTCAAACTCCACTGCACCCCCTACACCTCCGAAAAGGAATTTTCCCTCACCTGTGACCCAAGAGGCATCGGAGTTGAATTCATGGATCATCAGTCCGTCATTTTCACCGAATGACCTTATAAGACCGCTTTCAGGATTGATTACTGACAGACCATTGTTTGTTGAAACCCAGATATTCCCGGACTTGTCCCTGAGAATACTGTAGGTGGTGTTGTTCGACAGTCCGGAGGCAGTTGTAAAAAAGAGCTTTTCACCGGTTGATGTATCGTATCGGCAAACGCCCGAACCCAGGGTTGCAATCCATAAGATACCGTTGCCTCCGTCACAGATGTCTTCCAGGTTGGTAATGCCACCTGCGATCCTTATGAATTCATTCTCTGCAGTGCTGAGGTCGTATTTCAGCAGATAACTTTTACTGGCTCCGGCCCAGAGAATGTTACCCTGACGATGGAATGTAAATATGTTAATAGAGTCTCCGATGAAAAGGAGCCTGGTCGACTCCCTTTTGGCCGGGTTGTACCTTACAATTCCGGAGTCAGCCACCAGAATATTGCCCTCCAGGTCATGACAAATCGTGTGCACGAACCTGCCGGGCTGGTGTTCTTCCATCTTTCCAGTAGCAAGATCATAATGTACGAGCTTATTAAAATAATATCCGATCCAAATGCCTCCGCTGTCAGGAAGGAAAGATCTCGGGTGCCATAATTCAGTCAGCTCTGTGTCATTCAGGATGTTTATCCGCTCTGCGTTCCCGCCGGGATTTATCCTGATGAGGTAGTTCCTGTCACGGGCGGCAATCCAAAGTCCCCCGGCTTCGTCTTTTATAACTCCAAAGACATTAAGTTCACTGGATTCAAGGGGGAAGGGGCTTATGTGCCTGAAATCTGAAGGAGTGAAGATGACCTTCACAACCCCTGCCGGTGTTCCTCCTTCCATACTGTGCGAGAAATAGAGCAGGCTCTTGTCATAAAAGAAATAACTTGTTGGAAGAGCGCACGTGGGTTTGGGTATCGTAATTAGTGATTCTTTGTCCGGTTGAAGGATCTTCAGCCCGGATTCATGATTATAGAAGACCAAAGGTTCACTTACTTCAAAGGTTATTTTGCTTAAACTGCCCCCGTATTCCCTGAACACGCCACTCTCCCTGTCCAGTCTGAATAGTCCGGTAAGGGCAGCCAGCCATAAGTTGCCTTGATTGTCATTAACAATACGACCCATTCCTGCTTCGCTGAAAAAGGTACCTATCCTGCCCGGAAGCCTATCCAGCGGATAGGTCCCTTTCATAACGGCAAAATATTCACCTGTGGCCTGATCACGGCCTGTTTCTGTTTCTATGACATCAGGCCCTACCAGCCAGAGGTCGCCGTTCTCCCGGAATGTCATCCGGTAGCTGAAGTGCGGCATGGCACGCACCCCGCTATCACCTCTTTTCCATGGATAAAAGAAAGTCTCTGCTGTCACAGGATGAAACCTCAGGATTCCCTTTTCCATCAGGAACCACATGAACCCGTCAGGACCCTGGGTGAAGTGAGTCAGGTCATCCAGCAACACCCCCCCAAGGCTCCGGACCCGGCTGAAATCTTCAGTAGCACGGTTAAATAGGGAGAGCAGACCGTTATCCGTGGAAACCCATAACTTGTCTTCACTGTCTACGACAACGTTGCTTACAGAGAAATATGGAAGTGAGGTACTGTCGGCAGGATCATGGAAATAATTCACAAAATCCGTCCCGTCATACCTTGTAAGTCCGTCCCAGGTGGCCATCCATGCAAAGCCGCTGCTATCGGCCACAACAGTCCTCACATGGTCATGCCCGATGCCCGATTTTGACTTGTAATGAGTTATCACATAGCCCTGCCCTGATGCGGATAAACTAAAACCGGCAATTATTATGGCACTGCAGAGAAGCAATACTGTACGGTAATTCAGGCGCATTGTGTACAGATGTAGGACATATATACAAATATAGTAAGAAATCAATAGCTTACTGCAGGATGGAATGATGTTAAAATGCGCCTGCCATCCCGCACAGCTTGTGTCTATTTGCTATTTTTGCATAGTTTTCACAATATGGACTTCAAACTCATTTCAGATTATACGCCAACGGGCGACCAGCCGGAAGCAATCCGGCAACTGACAGAGGGACTGCGGCAGGGTGTTCCGTTCCAGACTCTTCTTGGTGTTACAGGGTCAGGTAAGACATTCACAATTGCAAACGTAATTGAGCAGCTCAACAGGCCGGTGCTGGTGCTGAGTCACAACAAGACTCTGGCGGCACAGCTTTACGGTGAATTCAGGCAGTTCTTCCCGGAGAACGCGGTTGAATACTTCGTCTCATACTATGACTACTACCAGCCCGAAGCCTATCTCCCGGTGACGGACACATTCATTGAGAAGGACCTTTCGATAAATGATGAGATTGAAAAGCTCCGTCTTAGCGCCACGTCATCTCTTCTCTCCGGAAGGCGTGATGTAATAGTCGTCTCATCCGTTTCATGCATTTACGGCATAGGAAATCCGGATGACTTCCGATCCAATACTGTTCATGTTATCAAAGGTGCGAAGATCACGCGCACTCACCTTCTTCGCAAGCTTGTTGACAGCCTGTATGCCCGCAATGAGGTGGAGTTTACAAACGGCACCTTCAGAGTAAGGGGCGATACGGTGGATGTCTATCCGGCTTATGCTGACCTTGCGCTGAAGATCGTTTTCTTCGGTGACGAGATCGACGAGGTCTCCACCTTTGACCCGTTAAGCGGCCAGCACCGTGAGTTTCTGGAAGAATATGTCATTTACCCTGCAAACCTCTTTGTTACGACACGGGAGCGTATCAACACTGCCGTCAGCATGATACAGGATGATATGGTATTGCAGGCCAGACACTTTCGGGATACGGGGAGGCCGGAGGAGGCAAAACGAATAGAGCAGAGGGTTCAGTATGACCTGGAGATGATTAAGGAACTCGGATACTGCAGCGGCATTGAAAACTACTCGAGGTACTTCGATGGCCGGGCTCCCGGAACCAGGCCGTTCTGTCTCGTTGACTGCTTTCCGAAGGACTTTATTACAATTATTGATGAGAGTCATGCCACAATGCCACAGATCAGGGCGATGTACGGAGGCGATCATTCCCGGAAACAGACCCTGGTTGAGTATGGATTCCGCCTCCCGGCAGCGTTGGATAACCGACCGCTCCGGCTTGAGGAGTTTGAGGCGCTGACCGGTCAGACTGTATACATGAGCGCCACACCGGCCGATTATGAGATGGAGAAGAGTGAGGGGGTGATAATTGACCAGGTAATCAGGCCCACCGGCCTGCTTGATCCGCCAGTGGAGGTGAGGCCCAGCAGGAACCAGGTTGATGACCTGATGGAGGAAATCAGAAAACGGACGGCGGCAGGAGAGAGGGTCCTTGTGACAACAATGACCAAGCGGATGGCCGAGGAACTGAATACATACCTGGGCCGGTTTGATATCAAGTGCCGTTATATCCACTCTGATGTGGAGACGATTGAGAGGGTGGAGATCCTCGAGGCGCTGAGGTCAGGCGAGTTCGATGTGCTTGTGGGAGTGAACCTGCTGCGCGAAGGGCTGGACCTTCCGGAGGTCTCCCTTGTGGCTATCCTGGACGCCGACAAGGAGGGCTTCCTGAGGTCCGGCCGGGCGCTGACGCAGACAGCCGGCAGGGCAGCAAGGAATATCAACGGCCTCGTGGTGATGTACGCCGACAGAATTACCGGTGCAATGAAGGAGACAATCGACGAGACAAACAGGAGACGCACCAAACAGATGGAATATAATATCCGGATGGGTATAACACCGCGGCAGATCGTGAAGAAGGGGGGAACAATGCTCCGGGGGCTCAGTCGCAAGGGTGTGGAGGTGAAGGCGTATACCGGCCCCGTAAAGGTCGATGTGGCAGCAGATCCCGTTGTCCGGTATATGTCAAAGGAGCAGCTTGAGAAAGCAATTGAGAAGACGCGCAAGGCGATGGAAAAGGCTGCAGCAGCGCTCGATTTTATTGAGGCGGCCAGGATGCGTGATGAAATCGAGGGGATGAAGCGGCTGGCAGCAGGAAGAGGCCAGAAACCGTAAGAGGCAAGAAAAACGGTAAAATTGCGTTTAGATTGAGTAAATACTTATAATTGCCCGGATTATCCGGACCAACAGGCATTCATTTATATTTATGCAAAGAATAGTAAGCACTTTCCTTCTTGCTGCGGCACTTTTGACCGGCTGCTCCAAAATACCTGATCCTGATCCTGTTGAGAATCCAAAGGTGGTGATTCTCATGTATCACAGGATAACTGAGGGGGAGGCCGGTACCCTGTACGAGCGCAGTGCGGAGGAGTTTGAAAGTGATCTCCTCTACCTCCGTGAGAATAACATCAGGGTTATCGACTTCGACGAGTTGCGGGCAGTTATTGAGGGAGAAGAGCAGCTTGCCACACACGCCGCGGTGATAACTTTCGATGACGGGGATCACTCATGGTACACCCTCGCGATGCCTCTGCTGAAGAAATACAGGATGAAGGCAACCTTCTTTCTCTGGGTTTCGAAGATGGGCGCAAATTCCTTTCTCTCATGGGATGAGGTGGAGATGATGAGCAGTTATTCGCTGGACGGAGGGGTAAGACCCTTCTCATTCGGATCCCACACAATGTCACACCAGTACCTTATGACTATGAAAGCGGCTCTCGGAGGCGGAGAGGCTTTCCAGGCATACCTCGATGAGGAACTTGGGAGTTCAAAAGTACTGATTGACAGACATATATATGGAATCGTTGAAGCCCTCGCACTGCCTTACGGTGACGGTGCCGGCGATGCCGATATCGCATCTGCGGCACTGCGTCACGGTTACAGTTACATCCGCACCTCTGAACGCGATGTGACCGGTACACCTGCATCAAACCTTTTAAGGCTTCCCAGTCTTCCGATCCTGGATGACACACCTCAGGAACAGATCGGAGATTACCTTGGAATTGAATAACCCTGAAACCTGATAACACTGAAACTGCCATGAAGAAAACGAGAGATGCCGATTGCTGCCGCTTCAGGTCTCATCCCTGGCACGGGATTGATATTGGAAGCAATGCGCCTGATATAGTGATGACATTCGTCGAAATGGTCCCCACTGATACTGTCAAGTACGAGATGGACAAGATTTCGGGATACCTGAGGCTTGACAGGCCCCAGCGCTATTCCAACGTGGTCCCTGCACTCTATGGGTTTATCCCCAGAACTCTGACAGGGACAGCCGTTGCTGAAAGAACGATGGAAAAGACAGGCCTGGCAGGTATTAAAGGCGACGGTGATGCAATGGATATCTGTATACTGACCGAGAAGGATATAACCCATGGCGATATACTGGTTCAGGCAAGGCCGATAGGAGGCTTCAGAATGATTGACGGAAACGAAGCTGATGACAAGATAATTGCCGTTCTGTATAACGATGCGGTGTACGGTGCATATGCGGATATCAGGGACTGCCCGCCGATTGCAATCGAAAGGCTCAAGCATTATTTTCTTACTTATAAGGATTTGCCCGGGGAAAAGCGGAGGGTCACCATATCGGATATTTATGATACCGAAGAGGCAAGGGAGGTTATAAGACGCTCCATGACAGACTATGGACGGGCATTCCCGGGGATGTAGTTCCATATAGCGTTGAGCATCATTTCCGGCGGGAAATGATTATTCCGACAGCGGAAACGTGAATTTTACGGCTTTCTGTGACGAACAGGCGTATAAGTTGATAATCGTCCACCAGTTTTTGATTAAGGATTATGAACTTACCTCTGTCTCATCTAATTTTGGTGAATAGTTACCAGCTTCATATTATTAGTTTTAGATTGGGAAGAACTTTTGTAATGGAAAAACTTACTGACTTAATAATCGAGAAAACTTCGAAGACGCCGCAGATCGAGCTTAAATACAGCAGCGGCGAGATTTCGCTGGCAGGCAGATCGCTGCCTGAAAATGCCACAAGAATTTACGAACCGGTGCTTACGTGGGTAAGTAATTATGTTATCCAGCCGCAGCCGGTGACCAATCTGAGACTGAACGTCGAATATTTCAATACATCCTCCTCCCTCTGGATCAGTAAGATTGTGAAAACCCTCACCAGGATAAACAATCCCGATTACAGGCTGATGGTCCATATCTATATCCCGCTCGAGGAATATGATGATATGAAGAAGTCAGCGGATATGCGCGATTCATTCATAAACAATCCCGATTACAGGCTGATGGTCCATATCTATATCCCGCTCGAGGAATATGATGATATGAAGAAGTCAGCGGATATGCGCGATTCATTCAATCCCCTGACCGAAATCCTTCAGGATTCAGTACCTGAAGTAAGTCTCAAGCTGTATGCCACTGATGATTCATCGAAGATCATCCGTGACGCACTTGTGCTGTTTTAGAGGAACCGGCAGGTGACCGGGTCGCCGCCAATTAATTAAGCTGAACTTTAGTCGCTTTTTATCTCGCTTTAGTCAAAACCGATCCGGTTTTGACCAACGTACCCGTACAGGGTATGAGTTCACTCTCACTGTAAGTGAATCCCTTTGACCCTTTGACGAAGCGTCTTTTAATGGTCTGAAATGTCCATTAATTGAGGCTATGCGATTTGTACATATGCAATTGTGTCAGTAATTTTAACATGAAATGAAAAGCGAAAGGCAATGAACGGGAAAAGGATTTTCAGAGTTTTCAGGGTCTTGGCGATCTGCGGATTCAGCTTCTTCAGGTACCTGTGGAGTGCAGGACTGACTAAGGAATCAGGGATGATAATTCTGTCTTCTCACGAAGGGGCGAACTGGGGCCGGCGTGACCTGAAGGATGCAAGGATGCTTGTCAATCTCAGGAGGCTTGATCTTATCAAGCACCTCGAGATGTTTGTCAGCTCGCTGGTGCGGCTGCTTCCCCCCGAAACAACTTTTGTGGGCTGCTTTTCGCAAAGAGGTCTTGCCTCCGCGGGAGCGAACGCAACAGGCGGCCATGGCGGTTTTTGGAACGGACTCGCCGGTCATGGCAACGGAACGTGTCAGTTGTTTAGCAGGGCCCGTATCTCGGCACTGCTTGAAGGAAGCGGGCTGAAGGTTATAGATATGAAAGAGTTGAACGGGCTGACCTATTTCCACAGCAGGAAGATGAGTCACAGCCTCACGGAAAAAATATAAGCGGGAACTGCAACATATGCTATGGCAATAACAAATTAAAAAACGAGAAACAAATGAGGACCTATTATGAAATCTCATCGGATGTTACCGGGAAGGTGCTCCTGAGACGAAGAAAAATTGCCAAGGCATTGCGTTGGTGGTTGAATGAGCACGGGTACGATTACAAGTACATTTTTTATTCGGCATAACAGACCGGGGGTTACACTCAGCCAGGGTGCATCTCCTGTTTAATGAAAACCAGACAAAAGATCATGAAATTGAAAAGGCTCCTGATTCCGGCGTTATTAATCGTCCTTGCCTCCTGCAGTTCGGCGAACAGGACTGCCACTGATCCTGAGGAGGACAAGTTGTATGTCACAAGGATGTACATCGGGGACTATGAAGACTTCAGGCACACTGCGCCTGCCAGGCTGGGTGATCCGCACCTGATATGGATCAAGACAACGCGAGACACAACCTTCGGCAAGATATCCGCTTACAGCAAGGAGTGTGATTTCCATGACGGGGACAGGCTTTATCTCCGGAGGAAGTACGTCACTCCTGGAATCTTTGGATACTGGATGTACCAGATTGAGAATGACTCCTCTGTCTTTTACAGGGTCAGTGAATACCAGAACGACAGGAAGGTGCTCATTCAGAGCTGGTACTGATATACTTCATAGCAACCGGATTAGCTCTGCAGGAAGTGACCTGAGAAGCAGGGCTGCAAATGCTGGGGTTGCCCGTGCAGCCGGCTTGCAGAGGAGAGGAAATTCCAGGCAAATAAGTCATTGATGCAATTAGCGTAACGGCTGGTTATCTCAGTTTTTTCTGATAGCTGTCGCGATATACCCTGTTGATCCCGTCGGCTCTGATGTTACCTTTCTGGAAGAGGTTATTCTTCATGTTGTTTGCTGAATCACTGTATGCCGGGCAGAGAGCCTTATTACAGGATGAGAGCAGGAGTACGGCCAGAGCGACAAAAATCAGTTTTTTCATTGTCTCAAATTTAGGGAAAGCTCAGGTTAAAAGCAACAGATGTTAAGGGGATGGCCGGGATTACTCCGGTTTCACCATCGCGATCACGGGTGGTGGAGACAATAGCAGAATATTTTATATTGCGGGATTGCGCTCTCCGCCAGCCGGCGGATCGCGTGATCCCTTTCGGAGGAACATCCTGAGCAAAAAAAGCCCGCATCACGCTGCGCGTGACGCGACTTTTTGTTTTTATGCGCTCCTCGAATTCATGCTTTATCGTTGTTCCTAAAAACAAAAAGCCATCCGCCGTTTGGCGGATGGGCTTTTTTTGCTCAGTCGGGATGCCGGGATTTGAACCCGGGGCCCCTTGCCCCCCAGACAAGTACTCTAACCGGGCTGAGCTACATCCCGTGCTTTTAAGAGGTGCAAAATTAATTAACTATTCCGGTTTTCCAAAAAAAAGCTGTGAGGTGCTACGCAGCATTTTTCTGAAATAACAACAGGTTAAGTAATTCGATATATTTGTTTAGCATAAATATGCGTTATCCTTAACAGAGACTAACTATGAACCAGGTAAACCGTCGCAACTTCCTCCGCCTTGCCGGCGCCGGCGCCGCTGCAGCAGCAGCAGCACCCGTAGCCCAGGCAATGGGCTCAGTATCAGCAAGCCAGCAAGTACAGCAGGCCAAACCCGACACAAATATCGCCGACGCTGCAAAGACGCCAAGAGGCCCGAACGCAATGCCAGGTCTCTTCCCGGGTCGCGTGGCAGTGGTTAAAAATACCGCTTCGGTAAAGGACAATGCAATAATGCAACAGCAGGTCCATGACATGATAGCCCGCTCAATGCTCGAACTGACAGGAGAGAAAAAACTGAAAAAGGCATGGAGAAAGTTTGTCGGACCCGGTGACAGAATCGGCCTCAAGGTCAACCCCGTTGCAGGCAAGAGCCTGAGCACCAGTCATGAAGTGGTTAAGGCAGTTATAGAACAGCTTGAGGAGAGCGGCATAAATAGATCACAGCTCACAATTTGGGACCGCCGCGAATTCGAACTTACAGACGTGGGATTCACCGCGGAAAACTACCCGGGCATACGCATCATCGGGACCGAACAGATGGACAAGGACGGGCTCTATTACGGCAAGGACGGCAAACTTTACGGAGAGCACATGATTGACCGCGACTGGTACTACTGGGCAGACGTGGAGGGCGAATATGACGAGTACACAATGCCCTACATGGTCAACGGTGGAAAGTACTCCTACTTCACAAAAATTGTCACACAGGATCTCGACAAAATCATCAATATCCCCATACTCAAGAATGCCGGCATGACGGTTACCCTGGCACTTAAGAACCTTGCCTACGGCGCAATTTCAAACACAGGAAGGCTACATGCCAAACTGTGGAACGAGACCTGCGCCCAGGTGTGCGCATTCTCACCCATACGCGACAAGGTGGTTCTTAATATAGTTGACGGGATCAAGGGCTGCTTCAACGGCGGTCCGGGCGCCAATCCCCAGTTCTTCTGTGATTATCATACTATAATTACAGGCAGTGACCCGGTGGCGGTTGACAGGATAGGATATGATATTGTCCTTGCAAAGAGGATTGCTGAGGGACTGCAGAAGGAGGGATCACCAAATGCTCTGGAATTCATGCTTCAGGCTGAGCGCCTCGCACTGGGAGTGGCTGACAGAACAAAGATCGACCTGAAAGAGGTGATACTTGGATAGACTTTCTAAGGACTTAATAATAATGCGATCAGGAAAATTAGTTTCGTTTATAGCAGGTATAATTATAACCTTAACTGCCGGTGCACAGTCAACACTGATACCCCGCGCCCTCTCTGGCATGAGCGGGGTAGAGTCGGCACAGAACCGGATGTTCACGGAGACATCCCTGTACGGTTACATCAACGGCGGTGCCGAACTCTACCTGGAGTACGGCTTTGACACCCTCATAGTCACTGAAATGAAGGTGGAGGGGAATGATCTCAAACTCGAGGTGTACCGGATGAAGGATCCCGAGGCAGCCTTCGGCATCTTTTCCGTATCCCGCTTCCGCTGCAACGAAGGTGCACAGCTGACTGAACATTTCTGCCGGTCTGCCTATCAGCTGCAGTTCTGCAAGGGGCCATACTACATCAGTATTATAAATGACACCGGCTCTGAGGCTGATCAGGGCAGGTCAGCCTCACTGGCGGCACTCCTGATCGAAAACATCACGGAACCTTCTTTTGATCCGACGGAATTCTATGCCGATGGCATTGACAGGGAGACCATGAGAGGAGCAGTACTTGTCAGGGGACCCCTTGGGATATACAATGGCATTCCCTCACTCTCAGACAGGCTTGGTAATGCCGACGGATTCAGCGCACTTATGATACGCAACGGTCAGGATACAGTTGCATCACTGCTCTTTAACAGTGAACAGGCGGCCGAACAGTTCATTCGCACCGGCAAATTCGCCAGGGGCCAGAAGAACAGTACGATAAGCAATGATTCAACAGTTTCAGTCATCTCCCCAAGGCACATCATTGTAACTTTTTAAAGGAGAGGTTTAATAATTTACTATTTTTGTCGTCTTAAAGAAAAAGGCGACATGCAGTTATTTAAACCGCTCGAAACCGGCAGTGAGGAGAAGAAGCAGACTGCCGACATGACAGAAAGAGTAAAATGTCTTATAGTCGGCTCAGGACCAGCCGGTTATACTGCTGCTATCTATGCTGCACGCGCGAACCTCAAACCGGTGCTTTACACCGGGCTGCAGCAGGGGGGACAACTGACCACAACAACTGAGGTTGAGAATTTCCCGGGTTACCCTGACGGCGTTACCGGACCGGAGATGATGGAACACATGCTTAAGCAGGCCCTGAGGTTTGGTACTGATGTACGCTTCGGCATTGCAACATCTTCAGACTTCTCAGGCAAGCCACTGAAGGTCACAATAGACAACAATATCCTGATAGAAGCTGATAGCGTGATAATTGCAACGGGCGCAACAGCTAAGTACCTTGGCATACCTGCCGAGACGAAGTATGCAGGTATGGGAGTCTCCGCTTGCGCAACCTGTGACGGATTCTTCTACCGCGGCAAGGATGTGGCAGTTGTGGGAGGCGGTGACACTGCCTGCGAGGAGGCTTCATATCTCGCCGGCCTCTGCAAAAAGGTATACATGATTGTCAGGCGCGATGTTCTCCGTGCCAGCAAGGCAATGCAGCACAGGGTGATGAACATGCCAAACATCGAGATACTCTGGAACTGTCAGGTTGAGGATCTGTTCGGCACCCAGGGTGTTGAGGGGGCAATTGTCGTTCGCGGTAAAGGCACACCGGAAGAGGAGAAATTCAATATAAACATTGATGGCTTCTTCCTGGCCATCGGCCATACACCCAACTCTGAAGTCTTCAAGCCATGGCTGGAGACAGATGAGACAGGATACATAATTACCGATCCGGTTTCAACCCGGACACGTGTACCGGGAGTATTTGCCGCCGGGGATGTTGCTGACCATGTTTACAGGCAGGCGGTGACGGCTGCGGGAAGCGGCTGCAAGGCTGCAATTGATGCCGAGAGGTATCTCTCGGAAAAGGGATAGGAAACTTTTTATTTATTAATCGGGGAAAACAAACGCTGAATATGCGGAATTTTAAAAAGACTTATAACATTAATGCTGAGCCATCTGATATCTATGCTGCGCTGACAAACCCTTACACAATTGAACTATGGTCGGGATACCCGGCTGTTATGCCTTCAAAGGCAGGGGAGGAGTTCAACATGTGGGACGGAGATATCTGCGGGAAGATAATTGACCTGGTGCCTGACAAAAAGGTAGTGCAGGAGTGGTACTTTGGCGACCGGGAACTGGACTCGCTTGTGACAATAACAATAGCCGGGAACGGAGGCAGCACTGCGGTTACAGTTGAACACACAAACATACCTGTTGAAGATTACCAGAATATAGCCGAGGGCTGGAATGAATATTATATTGGCGCAATACGGCGCTTCTACAATCCCAATTTCTGACCTTTAAGGATATCACGGACATCTTCAAGTCCGCCTGCTATCAACCCTGAGATTCCGGTGTAGCACTTTGTTTTTGAACTGCCGGATACTGCTTCCGCCCATCGTGGTATCCAGTTAAGCATCTGGTTGTTGATAAAATCAAGCAGGTCGCGGCCGATCATTGCCCTGATCTCATTGTCATCCTCAGTGAGGTATTTCTCTATGAGCAGGTTGGCAAACAGCAGCTGGATTCCAAGATGATCCTCTGACAGTCCGCCTTCCGCTGCCCGGCTGTACCCGTACCTTTTATAGATGTTTGAGAGTTCAAGGTGTCGCTCCATGACAGAACTTCCGGTATTGATCCAGCGTGATGCCGCCGGATAAGCTTCTGCGGTACCATTCATTGCAAGTAACCCCTTGTAGTTGTCAGCAACAGCACTATGACACTGCTGCTTGAACGGACAGGGTGACTTAAGCAGGCGACTGGCAGCCTCAAACCGGTTGTTTGTGCTTCCTACCGGCAGGTTTCTGAGAAGTCCTGCATCGCAGAGATGGGGCAGTCCGCTTTCGCCGGGGGACATTGAAACGGATCCTCCAAGAAAGAGAAAAAGTGCCGTGTAAGCTTGCAGAAGCTCGTCGGGGGAATTCATTGTGCCAATGTTGCCGGTCATCAGATAATCAGGTTGCATGTCCCAATAACATGATGATCCTGCAAATTGTTCACCTCTTTACTTTTTCCAGTTCCTCTAGTTCGTCAATTCCCATGCTTCCGGAGAGACTGGCGATTGTTTTCAGGTCCAGATCGCCCTGTATTGATACCACTGAGGTTCCGCCGCCGCCTGTAATCATCACAAGCTCGGCAATCTTGCCTCCAACCTCGCGTATCATGAAGAAAACATCACCGCTCTGCTCCCTGACTGTCATTAGTTCCTCATAACCGTTGCGCCTCAGCCCGGGCATCAGCTCGGAGGCAAAGTTTATCCCGCGGACAACGGCAGTACTGTCAAGACTCAGTATACGGATCCCCTTTATCCTCGTCACCAGGTTCCGGAACTCCTCATCATCACTGTCAATCCTCGCCAGCAGGCTGAACATTTTTGAGGAGATATAGACTGATGTGAATCCCTCTTTCCCGTTGTACCTGTCGAACAAATCATCCACCGGGCTTTTCTGAGCGCAGAGCGAAACTGACATTGCCGTAAGCATCAGTATGATTAGAGCCTGTTTTTTCATATTATGATATTTCATTTGTTTCAGTTTTCATTTTGTACCGGGTTCATTTCACCCAGGTAGCGTAGCCTGGCAAGGTTCTCACCCACGATCCCGTTTATCCTGCCGAGTCCCTCAAGTTCTTCAGGCTTCTGTGCGATGGCTCTCACCTGAACCAGCTGCTCGGTTCCGCTGTTCATCCTTTCAGATACGGTCAGGAGGATGTTTCTTACCTCAGCCATCGCGATCACCGGATCATCAAATGTATCTTTCTCCTGCGGCGAACCTGTAAACCGGATGCCGAGCCACAGCACTGCAATGACAGCTGCGGCGGCAGAGATACCTGCAAAATACCTCCAGACCCTTATGTCAGGCTGCAGGCGGGCTTCCCGGTGAGTAACTGATTCCAGCCTGCCGTAGAATCCTTCAGACGGTTCCGGCACCTCCCCCGCATGAGCGACGAAAAAGCCGAACTCGTTCCGGAGGGATTCCGGGGTTGAAGGATCATTGAGGTACTCTTTCAGGAAGAGTTCCTCCTCTTCGCTGGTCTCACCCCCGTAGTATTTACCGAGCAAATCCCTTATTTTCTCCTGTTCCATAGCTGGTCTCACCCCCGTAGTATTTACCGAGCAAATCCCTTATTTTCTCCTGTTCCATATCGGTATAACTTTTCCATCTCTTCCCTTATTTGCTTTCTCGCCCTTGAGATCAGGGTTCGGAGGGCAATCAGATTCGTTCCCATTGCTTCTGCGGTCTCTTCGTACGAGTAACCCTCCATGTCCCGCATTATTATGGCGCTTCTTCCAGGCTCCTTCATCCGGCTGACAATTGATGCTACAATCCTCACCGCCTCATGTTCATCGCCTGCGGCTGCGGGTTCAGCATGTAAGGCTGTACTGTTGCCGGTACCGCCGATAGTTTCGAGTCTCAGTCTCTTTTTTCTCCTGAGCTGGTCAAT
>Ga0209373_10002825_pt1 | contig 16771 bp, 13 predicted proteins | sample Higcelweek5metaG_FD_187173 | JGI IMG/M metagenome (GOLD analysis project Ga0209373, IMG submission 187173) | Freshwater pond sediment microbial communities from the University of Edinburgh, under environmental carbon perturbations - High... | ecosystem: Environmental > Aquatic > Freshwater >... | reverse complement strand
TTTTAACGACAAAAGGAGCCTTCCGTACCTTAAGAAAAGCGAATTTTGTAAATTCAAAGTTATTTGAATCGCTTTTGACACGAAAATTCAAATACTTTACGATTAAAGCATAAATAAAATAAAAAAATGAAAATTATGGAGGCCGTTATGACAAAATATGCAAAACGCATGGACAAAATGGAAGAGACAGCAGCGATAATAAGGGACATATTCGGAGGCGCTGGTAATCCGGAAATCACATCCCTGGGAATAGGCGCCATAGCCAAAGAGTGCCTTCCCATATATCAGGTCAGGGAAATAACAAATGAAATCATGAGAAGCGGGAAAAGAGGCGCAGAATCCCTTGCATATGGACCTGTCCAGGGAGTAAAGGACCTTAGAGAAGTAATATGCTCGGAACTTTTAGCTCCAAAAGGAGTTCAGGCAGATCCGGAAAATATCCTTGTAACTACAGGAGGCCTGGAGGCTATGAATCTTATCTGCCAGCTGTACATTGATCCAGGCGATGTTATCCTTGTTGAATCTCCTACCTTCGTTCACTCCGTGGAAACCTTCAAAATGTTTGAAGCCGAATGCGCAACTGTCGAAATGGACAATGACGGCATGATAATTGAAGACCTGGAAGAAAAAATTAAAAAGTATAATCCTAAGATGATATATGTTATCCCCACTTTTCAGAATCCTACAGGCATAACTTTATCACTGGAAAGAAGAAAAAAAATTGCAGAGCTCGGAAGCAAATACGACATTATTGTATTGGAAGATGATCCATATAGAGATATAAGGTACAGCGGGGTTGACCTTCTGCCTGTAAAGGCCTTCGACAAAACCGGACACACCATACTGGCAAACAGCTTCTCAAAGATTTTTTCACCAGGATTGAGAATCGGGTATATTTATGCTGAGAAAGATATAATTTCAAAACTTTGCGATGCCAAGACAGCAACAAATTCACATACTTCAATGCTTCCACAGATACTTGCAGCTGAATTTTTCAAGAGGGGATATTGGCCTGAGCAGCTGAAAAAGCTCTGTGAGATCCATAGGGAGAGAAGAGATGCTATGCTGGAAAGCATCGACAAATATTTCCCTGAAGGAACAAAGCATACAAATCCTGACGGAGGACTTTTTGTATGGGTGGAGCTTCCGGGCGGACTTAATGCAACTGAGCTTCTGCCGTTAGCAAAAAAAGAAGCTAACGTATATTACGTTACTGGAGAAGGGTTCTTCACTGAAGGCGGCGGAAAAGGGGCAAATTGTATGAGGCTTGGCTTTGGTGGAGTTGATGCAGAAACAATCAGGGCAGCAGTAGAAAGGCTTGGAAATTTCCTTAAATCAAAACTTGATTAAAAAATAGCCAGAAGGAGGTAAATATTATGGATAAACTTAAGGTAGGGATAATAGGACCGGGTAATATTGGTATTGACTTAATGAAAAAAATTGCGAGAAGCAAAAACCTAGAATTGAAATGTGTTGTAAATATCAAAGAATCAGAGGGCCTGGAAATAGCCAGGCGATATGGTGCGGATGCATCGGCAGGAGGAATTGATTATATGATAGAAAATCATCCTGATCTGGACATCGTTTTCGATTCAACAAGTTCAGCGTCTCATATGTCGGCTGCTCCCAAATTAAAGGAGGCAGGCTATTTCACATTGGATCTGACACCCGCTGCTGTTGGACCTTACTGTATTCCGGTAGTTAATCTGGCTGATGATATGTTTGAGGAATCGAACGTTAACCTGGTTACATGTGGCGGTCAGGCAACGGTCCCTATTGTTGATGCAATAAACCGGGTGGCTGATGTTGCTTATGCGGAGATTGTATCGTCGATTAGCAGTAAAAGCGCAGGCCCGGGAACAAGGGCTAACATAGATGAATTTACTGTTACAACAAGAAAAGCTCTTGAACAGATAGGGGGAGCTGACAAAGCAAAAGTTATAATAGTCATAAATCCGGCAGAGCCCCCTATATTGATGAGGAATACAATTTTCACAAAAGTAAAAAATCCGGATATTGATGCGATAAGAGAGGCAGTCCGCAAACGCGTGGAGGAAGTTAAAGAATACGTTCCCGGATATGAAATACTACTGGAGCCTATCATCCAGGATGACATAGTGACCACAATGGTCCAGGTTGAAGGTCTGGGGGACTATCTTCCAAAATATTCAGGCAACCTTGATATTATAACATCTGCTGCAGTTCATATTGCTGAAAAGAAAGCTGAAAAAGCATTAGGGGGTACTAAGTAATGGCGAAAATTTATATTACCGATACTACATTAAGAGATGGCAGCCATACGGTTTCACATAAAAACAGCCCTGAAGATGTAAAAAAAGTGGTGGCTGCTTTGGATGCTGCTGGTATTGATTTAATAGAAGTTGGTCATGGTGACGGGTTAACTGGTTCAACTATAAATTACGGGTTTGGAGCTTATAGCGATCTGGAGCTGCTGAAAGCTGCAGCATCAGTTGTTACCAGGTCAAAGCTGACATCTCTTATGATACCTGGTATAGCTACGGTGGAAGATATGAAAGCCGCCCAGGAAGCAGGAATAACCGCCGTCAGGATCGCAACGCACTGTACTGAGGCAGATGTATCCGCACAGCATATAAGAACTGCGAAAAAAATGGGATTGTTCACCGTTGGTTTTCTTATGATGGCGCATTTATCAACAACAGATCAAATCGTGGAAGAAGCAAAGAAAATGGAATCCTATGGAGCCGATGTGGTATATTGCACAGATTCTGCAGGCGCGATGCTTCCGGTTGACGTAACGGAAAAGATATCGGCATTGGTTAGTAATCTTTGTATACCTGTAGGCCATCATTCACATAATAATCTTGGACTTGCTATTGGAAATTCCCTGGCTGCAATAGAAGCAGGAGCAACCTATATCGACGGTTCGCTTTCAGGGCTTGGTGCTGGAGCCGGAAACACTCCTACAGAAACACTGGTAGCGGTACTAAGCAAACTTGGCCATGAATTCAACGCAGACTTCTTCAAAACAATTGATGCAGGCACAAAAGCACTGCTTCCTGTACTTAATGAAAAAGGAGTAAAAATAAATTTGGACACAGATGCGTTGGTATGCGGATATGCCGGATGTTATTCCAGTTTCATGCTGCATGCAAAAAGAGCTGCCTTGAGATTTAATGTTGATGTCAGGGACATACTCATCGAGTGTGGCAGAAGGAAGGCTGTCGGTGGCCAGGAAGATTGGATCATAGAAATTGCAAGCCAATTGGCAAAAGTTAAAAATAGATTTGCTTAAAAATCATTTAATACAAAATGCCCTGGAGTCTTTCAGGGCATTTAATTTTTTCAAATTGACTGTTGCATATGGTCAGCCTTTTTATTGACATTTTTGATTAGGAATATATTCAAATTAAGGAAAAAATGATATCATATAATATGAAAAAACAAATGGAGTTGGGATGCAATTATGGGACTGGAAGATAGAGAGTGTACAATAACCGCCTTTGGAGAATTTAAGGACAGAGAGCTTGAAAAAGAGTTTATTAAACAATATCTTGGGCATAATACAAAATATATGAGACCAATAATTCTCGCATTGGGATTGCTTTATTGGTTGTTCATCATTCCGGACTTTTTTATTATTAAAAGCTATGAAACATTAGCTTTATTGTTGATAAACAGGACAACATTCCTCTTGTCTATGTTGATATTCTATTTTATAGTAAGAAACATCAGAAATTATACCCACCTGACCTACTGGATAACATTCTACGAGATTCTTTTTGTCAGTTTATTTCTTTTAACCTATGCATTCTATGAGTCACCAAATTTTCTAATACAGGCATTCGGTGTAATGGTAATAATACTTGGGCTTGCCCAGCTGCCAAACAAATGGATAAATACATTATCGGCAGATGTAATAATAAGCATAGGATTCATTGTCCTGTCGCAAAACATTACAACTGATTTGAAATTTATGGAGTATTCAGCCGGGATTGTTTACATAGTATTGGTCATATTCATAACAAGCATTGAATCTCTCAGAATAAACTATTTTAACAGGAAGCAGTATATATACAGCCAGGAATTGTTGCATTTGTCGAACACAGACCCTCTGACAGGTGTTTATAACAGGGCGAAACTCAATGAAGAACTGGACAAGCTTATAGAATTATCAAGGAGATACAAGACCCCATTTTCATTTGTGATATTTGATTTTGACGATTTCAAAAGCATAAATGACACTTATGGACATTTGACAGGAGATGAAGTCCTGAAGGAAACCATAAAAATAATTTACCAGTCAATAAGAAAGAATGACATTTTAGCAAGATGGGGTGGTGAGGAATTCGTGCTTTTGCTGCCAAACACCTCCAGGGAGCAATCGATTGAAATGACAAAAAGATTGAATGGGATTATAGCAGCCAACACCTATGACAATGTGTCGGGAATAACCTGCAGCTTTGGCCTGGCATCATATGAAGAGGATGACACTTCGGATACATTAATGTCCCGTGCAGACAAACTGCTTTATATTGCCAAGAACGAGGGGAAAAACAAAATCGTTTGTTGACGAATGGGAATTTGATCGAATAGTGGTAAGCAGTCCCGGATTATCCCCGGGGCTTTTTTCTATAGGCCAAAAGCACACAACAGATCAAACCTTAACAATTATTGATAATATAGGGTATAAACGATATAATTAATAGTGGGTTTCTGTTTATGAAACGGTATTTCGGAAATCAATATGAATTATTTGAAGTTAAGAAAGGCTAAAATGATGGATAAAATGGAATTTCTGTACCAAGAATTTCAAGATTATATAGCAATAGAAGAATGCTGTTCTGAAACAGCCGAAGTGTCCATTCCTGAATGCATCAATGAAAAGCCTGTTAAAATAATTTTGGCAGGAGCCTTTAAGAACAAACTGGGAATTAAGACTGTGTCATTGCCGCGGACTCTGGAGGAAATTGGAGAAAATGCATTCAGTGGATGTGTCAATCTGAAAAATATTGCTTTCAATAAGGAGCTTAAAAAAATTTGCAGCAGTGCGTTCTATGGATGTAAAAATCTCAGTTCATTGAAATTGCCGGAGAACCTTAACATCATTGGCAACAGGGCATTCTGCGGATGTTCAGGTATTAAGGATATACACATTCCAAAACATGTGGAAATCGTGCCAGACTGGGCTTTTTACGGTTGTGAATCGGCTGTAAGCGCAGTTTTGGACAGAGGAGTAAAAGAAATCGGTGAGCATGCTTTTAACGGTTGCGCATCTCTTGAAAGCGTTTTCCTTCCGGATACGATGGAAAAAATCGGAGAATTTGCCTTCGGATGTTGCAAAAGCATCTTTGTGGACGGAAATAACATGATTTTTTCTGAAAAGGATGGCGTGCTGTTCGACAAATCCGGTAAAAGCCTGCTGTTTTTCCCGCCGAGCTATGCTGCAGAGGAATATGTTGTTCCGGACGGCGTGGAGACGATTGGCAAGAATGCTTTTTATGGATGCAAAAACATAAACGGGATAATCCTTTGTGACGGGCTGGAGACTATAGAAGGATATGCCTTTTATTTCTGTAAGGATTTAACTGAAGTTCAGCTGCCTAAATCACTTAAAACCATAGGAGAATATGCTTTCCAGTCCTGCGAAAGGTTGCAGCGGATAACAATACCGGATACTGTGAAGGTGGTCGGAAAATCTTCCTTTGCATCCTGCAAACTTATGGAGGAACTCTTTCTGCCTGAAGGTCTTATAGAGATTGGTGATAATGCTTTTTCGGAATGCATATCCCTTAAAAATGTATCATATCCAAAAACGCTTAAACGGATAGGGGCAGGAGCTTTTTATATTTGCAGGTCACTGGAGGAGTGTGTTTTGCCTGATGGCCTTGAGGAGATAGGGGAAAACGCTTTTGGACAATGCAGCTCTATAATACACGTCTCATTGCCCTTAAGCATTAAGAAAGTAAAGGATAGCGCTTTTGTTGTTGACCGCTATTATATAAACAATTTAAAAAAAGTTGTTTTAAGGGACGGAACTACTGAACATTTTGTTATAATACCCAATGCCCCGGCTGATATAAGAAAACTGTACCTTAAAAGCGTGAGCGGGTTTTTCAGCGACAGGAGCGGTTTTGAGGTTTACGACAAATTGTTTGATGCGGCATATAATGAAGATGAAAAAGTGCCTGTGGCCTTCGGCAGAGTAAAGGACAGGCTGTTCCTTGAAGAAAAATACTATGACCGGTACATCGGATTCCTTAAGGCAAAGGTGGACAAAATAGTGGAAAACATAATAAGAATGGACAGCGTTGAAGATATGGAGGTTCTTTCGAAGCTCCGGATAATCACCGCAGACAATATCGACAGGATGATCGGAAAAACTTTCGATATGCATAGGACTGAAATGCAGGCATGGCTTATGAACTACAAAAATGAAAGATTCGGGGCAAAAGGAATTTCTTTTGTTCTTTAAAAGGGCAGGGCAAATAATGAAAGAACAAATTTTAGAATTAGCTGAAGAAATTATGTCTATATCCATAAATTCTTTGATAGTATCACTAAGGTATATGGACAGCGCTTTCTCAAAACTGATCGTAGTGCATGAAGACAAATTAAGAACTACAGCCACAGAGGGACAGTACTTCTTTTACAACCCGGGATATGTCGTCAGGCTTTACAAGGCTGACAAAAACGGCGTAAGCAGGGCGTTCCTTCATTCTGTACTGCATTGCATCTTTGACCATCACTATATTGCGGAACTGGTGGACAAGGACTTCTATAACCTGGCAGCAGATATATCCGTTGAAAACGTCATTAATGAACTGGGATTGTTCCACCTTCCGGGTGAGCGGGAAGAAAAGCAAAACGGGTTCATAGCTATGTTGAAACAAAGCGCGAAGACCCTGACAAAGGAGAAGATATATCATTATCTTTTGGATTCAGGCATTCAGAAGGAGGAACTTAAAGACATCGCTGATGCCTTTCACAGCGATGACCATTTTTTATGGTGGGATTTTGAAGAGGATGACATCACCCAAAAACAGGAAGAGGAGGACATAGCTCCCGGAGAAGATCGCCATGATGAAGATGAAAAACAGGAAGAGGATGAAGATGGCATCGTGTTTATTGACACACCGCCGGATATGGCAGGAGCTCAGGAAAATGAAGGCGATGAATCAGGCATAAAGACAATGAAGTTATCCATGAAGGAAGCACCCGAATCATGGAAGGATATTGGAGAGCAGGTCAAAATCAAATTATTGATCAAAACGTGGGATATTGGAACAAAGCCGGGATCCCTTACCCAGAACATCGAAGAAGCCATCAGGGAAGAATATGACTACACAAAATTCCTCAAGCGTTTTTCGGTTTTGGGCGAAAGTATCCAGATAAACGAAGATGAGTTCGATTATATTTTCTATACTTATGGTCTGAAGCTCTATGACAAAATGCCATTGATCGAACCGCTTGAATATAAAGAAGTTGTAAAAATAAGGGATTTTGTAATAGCTATCGATACCTCGGGTTCGGTATCAGGGGAGATAGTCCAGGCGTTTATAAATAAGACTTACTCTATCCTGTCCCAGGGAAAGAACTTTTTCGACAAGGTCAACATCAGGATAATACAATGTGACATGGAAATACAATCCGATTATAAAATAACTAGCATTGAAGACTTTGAAGATTACCTGAAGAATATGGAACTGAGAGGCTTTGGCGGAACAGATTTCAGGCCTGTATTCGAATATGTGGACAAGCTGATTGACGAAAAGCAATTTTCAAACTTGAAAGGGCTGATATATTTCACCGATGGATTAGGCGTGTATCCGGAAAAGAAACCCAAATACGACTGCGCCTTCGTATTTCTTGATGATGCTTATAATGTACCTGCAGTTCCAGACTGGGCTATAAGGGTGCTTTTAACCAGCGAAGATATTAAAAAAGAGGGGAAACAAGAACATGAACATTAAAGAAGCAAAAGAGCAGATTAAAAATTCAGTAACAGCGTATCTTCAGAAAGATGAATTTGGAGAATACATCATTCCTATCGTGAGGCAGCGCCCGATTTTCCTGATCGGAGCACCCGGCATCGGGAAAACTGCAATCATGAGGCAGATTTCAAAGGAGCTGGGAATCTGTCTTGTAACCTATTCCATGACTCACCACACAAGGCAGAGCGCCCTGGGGCTACCATTCATAACAAGGAAAAATTTCGGTGGCAAGGAATACGACATCAGTGAATACACCATGAGTGAAATAATTGCCTCAGTATATGAACAGATGGAGAAAACAGGAATCAAGGAAGGCCTATTGTTTCTGGATGAGATAAACTGTGTGTCTGAAACATTGTCCCCGGCCATGCTTCAGTTCCTGCAGTACAAAATTTTCGGCAGACATGCCGTGCCTGACGGATGGGTAGTCGTTACAGCAGGAAATACACCTGAATATAACAATTCGGTCAGGGAATTCGACAGTGTTACCCTGGACAGGCTTAAAAAAATTGAAGTCGAGCCTGACTATAATGTATGGAAAGAGTATGCTTACAAAAATGGGATACATAATTCCATAATCACATACCTTGATATAAAGAAGGGTGATCTGTTCAACATAGAAGCAACAGTTGAAGGAAAAAACATTGCCACGCCAAGAGGCTGGGAAGACCTTTCTGAGATGATATACATCTATGAAAAGATTGGCATAAATGTGGATGAGAACCTCATTGTGCAATACTTGCAAAACAGAAAGATTGCAAGGGATTTTGCACTGTATTACGATTTGTACAATAAATATAAAATAGATTTCCATATAGAAAGCATCCTAAGCGGTGAAGCGGATACAGATATCAAAGAGAAAGCGAAAAAAGCAAAATTCGAGGAGAGGCTCTCCCTGATCTCGCTTCTTTTAGAATCAACAGCATCAGAGGCAAAGCGTTGCATAGAGACTGAAAACATAACCTTAAGCTTGTTTGAGATATTGTCGGATATAAAGTCAAAGATCAAGGAAGGCGAGTATCATACCAACTCCTTACTTGAAGGTTACATAAAGCAGACAAATGAAGAACTCGAAAAGGAAAAATTGCTGGGCAACCTGAAATTAGAGGAAAAAAGGAAGCTGTATACTGTAGTGAACAGGCTTATAGCATATGAAGAGGCATTAAATGAAAAAAAACCGGCTAACAATGAAGAGACCTTTGAGATAATCAGGGAATCATTCGGTCGTGACGTTGAAGAGATGAAGAAGGATATAGAAACAACCAAGCTGCATTTTGACAACATGTTCGATTTTGTAAAAGAATGCTTTGGAAGCGGTCATGAAATGCTCATGCTTGTTACAGAAATCACCATGAATTATTTCGCTTTCACCTTTGTAAACAAATTCGGGTGCGAAAAATATTTCGAAAACAATAAGGACATCCTTCTTTACAAGAGGCAAAAGGAAATCATTGCGAAAATGGAAAAATTGAATATATAAAAGGAAAGCCCCCTGTACTTATCATCAAAATACAGGGGGCCAATTTGTCCGTCAATAGCTGCTCCAGCCGCCGTCAACGGATATAGTCTGACCGTTAATATAGGATGACGCATCTGATGCCAGGAAGAGTACCACTTCAGCAATCTCCTCGGCTTCACCTATCCTGTCGTATAGACCGAAGCCTTTACTTGCCCTTTCCATTCCGGCCTGGTTTACGCTCTTCATAAACTCACCGCTGGCTATCTCCGTCTTTATCGCTCCTGGACAGATCGCATTGCACCTTATGTTCTTAGCTCCGTACATGTATGCCGTATTTTTTGTAAAACCGACAAGGGCATGCTTGGATGCCGTGTATATTGCACCTGCCCTGCAGCCAAAGAGACCGGATGCCGATGATGTGTTTACAATCACTCCGCCCCCTTGCTTCTCAAATGCCTTTACCGCTTTTCTCATAGCATAGGCTGGCGCTGCCATGTTTACTTTCATTACCTTATCAAACATTTCATCGGTAAAATCTCCGATAGGGCTGAAGTCGTCCATTATCCCCGCGTTGTTCACAAGGATATCCAGCCTGCCGAATTTCTTAAGGGCTTCATCCACCATTCCTTCAACCTGGACTTTATCCGCCATATCTGCCGCATAAGGAACAAATTCACCTGGGTATCCTGAAAGCTCATTAGCTATTTCCTCAAGTTTGTCCAACCTCCTTGCAACAGCAAGGACTTTGGCTCCTTCTTTTACAAACAGTGCCGCGATGGCTTTGCCCATTCCTGAGCTTGCTCCGGTTACTATTGCCGTTTTGTTTTCCAGTTTCACATTTATCAACTCCTTAAAAATGTTTTACAGCTAAAGCAAATAAAAACTCCCCGAAAAGTCTGAATATTTTGATATTTGTACATATATTATATTGCAGCATAACCATCATTACAAGCAAAAATAAAGGCTTGCCCCAATTCCGCCATTTGCAGCAAAATAAGGGAAGCCCTTAACATCATATTTTAAGTCTTGTTTTGAACCTTTCAATAGCCTCTTCGGTGCTTTCCTTGCTTCCAAAAGCGGTAAGCCTGAAATATCCTTCGCCGCTTGGACCAAAGCCAACACCAGGTGTACCCACTATATTGGCTTCATTAAGAAGCTTATCAAATAAGGACCAGGAATCAAGCCCTTCAGGAGCCTTGAGCCATATATACGGAGCGTTAACTCCGCCAAAAACCTTCAGGCCGATGCCCTGCAAGCCTTCCCTGATTATCTTGGCGTTTGACATATAGTAGTCAATGAGAGCTTTGACCTGCTGCTGGCCTTCCTTTGTATACACAGCCTCAGCGCCTCTTTGAATAATATAAGGGACACCGTTGAATTTTGTTGTATGCCTTCTGTTCCAAAGTTTGTTGACTTCCACGGCTTCACCTGAGGAAGTGTAAGCTAAAAGTCCCTTTGGTACTACAGTAAAGGCGCATCTGGTTCCGGTAAATCCGGCATTTTTCGAAAAACTCCTGAATTCGATAGCGACTTCCTTGGCGCCTTCAATTTCATAAATGCTGTGTGGAATGTCATCCTCCTGTATATATGCTTCATAGGCGGCGTCAAAGAGTATGATGGACTTGTTGGCTTTTGCATAATCTACCCATTTTTTAAGCTCATCCTTTGAAATTGTTGTGCCTGTAGGATTGTTAGGAAAGCATAGGTATATCAGGTCAGCCTTTCCTTTCGGCAGCTCCGGTATGAAGTTGTTTTCAGCAGTGCATGGGATGTAGGTTATATTTGTCCATCTGTTGTCTGTACCCAAATTTCCTGCTCTTCCGGCCATGACATTGGTGTCTATATAGACAGGATACACGGGATCGGTAACCGCTATTCTGTTGTCCAGCCCGAATATTTCCTGTATATTTCCTGTGTCGCATTTGGATCCGTCGCTCACAAATACCTCATCGATATCAATGGCGATTCCACGTGCAGCATAGTCGAACTCAATGATTTTTTCAATGAGGAAGTTATAGCCTTGTTCAGGACCATACCCCCTGAATGTGTTTTCAGAAGCCATTTCATCAATGGCTTTGTGCATGCTGCTTACGACAACAGGTGGCAATGGCCTTGTCACGTCTCCTATCCCCAGCCTGATGATATCTGCATCAGGATTTTCGTTCTTGTATGCTGCAACTCTTTTTGCGATATCGGAAAAAAGATAACTGCCAGGCAGTTTGATATAATTTTCATTGATCAGTGTCATATTGACCTCCCTTTAAATATAGCAAAAGCTTATTTCTTGAAATTTAAGGTTGCAAAGTAATCTTCAGGAGTTTCTGCACGTCTTATAAGTTCAAATCCACCGTCTTCGTTCAGAAGTATTTCTGCGGAACGAAGCTTCCCGTTGTAGTTATAACCCATGGCAAACCCGTGGGCGCCTGTGTCGTGTATAACGATCAAATCCCCTATATCGATTTTCGGCAGCATTCTGTTTATGGCAAACTTGTCGTTATTCTCGCACAAGCCGCCGGTTACATCATACATGTGGTCGCTAGGCTCATTTTCCTTACCCATCACTGTAATATGGTGGTATGCACCATACATAGCCGGACGCATAAGATTTGCAGCGCAAGCGTCAAGGCCCACATATTCCTTGTGGATATGTTTTTCATGAAGAACCGTTGCTACAAGGCATCCATAAGGGCCAAGCATGAACCTGCCCATTTCGGTGTATATGGAAACATCACCCATTCCAGCAGGCACAAGAACCTCTTCGAAAGCCTCCTGAACCCCTTTGCCGATGGCGAAAATATCCGCTGCCTGCTGATCAGGACGGTAAGGTATCCCAACGCCGCCGGAAAGGTTTATAAAGGCTATGTGAGCTCCGGTTTCCTCTTTAAGCTCCACTGCAGTCTTGAACAGGATTTTTGCCAGTACAGGATAGTACTCGTTTGATGAGGTGTTGCTTGCCAGGAACGCATGAATCCCAAAATGCTTCACACCTTTGCTCTTCAGTATTTTGAAACCTTCAGTCAGTTGAGCACGGGTAAAACCGTATTTTGCTTCCTGGGGATTATCCATGATCGCATTGCCGATAACAAAATCTCCGCCTGGATTATATCTGCAGCTGACGGTTTCAGGTATGCCTGCCACTTTTTCAAGAAAATCTATGTGGGTGATATCATCTAGATTAATTGTTGCATTTAATTTGCGGGCCAGTACAAAATCCTCTTCAGGTGTTACATTTGATGAGAACATAATTTCGTCGCCATGAAAGCCTGTTTTATCAGACATCAGGAGTTCAGTGTAGGAGGAGCAGTCAACACCGCAGCCTTCCTCTTTAAGTATCTGAAGTATGGATGGATTTGGCGTGGCTTTGACGGCAAAATATTCCTTGAAGCCCTCGTTCCATGAGAATGCTTTTTTTACATTGCGTGCGTTTTCACGTATTCCTTTTTCATCATATAAATGAAAAGGGGTAGGGTATTCCTTTATTATTTCTTTCAGTTTTTCATTGCTAACAAAAGTTTTTTTCATATCCTATTGCTTCCTTTCATTATTTCAATCAATTTAATTTCATTTTTCATGGAGTCCTTGAATAAATCGATGAGGTTCTTCTTCCCGGAGTAAAGACAGGTTGAGAATTCCCCGTTGTCTATGTCTCCTGTAAGGACGTCGGCCGAGTCAGCTATAAGCCTGATCTGGGAGAGAGGGTCCTCTGTGGCATAGACCGTGGTGCCATTCAGATTGAAAGGCACATTGGTGATTATCACTATCTTCAAACCCCTTCCAGCTGCATTTCTTATGTCGGGCAAAATCTGTTCAAGCACCTGCCCTGAAATCGAAAGGTAAATCCTTTGCTCGGCATTCAGGATCATGTTCTTTAATTTATCCAGAATGTGGGCTTTGCCTTTTATAGTGATGTAACCTTCAACATCGTCCTTTATTTCCGGCACATTCCTGAGGAGCTCCTTTTTTGTTTCCAAAAGCCTTCTTATCCTGTTGTCGCAGAATTCCTCGAGTGGAACCGGAGTATACCTTATTGCGGTTTCTTCTATTATAAATGCTCCGCCTTTTTCCACAAGTGCTGCAAGGGAGGTATACGCATTTGACCGGGATATGCCGGTAATCTTTGCAACTTCGTATCCATTCAGCGCGCCTTCTGAGAGAAGAGTCAAATATATTGAGGCTTCTTGTCTGGTAAGGTTAAATTGCTTCAGCAGTTCAACCATATCCATAAAAAATCACTCCTTTTTTAATTTTCGGACCAATAGAAACTGGTTACGGCTAATAGTGTTCCTATTTAGTAAAACTATATACCTGATTTAAATGAATGTCAATATCATTTAATTGATATTTAATTAAAATTTATTTCAAAAACATATTGAAATTCCTTTTAATATTATTTATAATGATAAAAGTAAAGTACAAATCTTAGAATCTAAGTATAATTAAAAAGGTAACGGCGTTTGGAATAACGGGGAAGTGTCACCCTTCCTGTTATTAGCGGACGTCTCTTTTTTTTTAGGTTATCCAATTTGAATTACCGAATTATAGGAAATGATAAGGAGGGAAATCATCTACATTGAATGAGCTTCGTGAATTATGCACCTGCTTTGCAAAAAAAATAATTAATATTTAAAGGAAGGGAAAAAATTTGAGTTATCAGGAAATTAAGGAAGAACTCTTAAACAAAGTTGACGAACTGGATATCGAATTCATCCACCTGCAATTTACAGATATCATGGGAATAATGAAGGACGTGACAATACCTGCAGAGCAACTTGTAAAAGCCCTCGAAAACAGAATCATGTTTGACGGTTCGGCTATTGACGGATTTGTAAGGATAGAGGAATCGGATATGTATCTCATACCGGACCTGTCGACCTTTGCCGTTTTCCCATGGACAAACTTCCATAAGGAGGCCAGGCTTATTTGTGATGTGTACAACATTGACGGGACTCCCTTTGAAGGAAGCCCGAGGTACACGCTGAAAAAAATGCTTAAGGAAGCGGAGTCTATGGGCTACAAGCTTATGGTGGGACCTGAATGCGAATTTTTCCTGTTCAATACAGACGAAAAAGGAAATCCGTCCCTTGAAACCCATGATGATGCAAGTTATTTCGATTTAGCTCCAGTGGACCTGGGCGGCAATGCCAGAAACCAGATGGCAATGTACCTTAAGGAAATGGGATTCAATATTGAGACATCACACCATGAAGGGGCACCGGGACAGCATGAAATAGATTTTGAATACGATGATGCCTTAAAAACAGCCGATAAAATAATGACTTTCAAAATGGTTGTCAGGATTATCGCCCAAAGAAATGGACTGCATGCGACATTCATGCCGAAACCCAAATATGGAATTAACGGTTCGGGAATGCATCTGAATTTGTCCCTTTCAGATCTTGATGACAACAATGCTTTTTATTCCGAAGAAGACCGTTTCAATCTCTCGGAAACTGCATATTATTTTCTGGGAGGCCTCATGAAGCATGCCAAATCCTTTACGGCGTTGACAAATCCGACCATAAATTCTTATAAAAGGCTGGTACCGGGCTATGAAGCTCCTGTTGTAATCGCCTGGTCGGCAAGCAACAGAAGCCCTCTGATAAGGATACCTGCAGAAAGGGGATCAGGCACAAGAATAGAGCTTCGGAGCCCTGATCCATCTGCAAATCCATATCTGGCATTGGCTGCAACATTAAAAGCGGGGCTTGACGGTATAGTGAATAAGATACAGCCGCCGCCGCAGGTATCCGGAAATGTTTACGAGCTGGATGAGAAGGAAATGTTGGAAAAAGGGATGGAGGAGCTCCCGATAAATCTTTATCAGGCCATTCAGGAACTTTCGAAAGACGAAGTTATAAGATCTTCTCTTGGAGAACATGTTTATACGAAATTTGTAAATGCTGCCTTATACGAGTGGAAGGAGTATTCTAAATATGTATCTCAGTGGGAACTAGATAGGTATTTAAGAAAATTTTAATGATATGGATAACTATAGGATTGTGGTTGCTGATAGCGATATTAAAAACAGAGACATGCTAATGGGTATGCTGAAAAAGAAAGGTTATTCGGTTTACCATGCCGGGGACTGCGGCAATGCCTTGAGGATCAGCAGGAGCATAATGCCACATCTGGTTATAATGGATGTCAACCTGCTGGGCGGGAACGCCTATAAAACTGCACGTATAATCGAGGATGACGGAATCTCCAGCGTGATATTCATTTCCGGCAATACCGACGATCTTTTTTATGACAGACTAAAGGGAATGAATATCTATGCGTATATCGTTATTCCTTTGAATCAGGAGCAGCTTTACCGGACCGTAGACTTCAGCCTGAACAACATCAGCAAACTTAACGAACTTAAAGAAAAAATCCAGAAGCTTGAAACTTCTTTGAAAAACCGTAAAAAGATGGACAAGGCAAAGGGCATTATAATGAAAAGGCTGAACTTATCTGAAGATGAAGCTTATGGATATCTGAGGAAGAAAAGCATGGATATGTGCATCTCCATCGATTCCTTGGCAGAAAAAATTATCAGCAAGTATGGGATGTAAAAAAAAACGGCAAAATCAGACAATACCGTTTTATTTAGGGGAGGAATTTTCATGAAAAACACCAAGTATATCTTTGTCACAGGAGGAGTAGTATCATCATTAGGTAAAGGGATAACAGCAGCTTCTTTGGGACGGCTTCTTAAGAATAGAGGGCTGAGTGTCTCTATTCAGAAGTTCGACCCATATCTGAATGTGGATCCGGGGACTATGAGTCCATATCAGCATGGTGAAGTGTTTGTCACGGATGACGGCTCTGAAACTGACCTGGACCTTGGCCATTACGAAAGGTTTATCGACGAAAACCTTTCGAAAAGCAGCAATGTTACAACTGGTAAGGTATATTGGAGCGTAATAAGTAAAGAGAGGAAAGGCGATTACCTTGGAGGTACTGTCCAGGTAATACCTCACATAACAAATGAAATAAAGGAAAGGGTTTTCCGTGCTTCAAAAGAGAGAGATGTGGACATAGTGATAACGGAAATCGGTGGAACCGTGGGAGATATAGAATCCCTGCCGTTTCTGGAAGCCATAAGACAAATCAAATACGATGTAGGAGGAGACAACGTGCTCTTCATCCATGTTACCCTTGTTCCATTTTTGAGCAGGGCAGGGGAGCTTAAAACCAAGCCTACCCAGCATTCCGTCAAAGAGCTCAGGAGCATCGGTATACAGCCTGACATAATCGTATGCAGGTCAGAAAGGGAACTGTCCAATGACCTTAAGAATAAGATAGGGTTATTCTGCAATGTCGAAGGAAGGGCTGTAATACAGAACCTTGATGCGGA
>Ga0209373_10002824_pt1 | contig 16772 bp, 13 predicted proteins | sample Higcelweek5metaG_FD_187173 | JGI IMG/M metagenome (GOLD analysis project Ga0209373, IMG submission 187173) | Freshwater pond sediment microbial communities from the University of Edinburgh, under environmental carbon perturbations - High... | ecosystem: Environmental > Aquatic > Freshwater >... | reverse complement strand
GGGTGGAGCCGTACAGGCCGGGGATGTTCTTGATGATGGGGAAGATGGTGCCGCCGCTGCGCGCGGTGTTGGACGGCATGAACGGCGCCAGCGCAAGGTCGGCCAGGGCCACGGCGTAGCCCAGCCCAAGGGTGCGCTTGCCCAGGGCCTTGATGAGCACGAGGGAGATGCGCTTGCCCAGGCCGGTCTTTTCATAGCCCAGGGCGAACATGAAGGCGATGAATATGAGCCACACGGTACCGTTGGAGAATCCGGCCAGGGCCCACTTGATTTCATCGGACGGCTTGGGCGGCTTCTTGGCTGCGGGCTTGCCGGCAGGATCACCGGGCTTTGCGGGCGCGGCGGCCATGCCGGGAGCAGGCGGAGCGCCGGGCACACCGGCCTTCAGGGCGTCTGGCTTGGGGCCTTCGGGCTTGGCTGCGTCTGGCGGCGGCGGCGGCTTGATGCCTTCTGGGGCCTTCACGCCGTCGGGGGGCTTGGGCGCGTCGGCGGGCTTGGCAGCCGCTTCGGCCTTGGGCGGGGCGGGCGGCTTGGGCGGCTCCGGCGCGGGCACAAGCATCAGCGCGGCGCAGAGCACAACACCGACCAGACCCACGGCCGCGGCGGGAATGGGCTCCAGTATGAGCGCAACCACGACGCCGACGAAGATTGAGAAATATTGCCAGGCATAGGGTTCCAGGCCGGTTGGCGTGGGAATGGCCCAAACCGCCAGGGCGGCCAGGATGGGGATGAGTCCCTTCCATAGTCTGCTCATGAGGACCTCCTGTACATGGGGTGGCGGGGGTGGCGCATAATCTTTCAAGTAGTTTGTGCCTTAATTCACAATTATTCCCGTACGTATAATTTGTCCAGGGCTCCGTCTATGAATTCTCGGAATTTATCGGTTGTGGAGTTCAGCCGTTGGGCTGCGCGGCAAGCTCGGCGGCGTGGTAACTGCTGCGCACCAGGGGCGCGCAGAACATTCTGCCCACGCCGATGGACCGGCCGTACTCGGCCAGGGCGTCGAAGTCCGCAGGGGGCATGTAGCGCTGGACAGGGGGGTGCTGGCGTGAAGGCCGCATGTACTGGCCGATGGTGATCATGGCGCAGCCCGCGTGGTGCATGTCGCGGATGACGGCGCGCAGTTCCTCGTCGGTTTCGCCCAGGCCGACCATGAGCCCGCTTTTGGCCGGGATGCCCGTGCCGCTTTCGGCCACGCGCGCAAGCAGCGCCAGGCTTTGGGCGTAGTCCGCCTGGGGGCGGATTGCCGGATAGAGCCGGGGCACGGTCTCCACGTTGTGGTTCAGCACATCGGGCCGGGCGGCCAGCACCGTGGCAAGGGCGTCGGCGTCGCCCTGGAAGTCGGGGATGAGCACCTCCACCGTGCAGCCGGGCAGGCGCTCCTTGAGCTGGCGGATGGTGCGCGCGAAGTGCTCCGCGCCGCCGTCGGGCAGGTCGTCACGGGTGACGGAGGTGACCACCACGTGCTTGAGGCCCAGGCGCACCGCGCCTTCGGCCACGCGCCGGGGCTCGTCCTCGTCCGGCGGCAACTGGCTTCCGGGGTTGATATTGCAGAAGGCGCAGTTGCGTGTGCATTCACGCCCGAGGATGAGAAAGGTGGCGACGCTGCGCGAGAAGCACTCCCATTTGTTCGGGCAGTGCGCGCCCTGGCACACGGTGTTCAGGTCCAGGTCGCGCAGCAGCGCGCTGGTGTTGGCGAAGCCCTTACCCCTGGGCAGGGGTACCCGCAGCCATGGCGGAATGCGCAAAACGGGCGCGGAACTCTCTGGCGAGGACATCCTTCACCTCCTTCATCTCTATGGTGCGCCCGGCCTCCCGGGTCATGGAGGTGGCCTGCGCGTCGCCTATGCCGCACAGGGTGATCCGGTCGAACAGGCTCACATCGGCGGCGACGTTGAGGGCCAGGCCGTGGTAGGTCACGAAGCGCTTCACGCCGATGCCCATGGAGCAGATCTTGCGCAGGCCGATCCACACGCCGGGATAGCCCTCGCGCCTTTCAGCCCGGATGCCGAAAGCGCCCACCGTGCGGATGACGGCCTCTTCCATGTCGTGAAAGAACCGGCGAATGCCGCCGGGGCGTTTTTCCACCCGGAACACGGGGTAGGCCACGAGCTGGCCGGGGAAATGGCAGGTGATGTTGCCGCCGCGCAGGGTTTGCGCCAGGGCGACGCCCTGGGCCTGCAAGAATGCCCGGCTCACGCGGAGGTTTTCCACGCCGCCCTGCCGCCCGAGGGTGACCACGGGCGGATGCTCCAGCAGGTAGAGGGTTTCCTCGGCGCCCTGCTGCACCGCGGCCACGGTCTCCAGTTGCAGCGCCTCGGCCTCGGCATAGGCAATGAGCCCAAGATCCACCACGCGCACGTCAGGACTCCTTCGGTCCCCTGGGCTTTTTGCCGGTCTTTGGCGCGGGCTTCCGGCCCGGCTTCTGGCCGGATTTGCCGCCCGCGCTCATGCCGTCGCCGGACTTCCGCGCGGCGCGGGAATCGGCGCTTTTGCCACCAGCAGGCTTGCCGCTCGATTTCCCGGAAGGCTTTCCAGAGGGCTTGCCTGCGGGTTTGCCTGCCGGTTTGCGCGGCGCGCGCTTCTCCTCCATGGGGCGCTCCGAGGGCAGACGCTTTCTGCGCGGCGGGGCTGGGGTTTCCTCGGCCAGAAGCGAGTCCACGGTGAGCGTGTCTGGGGCTTTTGCCCCCGTGCCTTTGGTCGCGCCAGGCTGCTTTGCCGGGTTGGGTTGCTTGGGATAGCCGGAGGACTTCGTGGGCCGGTCATGTGGCTTTGCTTCCGGCTTGGCGGCTGGCTTGGCGTCCGCATTGCGATTAGGAGTGCGCGGCGCTGGCTTGGCGGGTGTGGGCCGGGGCGCGGGGGCGTGGTCGCCGCCAAGGGGCAGCACGAGCGCGCCGGACTTGATGTCCGTTGCCGGGGCTTCGGGCCAGGCGGCCTCCAGGAGCGCGCCGGGCGCAGGCACAAGATGCTTCCTGGCGAGGCTCAGCAAAGTCAGGCCGTGCTCGGAGCAGGCATACTGACCGAAACGCCGCGTGGCCCCCATGTCCTCCGGCAGCTCGAACGGGCCGGAAACCGCGCGCACGAAGGTCTTGCCGGGCGCGGCCTCCAGCTTGCGGCCCTTGGCCGAGAAATGCAGGAAGCCCAGGCTCACGTTGTCCTTGGGGAGCCTGGCCTCGTCGGAGAGCTTCTTGAGCCAGTTGGGCGCGGCCTCGGCGTCGAAATTGAAGTGGCACCAGGCGGTGAAGCCCCGTCCGCTCATGGGGCAGGGGCCGGTGTGCGGGCAGGGGGCGATGGGGCTCAGCCCGTGGTGCAGAAAACCCCGGCGCAGCGCGGCCATGAGGTGTGCGGAGGGGCGGATGCCCGGCTCCACCACGCAGACCGACCCCGTGGGGGTGAGCATGCCGGACAGGTGCCAGGCCAGCGCCTCGGCGCTTTCCAGCAGATCCTCGCCCTCGCCCCGGTGCAGCACCTCGTTCAGGGCGTTGGCCATGATGAGCAGATCGGCCTTTTCGCGCAGGCGGGCATCCAGCGGGCTTTTCACCAGCGTCACCTTCCAGGGGCCGAGCCCGCCCTGCGCGGCGGCAAGGCTGTGGAGGGCATCAAGCCCAAGGCGCATGGGCTTGGGCGCACGGTCGACGCAGATGAAGTGCAGCGGGCGCTTGCGCAGGTGCGGGCGGCTCATCCAAAGGGTCAGCGGCGCGGTGAGCGGCCCGGTGCCCAGGTCGATGATGGTGGCTGCGCCGTCTGCGTTGTCGCCCCCGGGATCGATGGCCAAACCGTTGAACAAGATGCCCAGGCGGTAGATGTTCCAGGGCAGGAAATAGCGCAGGTAGGCGGAAAGCGCCGCGGGATCGGCCAGATAGTCGCGCCGCAGGTCGCCGCGCTCGTCGGTCAAGAGATGCGACAGGTGGCGGATGTCGCCGGGGAGTTCGCGGCGGTGCTGGCGGCGCATGGGCATGGCCGCGTCCAGATGTTTGGGCAGCCCGGCGAGCAGGGTCAGAAATTCCCGGGCGGGACGTGGGAAGAGTTGTTCAGGCGACATGATGCAGCACCATCCTTTCGACAAAAAGAGCGCCGAAGCGCGGGTCCGAGGCCAGATCAAGGGCGCGGCACACATTGGGCAGGGCGCGCACCCAGTCCCAGGCCTCGGGAGATTGCAACAGGAGTTCCGCCCCGGCAAGGGAGGTGTTCCCGGCGCGCACCAGGCGCGCGGCGAGCACCTCCGGCAGGAAGCCAAGGGCGGCCAGATCGCGTGCATCAACGTGTTCGCCCATGGCCCCGGCCAGGTACACCGCCGTGAGCGCCCCGGGCCGGAGCCCGGACTCGGCCAAAAGCCGTGACAGGGCGAGGTTGAAGGCCGCCTTGACCTTGACCAGCTCTTCCACGTCCGAGGCGGGCAGGACGAACCCGCCACCAAGCTCCAGCACGGCTTCGCCCGTTTCGGCGCCGCCGCTTTCAGCGGAGGGAACGCGCAGTCCGTTGGCGATGCGCTTGCCCAGGGGCGTGGCGGGTACCATGAAGCGCCCCCATTCGTCCAGCACGCCCGCACGCAGAAGCGCGGCGGCAAGGGACAGGTAGCCCACGCCGGTGATGCCGGTGTCCTCGCCGGGTAAGGGCGCGCGTTCCACGTATTGGGCGCTGAGTCCCGCCGGGGTGAGGCCGAAGGCGCGCACCGCGCCGGGCGCGGCGGTGCGGCCGTGGCGCAGGCCAACCCCTTCCAGCGCCGGGCCCATGGGCACGCTGGCCAGCAGGTATTCTTCAGGGGAGAGGGCCAGCACGAACTCGCCGTTGGTGCCCAGGTCGGCCAGCAGATACGGAAACTGCGGCGGCTCTGGTCCAAAGACCAGCGAGGCCAGCCCGGCGCTCAAATCCGCGCCCACAAAGGGCGAAAGCAGCGGCGGAATGCGCGCCGGGGGCAGGTCGGCCGCGATGATGCGGTCCTCGCCGCCGGTGTAGTCCAGCCGGTAGGGCGCGCGGGCGAGGCCGCCCACAGACAGGCCCAGCAGCAGGCAGGTCATGGCGCTGTTGCCCGCCACGCACAGGCGTTCGACCGTGCGGCCATGCGCGGTTCCCGCCTGACTGACGAGCGTGTGCAGGCGCCTGCGGACCAGCTCCGCCAGGATGTCTGCCCCGCCTTGCCGCGCGGCGAACCCCAGGCGCGACATGACCTCGCTGCCCAGGCCCATCTGCGGGTTCAGGCCCTGGCCGTGCGCCAGCACGCGGCCGGCGGCGAGGGCCGCCCAGTGGATGCTGGTGGTGCCCAGGTCGACCGCCAGGGTGAGCGGCTCGCCGGGGTTGGCCTCTGCACGGGCGCTGCTGCGTGGCCGGGCGGAGCGTTTGGGCTCCGGCAGCTCGATTGCGCACGCCAGGGCAGGGTGCAGGCAGGAGAGCCGCCAGCCCTGGGCTATGGCCTCGCCGCCAAGACGTTTGATTTCCTCCGGCGCGGGGTGCGGGGGCGCGGCGGCATAGCGGACGCGGCACAGGCCGCACTTGCCCATGCCCGCGCACAGCGGCACGCCGTCCCATAGTCCGGCCAGAAATATGCGTTGGGCCAGGCCGAGCCCTGGGTCCGGCGTCAGCTCAAGCTGCTGCCCGTCGTGGGTTGTAACGCGGATCATGCTGGGACGCTAAACCCTTTGCGGCAGGCGCACGATGAAGGTGGTGCCCTGCCCCACGCGGCTTTCCACCTGGATGGTGCCGCCCATGCCCTGCACGAGGTTGTGGCACAGGGAGAGTCCAAGGCCCGTGCCTTGCCCCGGCGGCTTGGTGGTGAAGAACGGATTGAAGATCTTCTCCAAATTTTCCGGTGGAATGCCGCAGCCGTTGTCCTGGATGCGGATGTCCATGTGCGTGTCCGTGGCGCTGGCGGTGACGTTGATGCTGCCGCCCTTGTCCACGGCGTGCAGGGCGTTGGTCATAAGATTGAGCACCACCTGCCGCAGCAGCGGGGCGTCGGTGCGCAGATGCGGCAGGTCCGCCGGCAATTCGCGGGTGAGCACCACGTTCTTGTAAGAGGCTTCCTTGTCCACCAGGCGGGCCATGTCGTCCACCAGGCGCGCCACGTCCACATCCTGCAGCACGGGTTCGCGCTTGCGGGCGAAGTCGAGCAGCTTGTGCGTGATGTTTTTGCAGCGGTCCACCTGGGAGCGTATTTCGCGCAGGGAGTCGCGCACCTCGGCGAAGTCCGCGCCGGGCTGTTTTTCCGCCTCGCCCAAAAGGTGGGTGGCCCACTCCGTTTCCTGGGCGATGATGGCGATGGGGTTGTTGATCTCGTGGGCGATGCCGGCGGAAAGTTCGCCCACGGCGGCCAGCTTTTGCGACTGGATGAGCTGCGCGTTGAGGGAGTTCTTGGCTTCCTCGGCGCTGGAAAGGCTCGACATGAGCCCACGTGCGGAGCACGCCGCCAGAAACAGCACCATGGCCGCCAGGAGCGCCGCCAGGGGCGGGCTGGCGAAGGTTGCGGCAACAACCAGCGCGGCCAGAAGCGGCGGCAGCAGAAAATGCAGCCAGAGCACCACGCGGTGTTCGCGCCAAACGCGCGCGCCGGTGGCCCTGGAGAACAGCTCCCGCGCGCCGGTCTGGGCGCTAGTTCCCGGCCTTGGTTCCGGCATTGAGTGCCTTTCGCTCGGCCGCGCGGCGCACCTTGTCCAGCAGTTCATCAAAATCGGCAGGCTTGAGCACGTAGTCGTACGCGCCCATCTCCATGCCCTGCATGCCGGTTTCAAGGGAGGCATGCCCGGTGAGCATTATGACCTCGGTGAGGGGATATTTCGCGCGGATCTGCCGCAGCAGCTCCATGCCATCCATGCCGGGCATGCGCACGTCCAGGATCACAACGTCGAACTCCTGTTCGCCCAGCAGCTTCAAGGCCTCCACGCCGCTCCCGGCGGAAGCCACGGGGATTTTGCGGATGCGGAAGCGCTTGGTCATGGTTTCGACGAAGTCGGCCTCGTCGTCCACAATCAGGATGTTGATGTCCATTGGCGCTCCTTGCCGCCTCAAAGAGGCTAGTCCTTGTTCAGCGGCAGGTTGATGATGAATGTGGCCCCCTGGCCTTCCTCGCTTTCCACCCGGATGCGCCCGCCAAGCTTCTGGACGATGCTGAAGCTGATGGTGAGCCCGAGGCCTGTGCCCTCGCCGACCTTCTTGGTGGTGAAGAACGGATCGAAGATCTTGTCCAGCTTCTCTTTGGGGATGCCCGGGCCGGAGTCCTTGATGGTCACGATGATCTCGTCCGGGTCATGCACGGCCATGGTCGCCACATGGATGTTGCCGTTTTTGCCGATGGCGTCGATGGCGTTGTCGATGATGTTCAAAAAAACCTGCTGGAGCTGCGCGGGGTCGCTGGCCACAAAGGGCAGGTCCTTTTGCAGGTTGGTGTCGATCTCGATGACGCGGTAGCGCGCTTCGTTTTGCAGAAAGGTTATGGTCTGGGTGATGACCTCGTTGATGTTCACGTCGTCGTGCACGGGGTCCATGCGCCGGGCGAAGCCCAAAAGCCGGTGCGTCACGTCCTTGGCGCGGGTGACGTGGAACTCGATCTTGGTTATGGAGTCCTCGAACTCCTTGAAGTTCGGACTGTTTTTGATGTCCTCCTCGCCCAGCAGGTCGCGCATCCAGCCCGCTTGCTCCTTTATGATGGCCAGCGGGTTGTTGATTTCGTGGGCCACGCCTGCGGCCATCTTGCCAAGGGAGGCCATCTTGCTCGACTGCGTGAGCGAGGCGTTGAGCGAGGCCTTCTCGCGCTCGGAGTTCATGAGCTGCGCAAGGATGGTGTTGCTGGTAAGGATGGTGCCCCCGGCGATGACCAGAAAACCGCCCGCCAGAATGAACCAGACCATATAGCGCGTTTGCGTCAGCGGGGTGAGCTCCTCGGCGGGGTCGTCGCGTATGGCCAGGAGCCAGTTCTTGTTCTCTAGCCAGGTGAGGCCGAAGAGATAGGGTTTGCCGTCCACTTTGATGGTTTCGTTGCGCACGCCCGGGAACCGGGAATAGGCGCCAAGGTTCATGGTGCCCAGCAGCTTGGCCCCGAAGCGCGGCTTGGATTGCAGCACGTTCTCCGCGTTGAGCAGGAAAGCGTCGCCGTTGGCGCCAAGTTGGTCGCTCTGCACCAACGAATCAAAGATGTCCGAGTCGATGGTGGCGCGCAGAATCCAGTTTCTGTTTCCGTCGCGGCGGCTTACGGCGATGATGAAGTGGGGATAGTTGCGGCGCCCCAGGAACACGTCGCTTATGTAAAACCCTTTGGCCAGCACCTGGTTGAACCATTCCTCGTCCTTGTAGTTGGCCGTGCGGATGGTCTGATAGGGGCCGGTGTAGATGACGTGGTTGCCGTCCTGGTCGATGATGCCAAGGTCGATGTAATACTTGCTGCGCGCCTGCATGAGGGTGAACACGCGCTCAAGTGTGCCGTCTTCCAGGAAGTATTCCAGCTTGTGCGTGTAGGCGATGGCCATGAGCTGCGAAAGCCGCTCGTTGAGGAACAGGTCGATGGTGCGGCGCTTGTTCTCCGTCAGGTGGCTCAGGTGCTGGATGATTTTCGAGGTGTGCGCGGCCTCGAACTGTCGGTAGATGGTGAACCCGAGGATGACCAGCGGAATGAGCGAGAACCCAAGGGTGGTCAGGATCATCTTGATACGCAGCTTCGTGTAGCCCGAGCCTTCGATCATGTCGCCAACCCCTGTGCCGGTGTTTGGGGCAATAAATCCAGCGCCGCCGGGTCGCGGCAAGACCCCCGTCCAGCTTTGCCCAATACCCTCTGCCAAGGCGATATGCAAGGGGTTTCAGGGGGATTGCCTCCGCGTGGGGCACAATACGTACGCAATGTGCGCTGGGGGGGAGCCGCACCGCTTGTCTCCAGCGGTTTTTTCTGCGATTGGAGACCCATGGGCAACCGACCTGGTTTTTTTAGCCGGATTATGCAGGTCCTTACCGGCGGCAACGCCGCGCCTGCCCCCAGCCACGAGGAACTCCGCGCGCTTTTTATTGCGCGTTCCCAAGCTTTTACCCGCCTGCTTGAGGCCAACAACAAGTCCCTAGAGATAATGAGCGATCTTGAGGAGGCCCTGTCCGGCACGGCCATTTTCGGCATGAGCTTCGTACGCGCCAGCGCCACGGCCGTCGGGGTCAACGTGTTCAAAATGGTGCGCGCCCTGTGCGAGCTTGAGCCCGGCCGCTACGAGGTTTTGTTCTCGCGGCTGGCCGCCATCCAATCGGGTGTGGACGAGATGCTCCTGCGCCGCGCGCCCCATGCCGATTCGCCCCTGGTGCTGCATTTCAGCGAGATAGACCGCTTTGCCGCGGACCACACCGGCAGCAAAATGGCCAATCTGGCCGATATGCGCACCAGCCTCAATCTGCCGGTGCCCGATGGGTTTGTGGTTACCGCCGCCGGGTACGAGTCCTTCATGGCCGCAGGCGATCTGCAGGCCGAGATCAACGCCCGGCTGCAAACCCTGCCGGAGGAGTCCGTCCACGGCGACGCCTCCGAGGCCATAGCCGCGCGCTACCGCGTGTCCTCGGATGTGCAGCAGCGCATCATGGCCGCCCCCGTGCCGGAGGAACTGGCCGAGGCCATCACCCTGGCCTATGCCAGGCTTCGCGCGGAAGCCGGCGGCGGGCCGGTGCGCGTCTCCATGCGCAGCAGCGCCCTGGGCGAAGACGCCGCAGGCACCACCTTCGCCGGGCAGTTCAAGAGCCTGCTGAACGTCCCGCCCGAGCATCTTCTCGACGCCTACAAGGAGATAGTTGCCAGCAAGCACAGCCTGCACGCCATGACCTACCGGCTGAACCGGGGCATCCGCGACGAGGACGTGGCCATGTGCGTGGGCTGCATGCGCCTAGTGGACGCCCGCGCGGGCGGTGTCATGTACTCGCGCAATCCGCTGGACGCCCGCGACGCCTCGGTTTTCATCAACGCCGTGTGGGGCCTGCCCACCTCTGTGGTGGACGGCAGCACGCCCACGGATCTTTTTGTGGTGGAGCGCGCGCCCGGGGAGAAAGGCTTCTTCATGCGGGAGCGCGGCATTCGGCGCAAGGTGGAGCGCACCGTGCCCGACTGCGGCGAAGGCCTGCGCCGCGAAGCCGTTGAAGATAACCTGACGGATGAGCCGTGCCTCTCCGACGAGCAAACCTTCGAGCTGGCGCGGCTTGCCGGAGTTCTGGACGAGGCCTACGGTGGCCCGCAGGACATCGAATGGGCCATGGACCAGGCCGGGCAGGTGCTGTTGTTGCAGTGCCGCCCCTTGCAGCAGGCCGCCCTTCCCGGTGGTGCGGCGCCTTCCGGCCGGGCCGTGGAAGGGGCGCAGGAGCTTTTTGCCGGCGGCGTGGCCGCCAGCGCAGGCGCAGGCGCTGGGCCTGTGTTCGTGGCCCGCAAGGAAATCGACTCCCTGCGCTTTCCCGACGGCGCCGTGCTGGTGACCAACATGGCCTTGCCTCGCTGGGCCGCGCTCTTGCCGCGCGCCTCGGCCCTGGTGACGGAACAGGGAGGTGTCACGGGGCACCTGGCCAATGTGGCCCGGGAGTTCGGTCTGCCCGCGCTGTTCGATGTGGAGAACGCCTGCACGCGCTTCACCGAGGGCGAGGTCGTCACCGTGGACGCTTTGGGGCGGCGCATTTACGCGGGCCGGGTGGATTCGCTGCTGGAAGAGTCGCCCAAGGCCCCGCCTGTCATGGCGGGCAGCCCGGTGTACGAGACCCTGCGCGAGGCCTCGCGGCTCATTCTGCCCCTGAACCTCACTGACCCGGAATCTCTTGATTTCAAGCCGGAGAACTGCGCCACCTACCACGACATCACCCGCTATGCGCACGAGATGAGCGTGCGCGACATGTTCGACTTCGGCGCCAAGAGCGGCCTTGCCAGCCAGGCCAGCAAGCAGCTTGTGTGCAAGGTGCCCATGCAGTGGTGGATTGTGAATCTGGACGACGGGTTCGCGCGTGAGGTGCCGGAGCGTTTCGTGAACCTCACCGACATCGTCAGCCCGCCCATGCTCGCCATCTGGGCGGGCATAGTGGCCGTGCCGTGGGCCGGGCCGCCCCCAGCCAGCAACGCGGGCATGATGAACATCTTCTTGCAGGCCACCATGAACCCGGAGCTGGCCGAGGGCGCGGCGGGCGGCTTCAACGAGCGCAACGTGTTCATGATCTCCAAGCGCTACGCCTGCCTGAACTCGCGCTTCGGCTTCCACTTCACCACCATCGAGTCCATGCTCACCGGCGGCGGGTTCGACAGCTACGCGGGCTTCAAGTTCAGCGGCGGCGCGGCCGACGACCACCGCCGCAACCTGCGCGCCATGCTCATTGCCGAGATTTTGGAGCACTACGATTTCCAGACCAAGCTGCGCGGCGACAACCTCTTCGCCAAGGCCGAAAGCCGCAGCCACGCGTTCATTCTCGACCGGCTGCGCATTCTGGGCTACCTGCTTGTGCACACCCGCCAGCTCGACATGGCCATGGCCGACCAGGGCGCGGCGGATTGCCTGCGCACCAGGATGCTCTCGGACATCGCAGGCATGCTGGACACTCCCTTCGACCCGCCGGTGACGGGGCTGGAGGGCGGCTAGTGTCCGCGGGAGCGCAGGGCGAACCAGGGCGCGTGCGCGTGCTGCATGTGCTGAAGTCTTTCGGCCTGGGCGGAACCGAGAAGGTGGCCCAGTTGTTTTTGCGCCACCTGGACCCGGCGCGCTTTGAAACCGCGGCGCACAGCCCTGCGGACGGCCCGCGCGCCGCGCAGGTGCGGGCGGGCGGCAGCGCCACTTTCATCGGCATGCCGCTGGGCCGCGCCCTCGCAGCCTTCCGCCCGCAGATCATCCATCTGCACCGGGCGGGTTGGCCCGAGCCGGATTTCTTGCGCCCCGTGCGCGACTACGCCGCCAAATCACCAACCGTGGTGGTGGAGACCAACGTCTTCGGCCGCCACGACCCCTCCGCCTCGGGGCGGGTCATCGACACGCACCTGTTCGTCTCGCGCTTCTGCGCGGAGCGGTTCGCTCGGCACACCGGGCTTGCCGTCCGCTGGCCGGCTTTCGCCACCCTGTATAATCCCGTGGATACGGACTTTTTCGCCGCAGCACTGCCGGATGGACCGCGCACGCCGGGCCCTGTGCTGGGGCGCATCTCCCGCGCCGATCCCGGCAAGTGGTCGCGCCTGGCGCTTGATATTCTGCCCTTGCTTGCGGCCGCCGTGCCGGGCTTTCGCTGCCGCATCATCGGCGGCGTGCCCGAGGCCGAGGCTTATGTGCGGGAGCAGGGGCTGGCTTCCAGCGTGGAGTTTCTGCCCCCGCTCAAGACGGACGCGGAGCTTGCCGCGTTCTATGGCGCAATAGGGGTGCTCGCCCATGCCAACGACGCGGGCGAGAGCTTTGGGCTGGTCATAGCCGAGGCAATGGCCTGCGGCGTGCCCGTGGTGACGCACCCCAGCGCGGGCGAACGCGACAACGCCCAGCTGGAGCTGGTGGACCACGGCGTCACCGGGCTTGTGGCGACCACGGCCGAGGACTACGCCGGGGCCGTGCGCTGGCTTTTTGACCACCCCGCCGAGGCCCGGCGCATGGGCCTGGCCGGACGCGAAAAGGCCGCGCGGCTTTTCCGCGCTCAGGACGTTGCCGCGCGCCTGGGCGGGCTGTACCTGGACCTGCTGGCCCGCAAAGGGTTGGGGGGAGGCGCATGAACGCGCCGGACCGGCTCTTCGACTACGCCGCTGAGGTCATGTCCTTCGACTACAAGGACGCCACGCCCGCCGTGCCGCCCGCCGCCCCGGAGGCCGGGGCCGCCCGGCGCATGGCCGAGCGTTGCGCCGCCGCTTTTGCGCGTTCCGGCCGGGAGCGGCTGGCGCTGCTGGGCCTGGCGTCCGGCGCGGTGGCGGGGGAGCTTGCAAGGCTTTTGCCTCCCGGCGCGCTGGTGGTCTGCGAGCAGGATCTCGGCCTGGCGCGGGCGGCCGTGCTGGCCGGACGGCTGGACTGGCGGCGGGCGCACGGCCCGGCGGCCCTGGCACTCGACGCCTCGCCCTGGGCGCTGCTGCTGCTGCTGGACCGCGCAGGCATCTCCCCTTCCGAGGTAATGGTTTTGCCCAACCCGGAGCTGCCGCCGGAGGGCAAGGCGAAGCTGCGCACCCTGGAACTTTTGCTGGCGCGTTCGGTGCCGGTGTGCGCGCCGGGCGCCGCGCCGCTGCCCCGGCTTTCGGCCGCGGCCATCCTTTCGCCGGACGAACCCTGCCTGCCGGAGTTTTTCGCCCAGTTTCCGGCCTGGCTCACGGAACTGGTGCTGGTGTGGGACGCGGACGCCGTGCCGGACATGGCCCTGCCGCCGGGGCTGTGCGTGCGGCAGACCGCCCGCCGCCTGGAACGCGACTTTTCGGCCCAGCGTGAGGCCATGCTGGCGCAGTGCCGCGGGGACTGGGTCGTGTACCTCGATGGCGACGAGACCCTGTCTGCCGGGGGCTGGGCCGCCTTGCCGGGCCTGTGCGCCGTGCCCGGCGTGGGGGGGTGGCATTTTCCGCGCCTTACGGCGTACCCGGACCCGGAGCGCGTGCTGACGGGCTTCGGCCTGTGGCCTGATTTGCAACTGCGGCTGTTCGCCCGCGCACCGGAGCTGCGTTTCTTCAACCGCGTGCATGAGCGGCTGGCGGGCATCGCCGGTCGGCAGGGGCTGGCCTTGGACGTGGAGATATTCCACGCCAGCCGGTTGCGCAAAACCGATGCCGAGCTGGCCCGCAAGCTGGAAGGCTTCAATCAGGCCGGGGAGGGGCGGGTGCGCCACGCCCTGAGCACGGAGTATCCGAGTGTTGCGCGCGCGCTGCTGGCCGCGCGGACGCCGGGACCGCGGGGGCTGTTGCTGCCGCTGGAAACGGCCTGAGATTTGCCGCGCGAATGGAGGGAGTGCCGGTTTGCAGACCACTGGCACTTGCTTCCCCTGGCCGAACCGTCTAGACTGTTACAGCTTCAATAACCACATGCCACAAGGACCACGGATGAGGATTCTCTGCCCCATGTGCGGTTTCGGCCGCGTAATAGACGAGGCCAAGGTGCCGCCGCGCGCCCAGATGGCCACCTGCCCCAAGTGCAACCATAAGTTCCGTTTCCGCGTGGTGGACGACCTGGAGCCTGCCCCCGCGTTCACCCGCAAGCCCGACCCCACTAGCGATGCCGCCCCGCGCGACATCACCGGGCGCTTCCCTTCCGGGCAGGACCTTTCCGCCACGCAGCCCGACCCCATGGCCGCGCAGCGCGCTTCCGCCGCTGAGGCGTGGAAACGGTTGCAAGGAAAACAGCCCGAAGCGGCCCAGGCCGAGGGCGACGCGCCGGCTGCTTCCGGGCAGGCGGCTCCCGTGGAGCCCGCAGGGGGCCTCAACACGGCCAATGCGGCCAGCAGCTCCGTCCCGTTCGAGGATCTGCCCGCATACGGCTTTTTCCCCGGCATTTGGGGCACCATCCGCCAGGTGCTCACGGGGCCTGCGGCTTTCTTCCGCGCCATGCCAATCCACGGCGGCATCGCCAAACCTTTGGCGTTTCACCTGCTGCTGGCCGAATTGATGGTGGTCTGCCAGTACCTTTGGAGTCTGGCGGGCATCGGCGCCACGGCAGAATATCTGGGCAGCCCGGAGTTGCTCGACATGGGGCTCGGCGTTGCGCAGGCCGCGCCGGTGCTGCTTTTCCTCATCTACCCTCTGCTTCTGGTGCTGCGCCTCATGATCATGACCGGCGTTATCCACCTGCTGCTGCGGCTTGTGCGCGCGGGCGATTCCGGGGCCGAGGCCACCTTCCGCGTGCTGTGCTACAGCGCGGCGCCGCTGCTTTTGGGCATCATCCCCGGCTTTGGCCCGCTTCTGGGCGGGGTGTGGAGCATCGGGCTGACGATCATCGGCCTCAAGGAAGCCCACCGCACCCGGACCTCGGCGGCCATGTTCGCCGTGCTGGTGCCCATCCTCATGATGCTTGCGGCTGTCATCGGCCTCTTGCAGGGCATGGGCAAGGCCGGGTAGAGGCACGTGAGTTCACTGCTGCTGCGGCGGCCTGTGAGCCAGGAGCAAAGAAGCGTATGAGTGAGGAACGACCCGTACTGCATTGGCTTAGGCGAAAGTGGCGCGCCCTGTGCGCCGCGCGCAGGGCCTCCATGGAGCAGAATCCCGGCGGGCTTTTGCGCCTGGCCCGGGAGGTGTGCGCCCTGGCCGAGGCAGCACGCCGCGTTTGCCCGCCGGAACGCAAGCTGCAAGCGCGCATCAACGCCGTACACGAGGAGATGCGCCGCCTGACCGCCCTGGCCGAAACACCGGAGTTCCGCCGGCTTGATTCCGTCCGCCGCCAGGAACTGCGCAAGGGCCTCGTGCAATCGCGTGAGCAGCTTCTGCGCGTTATGGGCCAGGCGCCCGCGCCCACGCGGTTGCTGCAATAGCTTCCCTGTGCCCCTCCTGCGCCCAGAAAATACATCCCAATACGGTACGCATCTTGCTTCACACGGGCAGAACCCGCATCGGCGTCAAGGTCTTGTCGTGCGGGAAACGGCTTTTTATAAGCGAGTGACGCCCATGAAACGACTGCTTAACGCCCTGTGTCTGACTGTGCTGGCCGTGCTGGGCCTCTGCGCCTGCGCCAACGTGGAGCCTTCCATCACCCAGCAGAGCAAACTCTACATCGACGCGGCCGTGCAGAAGTCGAAGCTGGCCGTGAACGTGCGCCCGAAAAGCCAGCTGGACGACCAGCCGAAGGTGTTGATGTTTCCCTTTTGGATAGCCCAGAAGGTGGAGAAGCATATGCTCATCGGCCGGGAGTTCGGCCGCATCTTCCACCAGGCCTGGACCGGCGAGGAAGTGTTTGAGACCTTGGCCTACGACCCGGAGCTTGTGTACCGCGGACCGGAGCAGGCCATCAACGTGGCCCGCCGCTCCGGCGCCGATCTTGTTGTCGTGGGCATCGTGCCGTATTTCATTACCGGCGGCACTGTGGACAGCACCGCAATCACCCTGCAGATACGCATCTATGAGACGCAAACCGGCAACCTGCTGGTCTCCATGGACCAAAGCGCGCGCGTCAACGCCAAGCGCACCCAGGACTGGGTGCTGTTCAGCGTGGAAACGCGCCTGTCAGATTCGGCCCTGACCGAGGCCATAGCCTCCATCGCCCACGACATGGCCGTGCCGCTCAAGACCTGGGTGCCGCCCACGGACGAGGAGCTCGGCTTTGCCGACAACGCCCAGGCCATGACCAGGGGCCTCGTCCTCAGCGGGCAAGCGCCTGCCGGAGGCCATGGCGCCGGGCGCGCAATGTCCGCACAGGACATGACCACCGGACTCTTGGGCAAGGGCGGCAAGAACGGCCCGGCGCCTGGCACCAGCCTCAAGCTCAAGGTCGAGTTCGATGTGGACTCCGCGCGCATCCGCGAGAATTCGTACGGGCTCTTGAACGAACTTGGAAAGGCGTTGCAGGGCGCGGAGCTTAAAAGCCGGCGCATGGTCGTCAGCGGGCACACGGACTCCGACGCGGGGCTTGAGTACAACATGAAGCTCAGCATCCGCCGGGCCGAATCCGTGAAGGCGTATCTTTCAGAACGCTGCGGGGTCGCCCCGGAGCGGCTGCGCACCGAAGGCTTCGGCAAGACGCGGCCCCTTGTGCGCAACAGCTCTGCGGCGAACAAGCAGCGCAACCGTCGGGTGGAGATTCGGCTGGATGGTTCAGCAAAATGACGCTGTACAAGCATAGGAATTTTTCCTAATAGGAGGGGCGGCGCAGGTCGCCCCTTTTTTTCAGGTTTGCGCCCGGCGGCGAATGTGATAGGGGAGG
>Ga0209373_10002823_pt1 | contig 16774 bp, 13 predicted proteins | sample Higcelweek5metaG_FD_187173 | JGI IMG/M metagenome (GOLD analysis project Ga0209373, IMG submission 187173) | Freshwater pond sediment microbial communities from the University of Edinburgh, under environmental carbon perturbations - High... | ecosystem: Environmental > Aquatic > Freshwater >... | reverse complement strand
CAACAAACTTTATCAGTTGTCAAAAACTGATTTTTTATTTGTCGTTCACAAAGACAGTGAGACCAAGCAATTGTACCTCTCCCTCTCGCTTCAATTCGCAAGAATGCACATCTCGTCGCATGTGTACGACAAACCCGCTTCTCCCAGCGGCTTTTGCATGCTGCTGCGGAAATATCTTGAAGGCGGAGTTCTGCAGGAGATTCGATCGCTTCACGATGACCGGATCATCCAGGTCACCATTGAAAACCATAATGATTTTGGCGTCATCGTCCATTATTATCTCATCGTCGAGCTGATGGGCAAATATGCAAACCTTACTTTGACGGAGCCGGACTATGTGATCATTGATTGTTTCAAACATGTCAGCCCTTTTGACGGTCAACAGCGCACTTTCCAAAAAGGCGTGACCTATGAAGTGCCGGAGGATGGAAAAATCGCCCCCTCTGAAACCGAAGCCGTTGCAAACTTTCTGAACACGAAAGAGGAATTGACCGGTAAAATCCTCGTTGACGGCATCCGCGGACTCTCTCCGCTTTTTGCCTCCTACTATTTATCGCAACTGACCGGAAATCCGGTTTCCCGGACCGATCTGTTTCGCGTCCTTAGTGATCATGAAACCCAACCGACGGTGGCCGTCATCGAAGACAAAACCCGGTTTTATTACTTTGATGTATTCTCAACAGGGGTAAAGAAATCCTATCCGTCCCTTTCCAAACTGATGGATGAAGTCTTCTTTGACTCCGGTCAACTAGAACGGACCAAACAGGTTTCCAAATACATTTACCAGCTGATCAAACATGAGTTTGAAAAAAATAAAGAGAAACTGGAGAAGCTCACATCGGAATTGAATGAAGCGAAAAATGCCGATATTCTGCGAATTTACGGTGATATGATTCGGCAGTATCAGGAGCAGGTCCACAAAGGCGACGACGGATTATCGGCATTCAGTTATGAACTGAATAAAGACGTCCGCATTCCTTTGGATCGTTTACTCACCCCTAATCAGAATATCTTGGCTTACTTTAAGAAATACAAAAAGAATCGTCAGGCCGTTCTCCATTTGGAACAACAGATTACCATCACATCGCATGAGATCGCCTATTTCGATCTGCTCTTAAGCCAGATCGAAACCGCATCTCTGAACGATCTGCTTGAAATCACCGAGGAACTCAAAACAAACAAATACCTCTCTGCCAAACCGGTTCGAATGACCAGCAAGCATCCGAATTATGACACGTATATCGATTCGGAATCTATCGAGATCGTCGTAGGAAAAAACAATATTCAAAATGAATACATCACGCACCAGATGGGCAAAGCCAATGAGTGGTGGTTTCATACTAAAGAGATCCCCGGCAGTCATGTGCTGGTCAAGCAAGTCGGTGATTTGACCGAAGCGACCATTCGCGCCGCCGCCAATCTCGCCGCCTGGCATTCCAAAGCCAGAATGTCTTCTTCGGTTCCGGTGGACTATACCAAAATCAAAAACGTAAAAAAAATTCCTGGAGTACCCGGCAGTTTTGTCACCTATTCGCAACAGAAAACCATCTATATCGATCCCAATAAAGATTTTGTGGATCAATTGACAAAAAAACGGTAAAAAGAAAAGCGGAAATTTTCCGCTTTTTTATTTCTTTTCCGATTGGGCTTTTTGAATGATTTTCAAAATCTCTTCCGAATCTTTTTCGTAAACATTGCCAGAAAACAGAATCTTCTTTTTTCCGCCAATGATAGTGTTGAGAATGATCGCATTGCCGAACAGCCAGGTTTTTTCCACCGTGAACGTATGGAAATTGTCAAATACCACTACTTCTGTCGTACGCTCTTTTCCAAACACATTGGTTCCGTGATAGAGAATTTTCTCCTTTTCGATCAGCAGGTAGTGAATTCCTTGTTCGCACTCGCGTTTGAATCGGTAGAAGAGCAGAATATTTACCAGCAGTCCGCCGAGAATGGCGATTGCGAATGGCCCCCCGATTGGGTCGAGAAAACCCCTCTGAAATGTGAAAATGTACACGACGAGGATGAATCCCCACATCACAAAGATCAGATTCAAAAGGCGGTCGGAGAGCGGCTTGATTTTTGTTATCTTCATCGCAAGTTCCTTTCCCGTGCATGATTTTCATTTATCGGAAAACAAGAAGACCGTCCCAAAGATTTTGGGACGGTCTTTGTCTGGATAGGATTATTTCAGATCTTTGATCTGTTGTTTGATCATCTTGACAAAATCTTCGATGGAGACATTGACTTGTTCTTCCTGGCCATATCGACGGTACGTGACCGAACGATCCGCCACTTCTTTGTCGCCTAAAACCAGCTGATACGGGATTTTTTTCGTCTGCGCCTCGCGAATCTTGTATCCGAGTTTTTCTTCGCGATAATCGCCTTCGACACGAATCTCATTGTCCAGCAACAGTGCGTTGATTTCTTTGGCGTAGTCGAGATGCAGATTGTTGTTAACGGGAATCACTTTGACCTGAACCGGAGAGAGCCAGACCGGGAATGCGCCGGCATAGTGTTCGATCAGAATACCGATGAAGCGTTCGATCGATCCGAACAAAGCCCGATGCAACATGACCGGACGTTTCTTTTCGCCGTTTTGATCAATGTAGGTTAAATCAAAGCGTTCAGGCAGGTTCATGTCCAGCTGAATGGTTCCGCACTGCCAGATCCGATTCATCGAATCGCGCAGTTTGAAATCCAGTTTCGGACCATAGAAGGCGCCGTCACCCGGATTGACCTTATATTCTTTCCCGATGGAGTGCAGGGCATCCGCCAGCGCTTTTTCGGCGCGATCCCACGTTGCGATTTCGCCGATGTATTTTTCGAGCGGACGGGTTGATAGTTCAATGTGATAAGAAAGTCCGAAAACCGAGTACATGTAATCATACAGCCGCACTAATTCCGCGATTTCTTTCACGATCATATCTTCGGTCATGAAGATGTGGGCATCATCTTGGGTAAAGTTCCTCACGCGGAACAAACCGTTGAGGGCGCCGCTGGCTTCATGGCGATGGACTAATCCGAGTTCCCCCACTTTCAGTGGAAAATCTTTATAGGAATGAATGTCGCGTTTGTACACGAGCATTCCGCCGGGGCAGTTCATCGGTTTGATGGCATATTCCTGATCGTCGATCGTCGAAGTGTACATATTCTCGCGGTAGTTCATCCAGTGTCCGGAAATGATCCATAACTCTTTGTTGAGCATAATCGGAGTCTGAATCAGCTGATAGCCTTCCTTCAGATGCACTTTATACCAGAAACTTTCCAGCTCACGCCGTAAAATCATTCCTTTCGGCAGCCAGAACGGGAATCCGGGTCCGTAATCGGAAAGCATGAACAAATCGAGCTCTTTTCCCAGTTTGCGATGGTCGCGTTTTTTTCTTTCTTCCACGAGATTCAGATAACTCTCCAGTGCTTCCGCACTGAAGAAACTGGTTCCGTAGATCCGGGTCAGCTGTTTGTTTTTGGAATCGCCGCGCCAATACGCGCCGGCAAGCGAGAGCAGTTTGAAGTTCTTGATCCACTTGGTGGAGGGGACATGCGGTCCGCGGCACAGATCGGTGAAATCACCCTGCGAATACAACGTGATGACTTCTCCGGCGGGGAGATCATTGATCAGTTCGGTTTTGTATTTGTCGGAAGCGAACGCTTTGAGTGCTTCTTCCTTGGAAACTTCTCTACGGGAAAGAATCTGATTTTGCGCCGCCAGTTTGACCATGGCTTTTTCAATTTCGGGAAGGTCCGCATCGGTCAGCACTTTATCGCCAAAGTCGATGTCATAATAAAACCCTTCTTCGATTTCCGGGCCGACGCCGAACTGTGCGTTCGGATAAATCGATTTGACGGCTTGCGCCATCAAGTGCGCGGAACTGTGACGAAGAATATGGAGCGCCTCGGGATTATCCTCGAGGATGAGTTCGAGATCCACGTCCTGAACAATGGGACGGTTGAGATCAACCAGCGCGCCGTTTACACGTGCTGCGATGCATTTCTTTCTGAGGGATGGCGAAATCGATGCGGCAACGGCGTCCGCCGAAATTCCCGCTTCGAAACTTTTAACCGATCCATCCGCAAATTTGATGTTAATCATGGTAAAGCCTCCTTATTAAATAAAAAAATCGCCCTTCATATTGAAGGACGATTGATCAACCGTGGTACCACCTTTATTCCGGCAAAAACACCGGCACTTGAAGTCGTTAACGCCGACTACGGGTCTTTTTCTAAAGACCTACTCCCAAGCGGTAATCAAGTCGGCTTCCTGAGACGGTTTCCACCTGTTCCGTCCTCTCTTGCAGGGCTTTCATGATCATGTCTTGATCGCTGTATTTGTATGATTGCCTATATTATATCTCAAAAGCAGTAATTGTCAAGGTTAACGCAACGGTTTTTCCGTCAATTCGAATTCTTTCGCCAGCGACTGAATGCGCATGACGATGCGCGTGGCTTTCGATTTGTCTGCCATTGAGTTGTCGACCGCCATGGACTCGATCAAAGACTTTGATTTGATATTGGAGGAGAAGAAAGTGGGCAGTTCATCTAAAACCCGGTGCTGCAGGATCGGTCCGAGCACTTCATCGCGAATAAACACCGAATTGGTTTCTCCGCCGATGTCATCGAGAAACAGGATGTCGATTTTCTTCAACCGTTCGATTTTTTCTTCCAGATCGCCGGATCCGATCGATGATTTCAGTTCCCGGCAGAGATCCGGATAATAGGCAAAGATAATCCGGAAATTCTTCTTGGACAATTCATTCGCAAGCGCGGCGAGAATGTACGTTTTTCCCGCTCCGAACACGCCGGAGATGTACATGCCGGGCATCGGATGCTTCTTGGAATAATTATTCAAAAATTCCATGATGTATTTGTAAATTTCCTTGCGCCCGGGTGAAAAAGCATCAAAGTCGGAAAGAGAGGCGGCGAACACTTTTTTCGGAATGTACATCGCGTCGATTCTTTGTTTGGAATCGTCCTCGTTGTTAAAACGGCATTTTCCATAATTCAGGGTAATTTCCCCGTCATACAGTGCCAGATGCGGTTCCATTCCCACATAGCTCAGTTTGCATTCGTAAAGGCCGTGACAAGCGCCACAGATGTCTTTTTCTTCCTTGTAATGGAGCAGGTTGTTGATTCCGGAAACGATCGTGCCGTGCTTTAAATCGTTTTTGAGCACGAACCGATTGATGATCGGATCTTCCATCAATCGATCGATGATTTCATCGGGACTCGACTGAATCGGGACATCCGTCAGATAATCACTCAGTTTATTCATATCATCAACTCCTTTACTTTAAGGTCTTGATAAAGTCATCAAGCCAATCAATCGAGACATCCGGTTTGGAACCTTTGTCGTACCTGGGCGGTTTCTTCTGGCTGGCCGGATCATTTTTCCGTAAATACTCTCCTGTGAGATGGCGAACGTATTCCATCGCGATTTTGGCATCGTCGATTTGTTTTCGTTTCCATTCCATGCCAATTTTCTGATAATACGCAAACGGCGGCATATACCCGTCATTGATTTTAATGGTGTAGTACAAGAGCACGTTGACAACACCCTTGTCGAGTTTGACCTCTTCGATCAAACGCTCCACGACCCGAAGATCGGAATCCGGCACCAACCCGCCGGAGAGAGTGGACAAAAGCGCCTTCGGTGAGATGGTAGTGAAGTATTCAAAGGAGTCCGTGGGCTGACCGTTCTGAAGATCCGATTCTTTTTCCGGTTCCAATTCGAGTTCGGTCTCTGGTTGTTTCATCTTGTATTCTTCACGGGCGAAACGAGCCAGTTTGGATAAACTGACTGCCGTATAATCATCTTCGGAAGCTTTGGCGAATACCGTGCGCATGGCCAGTTCATCCAGTTCGTAGACGTAGGCAAGGTTCACGATTTTATCTTTAACCGCATCCGTCAAAAGGGTCTTCACTTTTGCTTCTTCGGGAAAACTTTCCGTAAACAGACGGAAATCAAAGCCTGATTCCTTCACCGTGATCGATTTTGCGCGGTTGGAGGAAACAAAATCGCCTTCGGCCGTTTTCTGAACGGATGGAATGGCGGCGAATACTTCATTAAAGGATTTGGTAACGTTGACAAAGCCGTCTTTCGCAATCGGAGCAATCTTGAAAAACTGCAGGAGACGGTCGTAGCGGGATTCGGTCACGCAGTTCTGCAGATAGGCGCCTAAGATGCCGTCTTTGATAAAACTGGATGCTGTCATCGGCAACTTCAGCTCATAGGCAAAGCAATCGTCATGAAGATACGCGTTGAGCAGTCCGAGCGCTTCCAGGTTCCGGCGCGCTTCTTCGATTTTTGTGATTTTGCAGTTGAGAATGCTTTCCAAATCGCTGTGCAGATATTTCTCCGAAATCAGGTTCTGCCGGTTTAACAGATTCCACAATGTCGAATATAAGGAAAACGCAAAAACGCCGATAATCGGCTGATAGAGCAAAGCCAAAGACTGATAGTCATTGGCGGAAAGATTTGATTTGGCATAGGCAAAAAATTGATCGGTAGAGCGGACTTTGTCCATCTGGTTCACTTCCTACTGATGCAGGGATACTCCTTTGAATTTGAGGTTGGCATCGAGAAACTTATAAAATTCGACGACCCGTTTTTGCGGTCTTCCCCATCCGAACGTGCTGAAGTAATTGATTTTGAAATCAATGCCCGCCTCAATCGGATTGACCTGGCAGACCGTGCAAATGACGTCATACCCGTTGCCAAGCAGATAAATCTCGCCGTGCATTTTGTTTACGTCACGGATTTCAAGATCATATTTCCCACCCATTGTCTTGACGGCTTCCAGGCATTGATCGAAATTATTGCGATAATACCGTGTTCTAAGTTCGCCTTCGCGGTGCATTTCACGAGTTTCGCAGGTGTTCATGAAGAAGGTGGTTAGTCCCATGATCATATCTCCTTATTTGCGGATTTTTTCCAGAATTTCCTGTAACTGTTTTTCGGTTTTATTCAGATCGGTGGAATTATCGATCACATAGGTCGCCCGTTTGCACTTTTCATCGAGCGTCATCTGTGCGGCAATTTTCTTTTGCGCAGTTTCTTTGTCAATCAAATCACGCGTCATCAGCCGGCTGAGCTGGACTTCCGGATTGGTTTTGACGACAATCGTCAGATCGCACAGCGAATCAAATCCCGATTCAAACAAGAGCGGCACTTCCAACACCACAAAATGTTCGTTTGCTTGACGCAGTTTTTCCACTTGGGCGAGGATTTCTTTTTTGACGGCGGGGTGGGTGAGATCATTCAGCTTCTGGCGCAAAACATCATCATTATAAACGATTTGCCCCAGATGTTTCCAGTCAATCAGATAATCCGGTCCCACAATTGCGGAAGTAAACGCCCCGATGATTTTATTATACAATACATTCCCCGGTTTTGAAAGTTCTTTATAGACAATATCCGCGTCGATCACGCGGATCCCGACGCGGCGAAAAAGTTTTGAAACAGTTGATTTTCCGGTGGCGATGCCACCGGTAAGTCCGATGATTTTCATCATTTCAGGCCTCTTTCTTTTGACATTTCGGGCAAAAATACGTTCCTCTGCCACCAACGGCGATTTTTTCAATGGCGGTTTTGCAGCGCGGACATGGTTCGCCTTTTTTTCTGTGTACCAAGAGCCGATCCTGAAAATTTCCGCTTACACCCAATCCGGAGTAATAGGAACGAATGGTGGTTCCGCCAAACTCGATGGCATCTTTTAATACAGAACGGCAATACTCGATCAGATGCGCATAATCCGTTTCTTTCAGGGCAGATCCGGTTGTTTCCGGATGAATGCGGGATTGAAACAGGACTTCATTCACATAAATATTGCCCAGTCCGACCACGTTTTTCTGATCCAGAAGCAGACTCTTGATCGGACTGTGGCTTTTCTGAATTTTTTCCTTCAGATACGCAACGGTGAAACCTTCATCAAAGGGTTCCAGTCCCATCGCACAAAGTCCTTTTGTTGTTCTTTCGGTTCCCGGAAGAACCAGTTCCATGGTCCCGAATTTTCGCATGTCTTCATACCGCAGACTGGATCCGTCGGAAAAGCTGAATTTCACATGCTCGTACTTTCCCGCGGGAGCGAGAGCGGGTAGAACATAGTATTTTCCTTCCATGCGCAAGTGTGAAATCAGCGTGAATTCATCCAGGACAAAGAAGAGATATTTTCCAAATCGTTCCATTTTGCGGATCGTTTGTCCCGCCAGTTTTGCCGCAAATTCGGCGGGTGAAATGCGTTGAATGATCCGATCGCACGTTACCTCGACTTTGACAATGTTTTTCCCAATCACTTGTTCAGCCAGGGTGCGGCGGATGGTTTCTACTTCTGGTAATTCCGGCATGATTACGCCACCTCGAACAGATTTTTTCCGAAACTGCAGGCGACAGTGAGCGGAATGCGGAACGGCAATGCATGTTCCATTTTATCCTGAACCAACTGTTCCATTTCGGTTTTTTCCGCATCCGGAACGGAGAAGACCAGTTCGTCATGGATTTGTAAGAGGATCTTACTTTTTAAATGGCGTTTTTCCAGTTCATTTTGAATCGCGACCATGGCCACTTTCAGAATATCCGCGGCGGACCCCTGAATCGGCGCATTCATCGCCATTCGCTTTCCGAATTCACGGGTCATGTAATTGTCCGCATTCACTTCGGGGATATAACGGCGGCGGTTCAAAACCGTCGTGACAAATCCTTTGGTCTTGGCATCCTCGATCTGATGATCCATGAAGGTTTTGATCTCGGGGAATTTTTCAAAATAATCCGCGATGAAATGTTCCGCCTGTTTGGGAGAAATCTTCAAATCTTCAGAAAGTCCCCAGGCGGTTTTTCCGTAGATGATGCCAAAGTTGATCGCTTTCGCCGAACGACGTTCGTTTACGGTCACTTCTTCCTTGTGGAAAATCAGCTTTGCGGTATGGGTGTGAATATCCTCACCCTGCTGGAAGGCTTTAATGAGCGCTTCGACATTGGCCAGTTCGGCGAGAACGCGCAGTTCAATCTGCGAGTAGTCGCAGGAATAAAGCGATTCTTCCGGACCGGAAACAAAGATCTTGCGAATCTCTTTTCCTTCTTCGGTGCGAACCGGGATATTCTGCAGATTGGGTTCGATGCTCGAAAGCCGCCCGGTCTGAGTGATCGTCTGTTTGTAAATGGTATGGACTTTTCCGTCCATCTTCATTAAAAGGGCGGTTTTCAACCCTTCATAATAGGTGGAATACAGTTTCGTAAGCGTGCGGTATTCCATGATCTGATCCACAATCGGATGAAATCCGGAAAGCTGTTCCAAAACGCTCGCATCCGTGGAATATCCGCTCTTGGTCTTTTTATAATAAGGAAGCGCCAGCTTTTCAAACAGAATCGTTCCCAACTGTTTCGGACTGTTGATGTTAAATTCTTCTCCGGCAAGTTCGGAGATGGATTTTTCCAGATTCTTAATCCGAATCGATAATCCGTCACCGAATTCCTGCAGCGCTTTTTCATCGATGGAAATACCGGAAAATTCCATCTGCGCCAGTGTTTTTGCCAGTGGAATCTCCACGTCAAAAAGCAAGGAGGTCTGATTGTTTTCAGCGATCTGCGCCAACAAAGTGGGCTTTAACTCCGCAATGGCGATCGCTTTATTCACCGCGTGCCGAATGATCCGGTTCCGATCTTCCGGGATCGTAAGTTTCGCGCCTTTGCCGTAAACTTCCTCATCATATTCCACCCGATCGGAGTTAAAGGTGGAGATGACGGTGCGAAAGTCTTCTTTTGTCAGGTTTGGGTTGAGCAGATAAGCGGCTAAAAGGAGATCAAAATCGGCTCCTGCGAAATCGACTCCGTCCCACATCAGTGCGACTTGCGTCGCTTTGAGATCATATAGATCCTTTTTGATCATGGGGTTTGCGAGCCATGCGCGAAAGGAAGGCGATTGTTTGCCCCACTGATAATCAAGATAGAATTTTCCTTTGGCGTTGACTAGACCAAAGCCTAGTTTCTCGGCAGTATGATAATTCGATCCGAACATTTCTAGGTGAAGGCTTGCATGATCGGAGAGAATTTGTTTCAGCTGGGTTTCCGAATCGACCACCAGATAACCTTCGACTGCGGTCTGTTTTTTCGGTTGCGCGATTTCGATCTTCTGCAGAATGGAACGAAACTCCATTTTTTGAAGAAAGCTGCGCAGGGGTGCGATCTCATATCCAGTGTATTCCAGTTTGTCGATCGAAAGCTCGTTGGGAAAATCGCGAATAATGGTCGCCATCTCGCGTGAGAACAAAGCCTGATCGCGATAGGTGAGAATCTTCTCCTGCAGTTTTCCCTTCAGTTCAGAGGCATGGCTTAAAACGTTATCCAGGGTTTGATAGTCCGTCAATAACTTGATCGCGGTTTTGTCACCGACACCGGGAATGCCGGGAATGTTATCCGAGGCATCGCCGATCAGCCCTTTGTAGTCCGTCATCTGATCCGGACGAAATCCCAGTTTCTCCATCATATTGTCGGAAGTGTAGACCTCGATTTCCGACAGACCCTTTTTGGAAATGACTTGCGAGACTTTCGGAGAGAGCAGCTGCAGCATATCATGATCGTTTGAAAAAATCTCGATCGCATCAAAATCGGGCAGATAGTGCGTGGCACAAAAACCGATGACATCATCGGCTTCGTATCGGTCCTGTTCATACCGCGCGATGCCGACGGCATCGAGGTACTCGCGGACGAGAGGCATCTGTTGAATCAGTTCAATGGGTGTTTCTTTGCGTGTGCCTTTATACTCCGCCAATTTTTCATGACGAAAAGTTTTCCCCTTGCAATCAAAAGCGACTAAAATATGGGTAAAGTCACGCGCGATCAACGCCTGCATCGTATTGACGAAGCCGTATACCGCATTCGTGTAAATTCCTTGACTGTTTTGCATCAAATTGCCCATGGCCGCAGTGGCGTAGTACGAGCGAAAGAGAAGATTGTTTCCATCGATCAGAATCAGTTTTTTCATGCAGATTACCCCGCTATGTGCAATGGTTTCGTATGGCCGAAAAGGTGTTTTTGGTGGATTACGCGATCGGTTTTTCGGTGTTCCGCCGATAAATGGCAAGCAGACCCTTCAGGATCAGCGTTTCATCCAAGAGCGGCTTCTTGACAAAAAGCGGATACAGGAGCTTGGCGTGTCCCCCCGTTAAAACCACCGGGACCGTCTCATTTCCGATCTGCTTCTGGATGCGGGCAATCATGCCTTCAATCATCGAAACATGACCGTAAACTAAACCTGATTTGATCGAATCGCTTGAATTGGTTCCAAGCAGTTTGGTGGGAATCTCCAGTTCAACCTGAGGCAAAAGCGACGTTTTGCTGATCAAAGCGTTTTTGCTTGTAGTCAGTCCAGCCGAAATGATGACCCCGCGGAATGTACTGTTTTCCACATAGGAAAGTGTGGTTGCGGTGCCCAAATCGACGATTATGCAGGTTTTAGCATACTGTTCCGTCGCCCCGACAATGTTCGCCACGAGATCGTTTCCGACTTCGCGCGGATTGTCGGCGATAATTTTGATGCCGGTTTTGATTCCCGGAGTCATAAACATCGGCAAAAAACCCAGGCGTTTTTGAAAGTATTCCCGGAACACGGAATTCAGTTCGGGAACCACGGAGGAGATGATCGCTTCGGTGACATCCTTGAGGATATCTTTTAAGTACAAGGCATATTCATCGGCGGAAATCGTCTTGACTGTATTGATCTTGACGATATTGTCAATATGAACCAGATCCTTTGTCAATCCGATTTCGATCGTGGTGTTACCAATATCAATTAGTGCCAGCATCACTTTCACCGCCCTTTACTTCTTCTTTATTTTCATTGTTCTTTTTGAAGGCAATCAGACGATCCGCGATCACGGCACCGATTGTGGCCGCAAGCCCGGCTTCAATCGCTCCGTTGGATAAAAAAACAAGGGAAATGATCTTCATCAGTCCGCTGATCGAAGCGTTGGCTTCTACGAAAGCCATCAGATCACCGACCACATCGGCAATCCCCGCGTTTCCGAGCGCGATCGGGAAGGTTGATACCAGCATTGGCAACACCATTAAGGTATGAATAGCACTCAACAGAGCAAAACTGATGACGAGCGCTACAACGCGGATCTGGAAAATTTTTTCAAACAACCGCACCACATCATAGATGATGAAACCAAAAATGACCCGCGGCAACACTGATACCCACGGGAAGATGAATAAATAATCCAACCCGGTGGATGTCATTGCCCGGATCAATGATCCGATGCCAAAGATCAGCCCGAGAAATCCTCCGGCTTTTCTGCCAAGCATCGCCCCGCCGATGAGGACGGGAATGTGGATCAAGGTGACACTGGGAATTCCGAAAATCGTGATGAATCCAAAATACGGAACAAAGATCATCAGCAGGATGATCGATGTGAACATGGCGAGAATCGTGATTTCACGTATCCTGGCCTTCTTGCTTTTTGGTGCGTTTGTGCCCATTTTTTCTCCTTTTTAAGCCGCTTTTGCGGTCTCATAAGTATGGTTCGTCCTGCTATTCAGTTAGGGTCAGACATTTCGTTTGATTTCTTCAATTTTCGCATAATCAAGCTGCTTGATCATGGCGAGCAATTGCGCTTTAACCGCTTCATAATCATCAAGGTGAATGATCGAAGTAGTGGAGTGAATATAGCGGGAAGGCATGCCGACGGTGCAAACCAAGGTTCCGGAATCAGTCAATTGCACTTTGCCGGCATCCGTGCCGCCATTGGCTTTATAATATTGATATTTAATGTGATTTGCCTTTGCCGTTTCTTCGACAAACTGGCGAACACCCTGATGCATGATGCAAGTCGGATCGTAAAAACGGATCATGAATCCGCCGCCGAGTTTTCCCCCGACTTCCGATTCTTCAAATGTATCTCCGCAGGGAGAGCAGTCAACGGCGATAAAAAGATCCGGTTTGATCATGGAAGAGGAGGTCGCCGCTCCGCGGGTGCCGACTTCTTCCTGGACGTTTGCGCCGCAATACAAGCGACAGGGAATTTCATCTTTATTGACGGACTGCAGAATTTCAAGCGCCATTCCGACGCCGAAACGGTCATCCCAGGCTTTGGAAATGATCTTCTTGCCGTCTTTGGTGATGGTGTAGTTATTATGAGGAACAATCATCTGTCCCAGTTTTACGCCCATTTTCTCCGCATGGTCTTTGGAATCAGCGCCGATGTCGAGGACAAAATCTTCAAAATCCGTCACTTGTTTGGATCCGTCCCGCAGCATGTGCGGGGGCTTGGAGGCAATCACGCCGGGAACTGATGAGCCGTCATCGATGATGATGTCCAGATGTTGGGACAACATCACGGGGGCGTTGATCGAACCGATAGCGATCAGTTTGATGAAGCCTTTTTCGGTAATGCCGGAAACCATCCCGCCGACTTCATCCATATGACCGGCGATCATCACTTTCGGACCGTCTTTATGCTCGTTGATCACGCCAAAGATTGATCCCAGTTTATCCTGCAGAATGTTTTCTGCCACTTTTTCCAGTTCGGCTTTTACATATTTGCGAACATATTTTTCATGTCCGGACACGCCGGGCAGTTCCACAAGGTCACGGTAGAGTTGTTTCATGATTCCATCACTCCTCACAAGTCGATTCGATATAGAAGATTGGTTTTCCCATTGCCACGAATTTGGATTCAAATTCGGTTTCCACATTAAAGATTTCCGGTGTCTGATGCAAGTCGAGGGTGATCTGGTTGACCTTCATCCCATCCTCCACAATCGAACGCATCGAAAAAGCAAAAAGCGGAAAGTTGTCGGTTTTAAAGATGACCTTGGATCCCGGAAGCAGAATTTGATGATAACGCGCTAAATATTCCGGACTGGTCAGGCGTCTTTTCGCATGAGACGGCTTTGGCCAGGGATCAGAAAAGTTTAGCAGGACGCGTTTGACTTCGCCTTTCTGGAAAATGTCCGGCAGGAAAACTGCATCGGAACGCAGAAGACGGATATTGTCATGCGGATCGGTTAGGACTTTCTGCAGCGTCCGAATGATGACCGAATCAAATTTTTCCATGCCGATAAAATTGATCTCCGGATGAAGACGGGCCATTTCCAATAAATATTTGCCTTTTCCGCAACCGATTTCGAGGTAAATGGGATGGTCATTATGAAATACTTCGTTCCAAAACCCGCGATTTGATTCCGGTTTGGGAATTACCCATTCGGGATGAGACTGAATGCGTTCTCCCGCATCTTTTACATTGCGCAACCGCATGGTTATTTCGTTTCCGCGCAGAGCTTTTCGATCGCTTCTGCGTAGATGGCTGCGGCGATGATCATGTCTTCAACGATGAGATATTCATTAGGCTGATGCGCGAGATCTTCGTTTTTGGGGAGGTTTGGTCCGAAAGCGACTGCTTTTTTCATGCATCTTGCATACGTGCCTCCGCCGATCGTGAGCAGCGGAGTTTTGTCGTCACCGGTATATTTGACATAGGCCTGGTGAAGAGTCTGAATGAGCGGATCTTTGGGCGAGACATAATGCGGACCAGAATTTTCGAGGCTTTTATGCACGAATCCGAATTCTTCGGCACTCTTTTTAATTTTCTCTGTCAGTGCGGAAAAATCAATATTGCGCGGATAGCGAATATTGCATCCGATTTTAAATGTGCCGTTCTCATATCGAATCAGCGCGGTATTGAGAGTCAGTTCTTTCATTTCCGGGTCATAGCATTGGATGCCGAGTTTATTTCCGAGGAAATCAAAGGTAAGATACTGGTCGAGATATTCGATGAAGGCGCTGGAAGTGTGCTCCTTCAAAAAATTCACCATCAGAAAAATGGCATTCAACCCATTTTGCGGCCAGGCGGCATGCGCATTGCGACCGAGAATGGTATAAACGTTTCCTTCGACGGATCCCTGATACTGATGTTTTAAAAGGTATTCCTTAAAGTCCTTTTCCAGATCTTTTTTCAGGACAACAACGCATTTATCGGGAACGACATTATAGCGCTCTCCGGCGGTCATGGACTGCAAGAGCGAATCTTCTTCTTTTCCGTTGATGTCAAAACTGTAGATTCCCTTTTCTCCGTAAATCAGCGGAAAGTCCGCATCGGGAGCGAAACCGAGATCCGGCATCGGTTCGTGCTGCAGATAGGTTTTAATGCAGCGCATTCCGGATTCTTCATCGCAACCGAGAATCAGCCGAACGGTTTTGTTCAGCGTGATGTGCTGATCTTTGATCATCTTCATTGCCAAATAGGCCGCCATGGTCGGGCCTTTATCATCCATTGATCCTCTTGCAAAGATTTTTCCGTCTTCAAGCACGGCATCAAAGGGACCGTAATTCCATTTTCCCCCGGTCGGAACGACATCAAGATGTCCTAAAATTCCGAGGACTTCTTTTCCTTCGCCCATCTCGATCTGGCCGGCATAATTGAAGATGTTCTTGGTTTTAAAACCATCCAGTTCCGCCAAATCCAGCATATAGTCAAGGGCTTTACGGATATTGAGTCCGAAGGGTGCCTCAAGGTTGTTCGGTTCGTACTTTTCGAGCACTGTAGGAATTCGTAGCAGCTCCCGCGTTTTTTCCAGATAAAATCCTTCATAAGATTTCGCAATTTTTAGCCAATCCATAATATCTCACCTCATCTTTATCTATTGTACCACAAGGTCGCTTTTTTGCAAACAGCAAGGCAAAAAGAAACCGGTTTGACCGGGCAAAAAGCGAACAAAAAGGGGCGATTCCGGATATCCATTTGACAAATTGAACATTCTTTGTATAATGTAGGTAAGAGCAATGCAGTTTTTATGCAATATGCTTTTTTCTATCAAAAAATAAGATACGAAGTTATCCCACAATAGTCTGCTGGGTAAGGTGAGCATATGATTCGAAAGATTGTCATGAAAAACTTGTCTTGTGCAAGTTGTATAAATAAGATTGAAAGACGTACATCACACCTTTCCTATGTGAACAGTGCGAGTTTTAACTATGCCAATCAAATGTTATTGGTCGATTTCAAAGATGGATATAACGAACAGAAAGCCCTGCGGGAAATCAAGGAAATTGTCGATCTTTTAGAAGATAATATCGATACCTATTATTATGAATTCAAACCGACCGCAAAAAAACAGACCTTCCTCAAAGAATACTTTTTTGTGTTGATCGGATTGCTCATCATCGTCTTCAACTTTGGTTTTTATCAGATTCCCGAGTACCTCCATCTCCGTGTTTTTGATCAGGAACAGCTACTCAATATTATTTTGTATTGGGTTGGTTATTTTCTGCTCATTTCCCGGATTTTTTTCAAACAGCTGAAGAATATCCGCCACTTTGCTTTTTTCAATGAAAACACGCTCATGATCATTGCGACCTTCGCAGCCATGTTTTTGGGCGATCATGAAGAAGCCATTGCGGTCATTTTGCTTTATTCCATCGGCGAGCATCTGCAAAATAAAGCCGTGCAAAGATCGAAAAACGAAATTTCTGCCCTCATGAACATTAAGGTGGAATACGCCAACGTGCTTGTTGGCGACAAGATTGTGGTCAAAGACCCAATGCAAATTAAGATTGGCGAAACAGTCGTGATCAAGAATGGGGAAAGAGTACCCGTTGACGGGGTCGTCATTCTCGGAACAACCAGCCTCAATACCAGCGAGTTGACCGGCGAAGCAAAACTGCGCCGCGTCGATGTCGGATCCGATGTTCTTTCCGGAAACATCAATGTCGGGGATGTCATTCACATTCGGGCAAGCAAAGAATACAGTGACTCGACGCTCGCAAAAATTATTGACCTGATC
>Ga0209373_10002822_pt1 | contig 16776 bp, 21 predicted proteins | sample Higcelweek5metaG_FD_187173 | JGI IMG/M metagenome (GOLD analysis project Ga0209373, IMG submission 187173) | Freshwater pond sediment microbial communities from the University of Edinburgh, under environmental carbon perturbations - High... | ecosystem: Environmental > Aquatic > Freshwater >... | reverse complement strand
CATTCATCCCTTTACGGTAATGCCCTTTGCAATGTTTTACAACCCTTCCCTGTTGAATGAAAAACAGCTCCCAAGATTTTGGAGCGATATTTTAAATCCCTGCTGGAAAGATAAAATATGCATGCCAGCCAAAAATCATTTAGCGCCCAAAGCAATCAGGTCGTATATAAAGGCAAACTATCCGGAAAGCTTTGACGATTTCCTGAAAAATATCGTCTATATGGGAGCCCCGGTAAACGTTGTGAATGCAGTAGATTCAGGACAATATCCTATGGGGATAACGAATATCTCATTTGCCCGCATTTCAAGGAATAAGAATATCAGGATACTCTGGCCTGAGGATGGCATGCTATGCATACCGCAAATAATGGCCTGGAGCAGGAAAGCGGATGAACGCTTGCTGGAATTCGGGGACTTCATGAGGTCTCCCATAGTACAGGAATATCTGGCTTTGCAGAGCTTTATCCCGGTAACGGATGAAATTGACTTTCCCAAACTTATAAAAGAGCATAACATAGGATCGCTTAAAAAAATCCTATGAAAGATAAACTAAATTGCTTTACCCTTCAATCCTATAATTTCCCCTTATGGTTTGCTGTTTTTTCAATAGAACTCAACCAAGAGGGGATTTTCATTTCATTGGAAAAAGATTATTGACATATGCCATAAACGTCGTATAATATAATTGTAAATAACATATGCCAAAAACCACAAGGAGGAGATGAGCATGCCAAGACCAAGAAAATGGAGAAAAGTTTGTTGTTTGCCGGAAAGCAATCTTTTTGGGCCTTTGAATGGAGGAAATATAGGAAGTGAGATAATAACCATGACTGTAGAAGAATATGAGACCATAAGGCTTATAGACCTTGAAGGGCTGACTCAGGAAGAATGCGCAGAAAGGATGAATGTAGCCAGGGCCACCGTGCAAAAGATTTATAACGATGCCAGGATGAAATTGGCTGAGTCTTTGGTGAACGGGAACATCATAAAAATCGAGGGCGGAGACTACAAACTGTACGAGGATGATGAATTGGCATATGGCTGCAGAAGATGCAGAAGAAGCAGATGCGGCAGAGAATAAGACGAATTTGGAAGGAGATAATAAAATGGCAGATTGCAGTACATGTGCATCAAATGAAGGATGCAAAAAAGATAAGGAACAGTGCATGATAGAAAGTAATCCTATGAACAATGTGAAGAACATAATAGGGGTAATGAGCGGCAAGGGAGGAGTAGGCAAATCCAGCATGTCCGTAATGATGGCAAAACAGCTTAATCTAATGGGATTCACCGTTGGAATCCTGGATGCGGATATAACAGGGCCAAGCATACCAAGGCTTCTCGGGATGCAGGATGTGAAGGCAATGGGAACGGAGGAATTCCTCTATCCTGCAGAAACTGAAGACGGATTAAAGGTAATGTCCCTTAACTTCCTTGTGGCGGAAGAAAGCGACCCCGTTATATGGAGAGGTCCGGTTATTGCCAACATGGTAAAACAGTTCTGGACAGATGTTTATTGGGGAGATCTGGATTATCTTATTATTGACATGCCTCCGGGAACAGGGGATGTTCCTCTCACGGTGATGCAATCTGTACCTATTGATGGAATTGTTATGGTTTCGATTCCGCAGGACATGGTTTCTATGATCGTTTCAAAAGCGGTAAACATGGTTAAAAAGATGAATATAAACATATTGGGAGTAATCGAAAACATGAGCTATATAACCTGCCCTGACTGCGGCAGAAAAATTGAATTGTTCAACAGCGGGAACACGGAGAATTTTCTCAAGGAAAATGATATCGGACTGTTGGGAGAACTTCCTATGGTTGGAGCCATATCGGAGCTTGCCAAGAGCGGGGGAAGCAGTTCAAATAAGGAGCTATGGGAGATGTTCAACCCTATTGTCATGAATACCATCGAAAAGTTGAAGGAGGTAAAGGAATGAAGATAGCAATGCCTGTAGACGAAAAAAGCATCGATTCAAAAGTATGTATCTCTTTTGGAAGGGCACCTTATTTTCTCGTCTATGATACTGAAAAGAAAAAAGAAATGTTCATTAAAAACGAGGCAGCGGACAGCCAGGGAGGAGCAGGCATACTGGCAGCACAGATAGTGGCTGACAGTGATGCTGATGTTCTTGTCACTCCCCGCTGCGGGAAAAATGCTGCTGATTTACTTGATGCGGCCAAAATAAAGATATATAAATCCATGGGCGATTCCATAAAAGAAAACCTTGAGGCTTGCCAGAATGGGAAACTGGAGGTATTGTCCGAAATACACGCAGGGTTCCATGGCCATGGGGGACAATAGGATGAAAATAGCCGTGCTCAGCGGCAAAGGCGGCACGGGAAAAACCCTGGTGTCAGTGAATATAGCTGCTGCAGCCAGGAATGCCTGTTATATAGATTGTGATGTTGAGGAACCCAATGGATATCTTTTTTTTAAACCCACCGGCATAAAAACCGAAAAGGTATCTGTAAAGATTCCATTTGCAGATCAATCCCTTTGTAACGGATGCAGAAAATGTGTAGATTTCTGCAAGTTCAATGCCCTAGCCTATGTTAAGAACAGGCTGATAGTATTTGACGAGGTGTGCCATTCCTGTGGAGGCTGTTTTTTGGTTTGTCCCCAGAAAGCCATAGTGGAAAAGGAAAAGGTTATCGGTGAGATCCAACAGGGAAACTCTCAAGGGGTCACCCTATTGACGGGGATACTGAATGTAGGTGAGGCGTCTGGTGTGCCCATAATCAAGAGATTGCTCCATGAGGACCGCGGAGATAAGAATATTGTTCTCATAGACTGTCCTCCCGGCAGCGCATGTACCGTTATGGAAAGCATAATGGATGCAGACTATTGCGTGCTGGTGGCGGAACCTACCCTGTTTGGAGTACACAATCTCAATCTTGTGTACGAACTTGTAAATCTCTTTAAAAAGCCCCATGGAGTCATATTGAACAAATGCCTCGAAGGTGAAAACCCATCTGAAAAATTTTGTATAGAAAAAGGGATAAAGATAATCGGAAGGATACCTTATGATCTGGAATTGGGAAAACTCAACTCAGATGCCAAAATAGCTGTGTGGGAAAACGAGGCTTATCACAAACTTTTCAGCGGGCTTCTTAAGATTATTATAGAGGAGATGCGGAATGAAACAGCTATTGATACTTAGCGGAAAAGGCGGAACAGGTAAAACCACTGTGGCCAGTGCATTCATAAACCTTTTAGATGCAAGGGCCTGCGCAGACTGTGACGTTGACGCACCAAACCTGCACCTCGTTTTAAAGTACGGGCAGGAGCCAGCAAGAAAGGAATATTACGGCATGCCGAAGGCGAAGATAGATCCGGACAAATGTATCATGTGCGGCAAATGTGCAGAAAACTGCAGATTCGATGCTATCTGTGCAGACACGATATACAGTGTGAACAAATACGCCTGCGAAGGCTGCGGAGTATGCCAGCTTTTGTGTCCCGCAGGAGCTGTAACATTAATGCCGGACATTGCAGGAGACCTCATGCTGTACAAAGAAGGCCATAAGGTATTCTCTACTGCACAGCTCAGGATGGGGAGCGGCACCTCCGGAAAGCTTGTTACGGAAGTGAAGAGCCAGATGAAAGAGTCTGCGGCTGATGCAGAGCTGGCCATAATAGATGGCTCGCCCGGCATAGGCTGCCCTGTTATAGCCTCCATCAGCGGTGTCAATATGGTTTTGGTTGTGGCGGAACCGTCAATATCTGGTATTACGGACATGGACAGGATAATAAGAACTGCTGAGGGATTCCTGGTTAAGCCGGCAGTGTGTATAAACAAATATGATACCAACCTGGATAATACAAAGAAAATAGAGGAATTCTGCTTAGCCAGGAAAATTCCGGTGGTGGGCAAAATACCTTATGATACCAATGCAGTCAATGCTATCAACCAAGGCAAGAGCATAGTTGAAATTGACTGCACTTCAGGAGCAGCTGTAAAGGAAGCTTATGAAAACACCATGAAGCTGCTCTATAAAGAAAACCATAGGCCAAAGGGCCTGAAAGGGATACTGAAGGCTTTGGTCAACCGTCAATAATTATATAAAAAAAACTGGAGGAAAGATAAATGGTAAGAATAGCAGTTGCAAGTGAAAATGATATGATAACAGGACATTTTGGTCATTGCATCAACTTCAACATATATGATGTGGAGGGCGACAAAGTGGTCAACAGCCAGTCCATACCAAATCCCGGACACAGACCTGGATTTCTGCCGAATTTTTTAAATGACATGGGAGTCAATGTAATCATTTCCGGCGGAATGGGCGGAGGAGCTATTGACATTTTCAATGAAAAAGGGATAGAGGTAATTGTTGGAGCAACAGGAGAGGCAATGAAATCTGTCGATGCCTATTTACAGGGAACCCTTGAATCAACAGGCTCGGTATGTCATGAGCACCAGCATGAGGGTGACTGCGGAGGTCATTAAATATATTTCAGTTGTTTGAAAATAGGCTTGCATTCTTAGGGATGCAAGCCGTTCTAATTTATGACCGATTGATTACCCCAATCTATTGAAATTTTAGAAAATTCAGCATATAATAATGTTAAATTAAAGAATATTATATAAAAAGAAAAGAGGAATTATTTGATGAAGAAATTTAATTTAAGTGAAGCTATTGAGATTGCAAAAAGATTAGGGGTTGACTTCGACAAGGTGGAATTCACACCTGAGGAATACCTGGATGGGCTTAACATTGAGCTGGAGCATGGAACAGATGACTCTCATACGAATGTAACGAATGATGATCCGCTGACAACAGGAAAGATTGCTCTGGTACATTTGAAGGAAGTGCCGACCTATTACAATTCAGATATAGGTTTGGAAGCATGGGAACATGCCATAGAGAACTTCAAGGGCGACCCGAAAGGTAAAAAGATTCAAATTGTATAATTATTTATATATTATGGGGAAGTCCCCGGGAGGAAGAAAATGAAAAACTTTCTTGAAAATTGGGATTACAAAAAACACTCAGCAGCGGTTACCGCCTTTTATCTGGGCGCTGCAATAGTGGGCAATGCTATATTGTGTTCTAAAGGCTTTGAAGATGTAAAACCGCTTTCTCCGGACACAACTTGCTGCAACATGGCAAAGAGGCAAAAAATTTTTAACGGCATATTGGCTGGCTGCTATAGCTTCGATATGAGTGCAACATATTTGTTTTTAAATCATTTAAAAAAGCGTTATAAGTAGAAAGACAGCACTAAACCGCTGTCTTTTCCATTTCAAAATGATATTGGTTTTAGGAGGTATAATTATGGCAATGCGAAGGCAAATGCGCCTGGATCGATGAAGAACGTGAAGAACGCCGGACATTTCATGCAGTTGGAGACGGAACCTTCGTTGTTGACGGAGAAATTCTCAACTATAGAAGTTTGATGAAAGATAAACTCCCAGACGGTGTTTAGGAATTCAAACCGATTTTTTCACAGCATTTGTACTCCGTAAGTGCTATAATGTTATTAGTTTTTAGTTAGGAGTTGAGATCATGAACAGAATACTTAGGAAATTGGACCAGTTAAATACTGAAAGCAGGAAAAATTCTGCACTCAGAGAAAGGCTTCTTGCAACCCGCGAGGCTGAGGACCCTATGGACAGCTTCTGCAAAATAGCCAGTGAGGCCGGATTCGATATAACTGTCGGGGAGCTTTTTGCGGTGGGCCTTGAATACAGCGATAATCAATGCAAGAGCCAGAACGGCGGTAACCAGTATCCATACAAAGGCTTTCAGGATACGTATGAAACATTTTTGGCCTCACTGTAATCGGGAATTTTATTGTTTTTGAGGTGATTTAAATTGGAAAACAGATTATTGAATTTAGGATTTTCAGATAGATTCATCCAGGAAGCTGCTCTTTATCCGGGACTCCATTTAGGAAGAGTTGTTGCCCAGTATAAGGATTTATATAAGGTTGCGACCAGCAAATCGGAAGTTCTTGCGGAAATATCCGGTAAGCTCAGGCATTCTTCAGAAGAGCTGCCGGACTATCCGGCTGTAGGTGATTTCGTTATGCTTGACAGGGAAGATGGGCATCACGGTAATGCAATTATCCATCGCATATTGTCAAGGAAAAGCGTCTTTGCAAGAAAAGCCGCAGGAACTGCAAATGATGTTCAGGTTGTTGCAGCCAACATTGATACGGTTTTTATATGCATGTCTTTGAATAATGATTTCAATTTAAGAAGGCTTGAACGTTATCTTGCCATTGCATGGGACAGCGGGGCGACACCGGTAATTGTGCTGACAAAGTCAGACCTTTGCGAGGATCTGCCAGGCAGGCTTTCTGAAATTGGAAAGTCGGCTTCCGGTGTTGATATAATCGTAACCTCCAGCATGCTGGAGGATGGATACAATGGCGTAATGAAATATATCAAATCCGGAAGGACAGTAGCATTTATGGGTTCTTCAGGAGTTGGAAAGTCTACCCTGATCAACAGGATTCTGGGCGAAAACATCATTGAAACAAAGGAAATCAGAAAAGATGATAAAGGAAGGCATGCGACCACAAAGCGTGAACTGATCCTCATATCTGCCGGAGGAGCCGTAATAGATACGCCAGGAATGCGCGAATTGGGAGTGGAAAATGTGAACCTGTCAAAGGCTTTCACGGACATTGATGAACTTGCCCAAAGCTGCAGGTTCAATGATTGCAGGCATGAAAACGAACCAGGCTGCGCCGTCAGAAAAGCGATTGAAGAAGGTTTAATTGATGAAGAACGCCTTGCAAGCTATAAAAAATTGCTTAAAGAAGCCAAATATGATGGCCTGAACTCAAGACAAATCGAAAAAGAGAAAATTGATGATATGTTTTCAGATTTCGGCGGAATTAAGAACGCAAGGGATTTTGTCAAATCTAAAAACAAATATAAGTAGGAGAGATAAGCAGCATGAAGGAATATAAGAGAGAATATCCCTTATTTGCATTATGCGGACTAAACTGTGGACTTTGTCCTCGTTATCAGACAAACAGCAAATCAAAGTGCCCTGGATGCGGTGGAAAGGATTTCCATTTAAAGCATCCAACCTGTGCTGTCATAACATGCAGTAAAAAACACGACAATGTTGAATATTGCTTCAAGTGTGCTTCATATCCTTGCCAAAGGTACAGCGGCCCGAATAAGGCGGATTCCTTTATATCCTACCAGAATGTCATCTCTGATTTTCAGAAGGCAAAAGAAGGGATAGATGCTTACAAAAAGGAACTGGATGAAAAAGTCAGCATTGTTGAGTACCTGATCGATAACTATAACGATGGAAGAAAAAAATCTTTTTACTGCAATGCCGTCAATCTCATGCCGCTGAATGATTCCAGGGAGATTATGGCGGAAATTGAAGAAAAAATAAGTAAACAGGACATAAATCTTAAAGACAAAATAGAGCTTATTATTTCGCTCTTCGAGGCTAAGGCAGAAAAAGAAAATATCGAATTGAAACTCAGAAGTTAAAAATATGTTCATCACCCCCAAGGTGATGAACATATTTTATTCGCGATAGCCCAAATTCAACGAGATTTTTTTAGAGCAATCCTTTAGGTCTTTGGTTATCCTGGTTATATAATCATCGGTTTTTCTCATCAACGGGATACTGATGCTCATTACTGCAGATATTTCCTTATTATAATCATAGATAGGCGCAGCTATGCAGTATACTCCAAGATCGAATTCCTCGTTGTCATAACTGCATTCGTTTTTTCTTATAAAATCCAATTCCTCATGTATCTTGTCCCAGCTTGTTATGGTGGTAGGCGTATATCTTATCAGTGGGCAGGACTTCTCATAGGAGGCAAGTCTTTCATAACTGAAGCCGGACAGGAACAATTTCCCTGAAGCCGTACAGTACAAAGGGAAGCTTCGCCCGATTTTTGATGATATCATAAGGGATTGGGTGCTGTCAATTTTATCTATGCATATCCCTTCATATCCATTGCTGTCCGATGTCAACTCTGTCAAATGGACAGTTTCATTGTACAATTCGCTGAGATTCCTCATAAAAGGCATTGCAATCCTTCTGAGGTTTATGTTTTCAGAAACCATATTCCCCAATTTTAAAACCTTCAATCCTGCTGTGTAGCTCTGGCTGCCCGCATCCTGTTTAACAAGACCGTGAAGCTCCAGTGTCTTGATAAGATGAAAGACTGTTGTCTTGTTCAGGTCAAGTTTTTTTGCGATGTCAGTCAATTTCATTTCCGCATTGGAATTGCAGAGCAGTTCCAATATTTCAACAGCTCGCTCCACAGATTGTATGGTTTTGACTTTTGTGTTTTTTACCGAACTATCCAAAAAAGCAGCCTCCTTTAATTCTTTTGGTTTGACAATATTATACTACATTTTATCATATGAAACAACATTGACAAGGACGCGACAGAATAGTATTATATATTTAATAGTCAATATTATAAAATGTAGTTTTATAATATAAAACAAAATCTTTACAAGCTTGCTAATAAGGAGGAAAAATATGATTTCACTGAGATTTCACGGCAGAGGTGGGCAAGGAGTAGTAAAAGCATGCCAGATACTTGCCAAAGCTTTAATTAGTGATGGGAAATATGCGCAGTTCATTCCGGCTTTTGGTGTTGAAAGAAAAGGATCCCCTGTTTATGGGTATTTCAGGATAGACGACAGGGAAATCCGCCCAAAATGCCAGGTATATTTTCCTGATGGGATAATTGTATTTGATGATTCACTGCTTGAAGAACCAAATGTAAATGTTTATGAGGGGATAACCGAGGGGGCTTTTGCAATTTTCAATACCAGGAAATCTCTTAATGAGCTTCAGTTGCCTGATGTTGTTAAGAGGGTTGCAGTTCTTGATGCAAACGCCATAGCCGATGAGTGCCTTGGACGGGTAATTCCCAATACTGCTATGCTTGGCGCTCTGGCAAAATTGGTTCAAACCGATAATGCTGACGCAATATCCGGATTCGTATTGAAAAAGTTTGGCAAAGAGAATCAGGAAGCGTTCCTTAAAGCTTATGAAAAGACCGGGATAATTGAAAGGCAGGGATCAAGATGAAAAGAGCTATAGGCACTCAGGGTTTATATATTGTCAATACTGCGCCATGGCGTAATTTCCGGCCTGAAATTGATAAAACCAAATGCAGCAACTGCGGAGTTTGTCTTGCATACTGCCCTGTTGGCTCCATTGAAAAGCATGAGGGTGAGATTGTGATCAACTACGGTCATTGCAAGGGATGCGGAATCTGTAGAACAGAATGCCCAAGGAAGGCCATGGATTGGAAGGAGGAAAAGTAAATGCCAAAAATAGAAGCCTTAACAGGCAATGAAAGTGTAGCCGAAGCAGTCCGTCTTTGTTCCCCGGACCTGATCGCCGCATATCCGATTACACCGCAAAGCAAAATAGTTGAAGATCTTGCAAGCATGAAAGCACGGGGGGTAATCAAGTCCAAGATTGTAGATGTTGAGAGTGAGTATGGAGCGATGAGCGTCCTGCGTGGAGCTGCAATCGTTGGCAAGCGTTTGTTCACAGCTACCTGCGGTCAGGGACTTGCGTTGATGTATGAGCCTTATTTTGCTTTCTCAACAATGCGTTTTCCAATGGTTATGGTAATTACCAACCGTGAGATGATTTCTCCGGGAACAATATGGAGCGGCCAGCAGGATTCCATGTCTGTACGTGATTGCGGGTGGATGCAGATGTATTGTGAAAACAACCAGGAAATTATTGACAGCGTTATCCAGGCCTATAATATATCCGAAAATACTGATGTCATGATTCCTATTAATGTATGCTACGACGGATTCTACCTTTCACACCAGATAGAAAGGCTTGAAATACCGGACCAGGAACAGGTTGATGAATTCCTGCCAAAATATCAGGGCGAAAATCTTCTCGCTTTGGACAAAGGCTATGTTGTCGATCCAAATACAACAGGGGATCAGCTGATATTGTGCCGTGAAAATCATCTGGAGTCCATGGAATATGCAAAAAAAGTAATTGAAGCTACGAACAATGAATTTGCGAAAATATTCGGAAGGGATCATGGCGGACTTATAAGCGAGTATCGAAACGACGATGCTGAGGCTACTCTGGTTACTATTGGCGGGATGACCGGCGCCGCAAGGGAGGCTGTTGATATCCTTCGTAAAAAGGGTTACAAGGTAGGACTTCTCAAGGTGCGCTTCACCAGGCCATTCCCCCATGAGGCCATAGCAGAAGCCCTTAAAGGCAAAAAGGCTTTCGGCGTATTTGACCGTTCAGTAAGCTTCGGCTGGAATACAGGTATTCTTTATCAGGAGGTGCTGGCCGCAGCTGAAAAACACGGTCTTGTAATCCCAAGCATCCCGTTCATAGGGGGACTTGGTGGAGTGGATATTACAGTAGAGCATATGACTGAGGCCTTAAAAGCTGTTCTCGAAGTTGCAGAGAAACAGATTTCACGTCCAGTCATGTGGTTTACAAAATAGCAAGAGGAGGTAAATATCATGAATGCTTTAGATATACTTGCAACAAGCAAGGATTTGACAACTCCCGGCACATCTGCCTGCCAGGGATGCATTTCCGAGCTTAGCATGCGTAACGTAGTTAAAGTTATGGGGGAGAAAACAGTGATAGGGATTCCACCGGGATGCATGGCCGGTGCAGGCGGCGGAGGATTCAACACAAAATCCGGATTCAGGATACCTTCCACTATGTCGTTGCTCGGAAATAGTGCAGCTCTCATGGCAGGCATCAAAGCTGCCTATGACATGGACGACCCTGATGTTAATGTTGTGGCATTCTCAGGAGACGGAGCCACTGCTGACGCGGGCATAGGATGCTTATCGGCAGCAGCTGAGCGAAGAGATAATATTATTTATATATGCTATGATAATGAGGGGTACATGAATACAGGCTTCCAGAAAAGCGGAACAACCCCTTTTGGAGCCAGTACGTCTACGACACCGGCAGGCAGCATAGGACGCGGAAAGATAAACTTCAAAAAGGACATGCCTATGATTATGGCGGCTCACAATGCTGCTTACGTGGCTACTCTTACAGCTGCTTATCCTGCCGATTTTGTAGCAAAGCTGGAAAAGGCAAAGACTATAAAAGATGGATTGGTTTACTTGCAAATATTTGCGCCATGCACAAGCGGGTGGGGATTTGACCCCGCTTTAGCAATAGATGTATGCAGAAAAGCAGTGCAGTCACGGTATTTCCCGCTGTTTGAATACAGAAATTATGAGTATACAATATCGGGACCGACCAAAAATATAAAAGAGCCTTTGGACATTGCGGAATTTGTAAAAATGCAAAAGCGCTTTCGTCATCTTAATGATGATGAGCTTGATACTCTGCGCATTTTTTGCAAAAATCGTTACAATATGCTGGAAAAATTAAGCAAATAAAAAACATAACGATATTTGGGGATCAGGAGGAAGAATAAATGGATTACATGACTTTGGTGCTGAATCTTGGCTCAACCTCTACCAAAATTGCTGTCTACAGTAATTTGGAGGAGAAATTCAAGGTATCCATCAACCACACACAGAATGAGCTTAACCAATTCCACGACATTTGGGAGCAGAAGGATTTCAGGAAAGATAAGATAATCAGCTATTTGAAAGAAAATGGATGCAGCCTTAAGGACTTTGCCTGCATCGCCTGCAGGGGAGGAAATATAAAGCCGGTTCCAGGAGGAACATATCTTGTTGATAAAGAAATGATTTCTGACATAAAAAGCGGCAAATACGGTATTCACCCCTCCAGTGTCGGAAATGTCATAGCCTATGAATTTGGAAAGGAATTCTCCATACCCGTGATTACTGCTGACACACCTGTAACAGATGAATTCTGCAGCCTGGCCAGGTATTCCGGCATAAAAGAAATACCCAGGATAAGCAGCGGCCATGCCCTGAACCAGAAAAGGACAGGGAGAAAGGCGGCGGCTGACCTTGGAAGGAAATATGAGGACATGAACCTTATAATTGTGCATCTTGGCGGGGGTATATCAGTGGGAGCCCATGAAAAAGGGGCAATGATAGACATGAACAATGCCCTGGACGGAGAAGGGCCCTTCTCTCCTGAAAGAGCCGGGACAGTTCCTGCAGGGGATCTTATCAGGATGTGTTTTTCAGGCAAATTCACCGAAAATGATATGATCAAAAAGGTCAAAGGCAACGGCGGGCTGATGTCCCATCTCGGCACAAACAGCGGCCTTGAAGTTGAGGCAAGGATCAAAAACGGAGACAAACAGGCCTTGGAGGTATTCGAAGCGATGGCTTTCCAGGTTTCAAAGGAAATTGGGGGAGCAGCAACAGCATTGAAAGGCAAAGTAGATGCAATACTGTTAACAGGAAGCCTGGCCTATTCAGAAAGGCTGATTAATTGGATTAAGGAAAGGACTGGCTTCATAGCACCGATATATCTTTATCCGGGAGAAAATGAGATGGTGGCTCTTGCGGAGAGTGCATTGAGTTATTTAAAGGGTGATGAAAAAGCGAAAATATATCAGGAGGCGGTAAAATGATAAAAAGCCTTAATGATCTGATGGAACAGGTCAAAAGCAAAGAGAAAAAAACAATATCAGTGGCGGCAGCGGAAGACCTGGAAATTGTTGAGGTTGTCCAGGAGGCTTCAAGGCTGGGCCTTGCGGAATTCATTCTTGTGGGAGATAAAAAAAAATTGAAAGGATTGCATCGGATAACGGCATAACATTGTCTTGTTCGATTATAGATGAACCTGACCACAAAAAAGCTGCTGAGAAGGCTGTGGAGCTTGTGAGAAATGGAGAGGCAGGAGCGGTTATGAAAGGAATGCTGCATACTGGCACATTCCTTAAAGCAGTATTGAACAAAGAAAAGGGCTTAAACACAGGGAAGCTGGTAAGCCAGATGTCGGTGTTCGACAAGGAATACGGCGAAGGTCTGCAGATACTGACTGACTGTGCCATGGCCATAAGCCCAACACTGGATGAGAAAAAGCAGATAATAGAGAATGCCGTTGAAACAGCACGGAAAATAGGCTACGAAAAGCCAAAGGTAGCGTTGCTCTCAGCCATTGAAATAATCAATCCTGCGATTCCAGATACCATGGAGGCCGCCATACTCAGCAAAATGGGAGACCGAGGACAGATAAAGAATGCCATAATAGACGGACCATTTGCCCTTGACAATGCTATATCACCTGAGGCGGCAAGGCATAAGGGGATTGAAAGCCCTGTTGCAGGGAATGCGGACATACTTGTTGTTCCCAACCTTCAGGTAGGGAATGTATTTTCAAAAGCCCTCACATATTACGCCCACAAGGATGTGGCGGCAGCGGTAGCAGGAGCGGCCGCGCCTATAATTATGACTTCCAGGACGGATTCAGTAAGGAACAAGTTGCTGACAATAGCATTGGCAAGTTATCTAGCAAATTAGTGAAGGGGGGAGAATTGCACATGAATATATGTTTTTCAGAAAGAGCTAAAATGTTCCAGGCTTCCGAAATAAGGAACAAACTCTTCGATGATCCTGAAATAATAACATTTGCAGCAGGAAAGCCTGAAGGAAAATTGTTCCCTTTGAAAGAGGCTGCCGAGGTTTTGCAGGAAGTGATTAAAGAACGCGGCGAAATAGCTCTTCAGTACAGCGAAACTGAGGGTTTCAGTGAACTCAGGGAGCTTATTGCCGAGCAGAGGATGAAAGCCAGAGGCGTCAATGCCGCTGCAGACGACATCACCCTCACTTCAGGTTCTCAGCAGGGAATTGAATACTCCGCTAAAATATTTGTTAACGACGGTGATGTAATACTATGTGAAAGCCCAAGCTACGTAGGGGCATTGAACGCATTTGCCAGCTATATGCCTCAGTGCGTCGGAATCCCTATGGATGAAAACGGGATGATCATTGAAGAACTTGAAAAGAAGCTCAAGCAGCATCCGAATGCAAAAATGATTTACACAATCCCGGACTTCCAGAATCCTACTGGGGTTACAATGAGTGATGACCGAAGGAAGAGGCTTGCGGAGCTGGCAGCAGAATATGAGATACCTGTCATTGAGGACTGCCCTTACGGAGACCTCATATATGAAGGAAATCCGCACCCTTCAGTAAAGAGCTTTGACAAGGCAGGGTGGGTTGTTTTCCTTGGCTCCTTTTCAAAAATATTAAGCCCTGGACTAAGGATAGGCTGGGTCTGCGCTACAAAGGAAATCCTGCAGAAGTACATGATGGCAAAACAATGCTCGGACCTGCAGTGCGGCTCCCTTGATGAACAGCTGGCAATAGGGTACATGAAAAAGTACGACCTTGCTGAGCATATAGAAGAAATAAGGGATCTGTACAGGGAGAGAAGAGACTTGATGCTTGAATGCATAGACAAATATTTTCCTGCAGGAGTAAAGCATACCAGCCCGCATGGCGGTTTCTTCGTATGGCTTGAACTTAAGGAAGGGCTGAACGCTAATGAACTGCTTGTGGAAGCTGCCCAAAAGAAGAATGTGGCATTTGTGCCGGGAGGATCATTTTTTACTGAAGGCGGAAATAAAAACTTCATAAGGCTGAGTTTCTCATTTGTGGACAACGATAAGATTGTTGAAGGCATGAAGAGGCTTGGAGAATTGCTTTCGGAGCATTATTAAAATAATTTGCGCCGATCAGGATAAAAAATTACCCTGATCGGCGTTTCTGATTTTTAGTATAGAATAAGCGTTTTACTTTGAGGCAGTAATTGGTTCCAGAATCCCGAAGATGTTGCCCTCCGTATCCTTGCAGTACGCAAAAAAGCCTACGCCGGGAATCATCTGTTTCGGGGTCAGGACTGTTCCACCTGCATATTTCACTTTTTCTGCAAATTCATCAAACGAACCAACATCGATGGTGTTGATAGTAGTTTCTTCCGGTTTTTCCCTCAGCTTTATGGCTCCGTTTATACCTGGCGTGTTTTCTTCATGGGTACTGACCAGCCAGTAATCAGTATTGCCTTCCCAATTGGAAATTTTCCAGCCAAATACTTCCTCGTAAAATTTTACTGCACGTTCAGGTTCATCAGCACACAATTCGAAGTGGATTACTCCTGGCATAATTTCACCCCCAGAATATATTTAATATATAAATAATAGCAGGATTTTAAAGATACGAAAAGCAAAAAAATTAAAAAACATGAGGTTTTAAAGCCGCTTTACGTGATACAATTGAAGTATAAGCATAAAGCGCAAAGGAGATGTAGGGGCATGGGCATCAATAAGAGCAAAGCGATGGAAAAAATGAAAAATCAAATAATTGCGGTTGTAAGATGCAAAGATTACAGTTTGGCGGAAAAAATATCGATAAGCCTTATTGCCCATGGCATAGAAGCGGTCGAGATAACTTACACCGTTGAAGGCGCAGGAAAACTCATAAAGAATTTAAAGGAAAAATTCCCTGCCAATCTAATAGGTGCCGGCACAATTTTGAATCAGGACGATGCATTGGAAGCAATTAATTCAGGTGCTGATTTTATTGTCACTCCTTGCCTGATAGAAGAGGTAGGGACCCTATGTCTTGAGAGGGATGTGTTCTGCTCCTTGGGAGCAGCAACCCCCACGGAAGCCTTCAGAGCCAATAAGCTGGGAGCGGATGTTGTGAAGCTTTTTCCAGGAAGTTCCTTTTCGCCGTCATACATAAAGGAATTGAAAGCCCCTTTCCCCTTCATGGAATTCATGCCAACAGGCGGCGTGAACCAGAAAAACATCAGGGAATGGTTTGAAAACTTCGACCGCACTCTCGTGGCTTCAGCCATGAGTTAGGGCGACAAAAACTATTATATATGTAACATAACCCTTATGGATACTAATTCTGTGTATATATTTATGTTATTATGAATACAATGAATAGTAAGATATAAATAGTGCATTTCGCAAGTATATCATGGGAGGTGTTAAGTTTATCTGTGAGTGTAGTTCTAAAAGGATATAAATTCAGAATGTATCTGACAAAAAAGCAGGAAATACAGCTATCAAAAACATTTGGATGCTGCAGATTTGTTTATAATCAAATACTTGCTATGAAGATAGAATTATACAAAGAAGATAAGAAATCATTATCAAAAACAGATTGTAACAATTATTGCAATAGAGAATTAAAGAAAGAATATTCATGGCTTAAAGAAGTGGATAAATTTGCTTTAACCAATTCCATTTATGACCTGGATAACGCTTATAAAAACTTCTTCAGAGAAATCAAGAAAGGCAACAAGAACCAGGGATTCCCTAAGTTTAGATCTAAGAAGCATAATTATTGTTCTTATAAAACCAATTTCACCAATGATAATATCAAGGTTCTATTTGACAATGATTTAGTCCAGTTACCGAAGTTAGGCAAAATAAAAACCAAACTGCACAGAAAATTTGATGGCAGGATATTATCCGCTACCATAAGCAAAACTCCCAGCGGAAAATATTTTGTAAGTTTCAATGTGGAAGTGGAACATGAAGAAATGCTTAAGAATAACAGTTCAGTAGGTTTGGACTTAGGCATCAGGGATTTACTGACTACTTCAGATGGAGATGCTATTGATAATTTAAAGCTGACATATAAATGTGAAAAACGATTGGCTAAATTGCAAAGGCAACAAGCTAAAATGGTCATAGGGAGCAAAAATTTTAAAAAACAAAGCAGGAAGATAGCTAAATTGCATGAGAAGATAACCAATGTCCGAAAGGATAACCTTCATAAGATATCTCATAGAATAGTTAAGGAAAATCAACTTATATTCTCAGAGGATCTCAATATAAAAGGTATGGTCAAAAATCGTAATTTGGCTAAGAGCATACATGAT
>Ga0209373_10002821_pt1 | contig 16776 bp, 12 predicted proteins | sample Higcelweek5metaG_FD_187173 | JGI IMG/M metagenome (GOLD analysis project Ga0209373, IMG submission 187173) | Freshwater pond sediment microbial communities from the University of Edinburgh, under environmental carbon perturbations - High... | ecosystem: Environmental > Aquatic > Freshwater >... | reverse complement strand
AAGTGAATGTAGGATCTTGAGAAGCTTTTGTGTATCAGAAAAATGAAGTCCTGTGGTTGGCTCATCAAGAATATAAAAGGTCTTAGAAGTAGAACGTTTGGAAAGCTCAGTAGCCAATTTGATTCTCTGAGATTCTCATCCAGACAATGTAGTAGACGACTGTCCAAGATGGATATATCCAAGCCCTACATCAGCCAATACCTCTAATACTTTAAAGATTTTTGGTTGATTTTTGAAAAATTCCACTGCTTCATCTACTGTCATATCGAGTACTTCAGCAATATTTTTTCATTTGAAAGTAATCTCAAGTGTTTCTTTGTTGAATCTATTTCCATCACAGTATTCACATTTTACATAGACAGGTGGTAAGAAATGCATCTCTATTTTTTTTAGACCATCTCATTCACAGTTTTGACATCTTCATTCTTTGGTATTAAAACTAAATCTTCCTGGTCCATATCCACGAGTCATAGCTTCTTGTGATGCGGCAAATAATTCTCTTATAGCAGTAAATACCCCTGTGTATGTAGCAGGATTAGAACGTGGAGTCTTTCATATTGGAGACTGATCAACTATAATTGCCTTGTCTATAAACTCTAGTCCTGTAATCTTTCCACACTTTCATACTTGTCTATTCGCACCATTGAGATGATTGGAAAGATAATTTGCCAAAATATGATTGACAAGACTTGATTTTCCACTCCCAGAAACTCCTGTGACTACTACAAGATGGTTGAGAGGAATAGTGACATCTATATCTTGGAGATTATTGTGAGTAGCATTGTAAATTTTCAAAAAATCCTTGGTAGTTCTTTTTTTGTGTCATACTAAATAATCAAATTCACCAGCAAGAAAAGGTGCAGTAATACTGTTTGGATTGACAAGAATTTCTTCTAAAGTTCCTTCAGCTACTATACTTCCTCAGTGGATTCCTGCTCATGGTCAGATGTCTATAATATAGTCAGCATTTCTCATAATCTCTTCATCATGTTCGACCACAATCAAAGTATTTCATATTTCTCTGAGTTTTTTAAGGTTTTGTATCAACATATCATTATCACGTGGATGGAGTCCAATAGATGGCTCATCAAGGACATAGATAATTCACTCAAGCTTTGTCCCAATTTGAGTAGCCAGACGAATTCTTTGGGATTCTCCTCCTGAAAGAGTTCACGATTTTCTTGAAATAGTAATATATTCAAGTCCAACTCATGCCAAAAACTCTAGTCTTTCTCGAATATTTTTAAGTATATTTTTTGCAATTTTTTCTTCCATGCGACTGAGTTTGATGTGAGAGAAAAATTCCAATCCATTTCTCACACTCATGTCAGAGAGTTCACCAATATTTTTTCCATGAAAGTAAACACAGAGACTTTCTCCATTGAGTCTATACCCATGACATGTTGGACAGGTCATATTGGTAATGTATTGTGATATCTTAGAATCTTCTGTATCACCAGAAAAATATTTTTCTGTCAAGATTGGAATAATTCCTTTATATTTTGCATGATACACTCTCCCTGACATATTACTTTCAGGAGTCATGATATACGTTTGCTCTTGTGTCCCATAGAGGATGAGATTAGTATGTTCTTTTGATAATTTAGCATAAGCAATATTGGTATTGATTCCATGGGCACGACACATTTGCAAGAGGAGCTCATGGTAATAAGTGCTTCCAAACCATGGAAGTACTGCTCATTCCGCAACTGTAAGCTTTGGATTGACAATATTTTCTTCTAAAAAAACAGGTTTTTCTCAAAGTCAATGACACTCGCTACAACTTCCAGATGGAGAATTGAAGGAAAAACTCGAATAGTCCAGTTTTTCTGGAATATGTCCACAATGTGAACACACAAAGATATTGGAATATTTACAATGTGTGAGAGTATCAAGCATGACATCGATTTCCAAGACTCATTTTCCTATTTTAAATGCAAGAGAAAGACTATCTTTGAGTCTTTTTACATCGCTTGAGCCGTCAGGATATGGTTTTACCATCAATCTATCTACTACGATAAAAGCAGGATATTTCAATGCTTCCACAGGAACCTCATCTTGGAGACTATAGACACCATCAGCAAGACTAAAACGAATAAACCCAAGTCGAAGCACTTCTCTGCGGATAGTATCTTGTGTTTGAACATCTATAGAAAGAGGTGTTTTAATAAAAAATTTCGTTCCTTCTGGATATTGGGTCAGATCATCAATAATATCTTGAAGGGAATCTTTTTTTATTTCATGGTGACACTTGATACATTTTCTCTTCCCTATATTGAGATAGAGGAGTTTGTAATAATCATAGATTTCAGTGATAGTCCCAACAGTCGAACGGGGATTACGATTGGTTGTTTTTTGATCAATAGAAATAGTTGGAGAGAGTCAAGAAATCTCTTCATACAGTGCTTCTTCACTCATACCTCCAATGAACATACGGGCATAACTCGACAAACTTTCGAGGTATTTTTGCTGTCCAATATTGTAAATGGTCTTAAATGCAAGCGAAGACTTCCCACTCCCAGAAAGTCAGGTAATAACAGTGAGTTTATTTTTTGGTATTTGTACCGTGATATTTTTAAGATTGTGGGTTTTGACCCCTGTGACTTTGATAAAATCCGACATGCAAGCAATAGTTAGTATATGTGAAGTACAAAGTACCATTATATGCAAACAGATTTTTTTTCAAGCAAAAAACTATTTATATCATCAAAATAATAGAGACTCCTAGCAGGAGTCTCTATTATGCATACTATTTAGCCCAAATTTTGTAGGAAGAATATGGAGGCGGATTATTTGTTGTGTTCCCAGCCCGATATATGTACACATTCCAAGGAGCATCTCCATCTTCACAAATATTCATATAATGTCCATTTGGATAGGTTCCTATATATGTTTCGTATGAATATCTTTGAAACCATGATAAACATCAAAGTGGTAATCCACTAGTAGTATCACTAGAAATAGAAACAAACAATATAAAATGAGGATGAGAATTATACCAAGGACTTTCTCACTGTCAGTCTTTTTGAATCTTCACATGATAGGATTTGAAAGTCTCAAAGTCAAATATAGTGCTTGGATCATAGGTAAAAAACCGTTTTCCGAGACTATTATTGTCATATCTTAGCTTTTTTTCACTTGTTATTTGGTTGAGTGCTGATTGTGAAATCTTTGCAAAAATTGCTCAAGTATTACTAATATCTCATATAGGATTTTGAGTCCTGATATCAAGTGTATTTCCATTATTACTCACCACTACTAGAGTCCATCCACCTCCATCAGTGGTCATATCACAATATGCTTGAATCAACTTATCTCAAGCCAAAAGTAAATATGTCCCATCTTTATTTTTCAAGTTGGAACTTTTTTTAAGATATTCGTTACAACTGAATTGGACTCATCAAGCAAGATATGTTTTTTCCAAAAAAGATAATTTATTCCCACTTCCATAGAATATTCATCATTGAGTATTCATAATGATAACTTTATAGTTGGTACTTCAGCTTAAGACATCAATTCCACTTCCACTTATAGGGGTATTATCTTGGTTGAGAATAATTCATAAATTCTCTCAAAAAGTCTTGTTGGTTCTCTCTGAATAGTATGTTGCATACGTCTTTTCAACCAATGATATTTGATTATTTCACTCCAGATATGCCATCATTTGATATTTTGAATTTTTTGCATTGATGGTATACACATACTTTTGATTGTCTACTGGGTCGAGTGGCACGGTATTCATATTGATCGCTCTCACTCATTCATTTCAAAAAAATCCTTGTTGTCCTATCGGTGTCCCACTTGCGGTCAAAATTGTTGGAGTCTCTGGATTTGGATACACTCCACTTTTTGCTTGAAAAATGCTTAATCATTTCTCTATAGCACTAATACTCGCAAGTCTATTAGAGTCTCTGGATTGAGACATATATCCCTGAAAGCTCATAAAAGCGATAGTCGCAAGAATTGCCAAGATAGTGATGACGATGATAAGCTCCACGAGAGTGAAGGCTTTTCTGCCTCTGAGTCTCTCCACTCAAACTCCCCCTCATTTTGCCCCCTTTCTAGTCCCTCTTGTCAAGGGGGATTGATTGGGATATGGTAAGCGAGAGGAGTATTTCTGAATTCCATCTTGTAAAAAGAAACTAGTGGGATTTGTATTTTTCATAATCTAAAAATTTGAAAATAAATATTTAAAACACAAAAATATAGAAGTATTTACTTCCTCTCTTAAAATATCAGTTCACAAAGATTTGAAGAATATTTGGATTTTTTGGGTAGAAAATAATGGAATGAGTGAATGATTGAAAAAAATCTTGAAAATATCTTCTTGAAAAACGTCTCATAGATACGAAAAGAGAGAAGAAGAAAAAATGAATGTTTTGTTTTCTGGTTCCAGCAAATTGTCTTTGCATCAATAGTATAGTGATATTTATTGAATTTCAAATTATTTTTTTATGGATCTTTTCGATAAAAAAAAAGAGGTTTCCCTCTTACTCATACGTTCTTTATTTCTCTTGTACACTTCCTGTGCCACTTGGAATGATTGATCCAGAAAGAGTCTCTCCTGATGCTGTTGATGGATGTGCCTTCTCATAGTCACTTACTACCAATGAAATAGTACCAAGTTGTATGTATTTTTTAAGTACCTCTTTGGCAGCTTCAAGTTGTGTATCGGTTCCTTCCTTAAATTTTTGGACATTGAAAGGAACGTTTATGTCTGGATTGATTCCATTTTTATCAATACAAACATCACTTGGAGTATACCATTTTGCTATGGTCAGCTTAAGCATACTCTGGTCTGAAAAATAAAATGGTTCTTGGACTGATCATTTTCCATACGATTTTACTCATACAAGAATTGCTTTATTATAGTCTCTCATAGCTCAAGCCGTGATTTCAGAAGCTGACGCTGTGTTTTCATTTATCAAAATCACTATTTTTTTGCCAAATATAGTTCAGCTATTTTCACTATAATATGGATTGTTCATAAGAGAATTTTTATACTTGGTAGTAACCAACACTTTTCATTTTTCTACAAAATTTGATAGAATTTCGACTGCACTTTGGAGGTACCCTCCCCCATTGTCTCTGAGATCTATAATGACTCATTTTACTTTTGGATTATTGAATGTTCTCAATATTTCTTGAAAATCTCATGAGGTATTTTCTCAGAAGATATTGAGAGAAATATATCCTATTTCAGGGTCTCCAATATCTTTGGTATCAACAGAAGGAATCTTTATTTTATCGCGAGTAATATCTTTGAGAATAAAATCTCATTCTCATTCGCGGATAATTTTGAGAGTTACTTTGCTTCATGCTGGTCACTTTATATGACTTACGGCTTCATTCACAGTCATATCTTGGAGTTTCTGACCATTTGCTTCTACTATAATATCTCCTTTTTGAAGTCCATTATTGAGAGCAGGAGAACCTTTCAGTACCTGAGAAATAGCTACTCAAAGCACATTTTTTTCAATTACTGCACCTATTCATTCAAAATCTCCACTCAAAGTGTTTTCAAAATCCTCTGCTTCCTCAGGTGGAAAGTATTCACTGAATTTATCTCCAAGAGATCCTACCATTCCACTAATCATACCTCTTTCGATATCAGTAGCATTAATAGTATCAGAGGAATAAAAATTCCCCTCAACAGTTTTTAACACTTCTCCAAAGAGGGTCAGATTAACTCATGTGTTAGAAAGTGAAAAACTCTGAGGTAATGATTCCAAAAAAGAGTGGTTTTTGTTACCTAGTAAGGCATTATCTCCTAATACGAAATGTGTGTAAAATCATAGTCAAAAAGATGTGAAAATGATTATAAAAAACATAAAAAAATTCCCTTGGGGTTTTTGTATTTTTTCTTCCATAGTTAAAAAGTAGTAATAAATAATTCACAAGTAATAATAACCAAGTTTGAAAGAAACACAAGTCAATAAATAAAATACGAGCTTGTGAAAAAAATGTGCAATGTGTTCAATAGACTTCATAAAGCCAAAATAATAAGCTATTTCTGATTGTAGAAAAGATTCTTTAGAAAAAAAAGCCTTTAAATAGCTCTTTTTACATTTTCACAATGTGGATTACTACTACTACTATTTATTAATTAATAAAGAAAAAAGAAAATATTTGTTTTTTTTTAAGAGATATGTTAAAATGTTTTTCAGAGTCTTACATTCTTAAAAACAAACACATGATAGGTTCAATCTTTCGTAAGTATACGAAAATGCAACAAAAGAAAAAGTTGATCGCTACCATAATCGAAAATCTTTCTATGAATGAAATACAAAAATCACTCTACCTAGAAAGTCTGGATATTCTTGATGAAGTAGGTCTTGAAAAGCTCTATCAATCACTTACTAAGTATATGGAAGAGGTAGAAAGAAAGAAATTAGAGGATATCACGAAAGAGAATTTCATTAAAATTGCAGGGATGAGAAAAAAAGAAGTAAAAGAAAAACAAAAAGATTTGAATAGTTTTTGATTTTTATTAAATAATTTATAAAATATGTCTTTAGAAAATTATCAAAGAGAATATATTGAAGCTCAACCAAACAATGCTATAGAGCAAAATATATTTCAATTATCCAAAAGGGTTGCCGAAACCATTGAAAATCGTGAATGAAAAATTCGTGTTGCAGAATTCACAAGAGATATGAATGAAGAAGAACAACAATGAGTAAAAAATATTCTAAGTACGTATTTATGTGTCGCTTAGTGAGAACATTTTTTAATTGTATAATATCATTTTTACCATCATTTATTCTTACAAAAAATGAAAAATTTTAAAGTTGAGGTTTCCAAGGGACAAGAGAAATTTACCTTTATCAGGAAAGCTGAAAACGAACTTGATCTTAGAGCAGAACTTCACAAGGAAAAATTTACAATTCTTTCCATCCTTTGAGTAGAAGAAGCAGAAGTTCTAGGAAGTAAATTTTTCTTTGAAATAGAAGACAAAGGAAAAGTACGTGTTGGAACAATTGCATCCACTGACATTTTTAAATCATATCTCAAAATCAAAGTTGAGTTGGGGTACAATATTGTATCAATTTATTCTGATAAGGATACATCAGATTCTGAAAAGAGGAAGATCATGCATGATCTTGATGAACAATACTTAATTTATCTGGAAGCCAACAAAAAAAAGATAAAAGAAAAGGAAGTAGTAGCAGAAAAAAATAAAGCAATCATGCAGGTTGTAGAGGATAATATCGATAATTTTCATATGAAAAAAGAGCTTCAAGAAGTATATAAAGTTTTGGATAAAGTCTTAGTAAAAATAAAATTTTTTCTAGAGTGAGATGGCTATCAGGAATATATTAATGCTACAAGAAAAACAAAACTACAAGAAATTTACTACTCTATTCTCAAAGTTCGTACCTCTAACAACGTAGTTAAATTAAGAGTGATTTGAGAACTTGCTCTCAAAAAAGTTTGAGAGATAGAGCTTGAAATTCTTGAAAACCAAAAAGACCAACAATACCGTATCCTCCTAAAAGAAACTAATTCTCTCCTAAAAAAACTAGGGTCTCGTGACAGTTTTGTAGAAAAAGATAGAGATATCAAAGTAATTGCCACAAGGTTTATTGAATATTTGAAGGATTTGTCGAGTGGAAAACTGTTAAAAAAGAGAAAAGTTGAGATGGATGTCACTTCCAATGCATATCTCAAAACGAAACTTTTGTATAACAACTATCATAAAAAGCTCAAGAGTCTCGATGCTGAGATTTCAAAAGATTTTATAGTATTTATACTTCCTACTGAAAAAAACAACGAAAAAAAGTTAGAATATATGATTCGTAGAAGAGTATTAAAACAAAACCTCCTCTTACTTCATGCTCGTTTGACTGGAAAAACTATTTCTATTACGAAGATTGTCAAAGGTTATCAGTATTTTGCAGAGAGATTTGTGGCATCTTTGAAATTTTTCCAAACGCCATTTGTTGTGGTAACACTTTGTTATAGTCTTGTATTTCTCTTTATTCAAGTTGGGGTCTATGTAGGATTGTTCCAGACAGGAGTGAATTTCTATGGACTTCTCTATTTTCTCTATATTAACCTTGCATTTATTCTTTTGCAATTTACTCGATGACTGGGGACTTTCATTTTTAATGTTGTAATTTTATCTTTTGTGTTTATAGTGGGAACGATTAATTTCTAGTTGTTCACTTTTTTATGAGATACTTGTTTTTCTTGATATCGTTTTTGTACAGTCGGATTTTTTATTTGTTTTATGTGATGTCAAACAACAAAGATTGGCTTTTTCGAGATGTTCAGTATTCAAAACAAATTCAAAATCTTTCTCTCTGAGACCCTATAGTGACATTTTATAATACAACAGATCCTGCTTCAAAAACATTCGTACTTCAGTCAATTTTTGGAAATCTTCTCTACGAAATTATTATATTTCTGTGTGTAGCATTCCTTTTTTTCTTTTATTTCTCATCAGTCGCTATGAAATCAAAATTGGCAGATGGGGCAGGAGGATCAAAATTGGCTCAGTATTTGACTTGGGGGAATCTCGTACAAGGAGTGAAAAAATTCTCTTACTATTTTTGATTTTTGCTCTTTTATGCTTCTTTGTACCTCATCTCCAAGGGAATTCCAATGATTTCATTTTCTGTCTTTCTTTTGATTCTCAATATAGCTATCTACATCTTTTTTTTCACTTCAAAGTTTTCGATTCTCTCAAGAGATCTGTTGAAAATTAACTCACTTTTGTTCTCATTTGGTTATGTAATTTGCTTTTTTGTAATCCTTGTAAGTGGGAACAATTTTTTTTGATGGGCAGATTTTATCAATTCACTCCTGACTTTGTTTATCTATCCAACTCTTCTGTACTATAACATGAAAATAGAAAACCAGAGATACTTAGATCACTTTATGGTTACGTATTTTAGTTTTTATGTAGTGGTGTTGTTTTTGTTTTATACTTCACTCTTTCTTTCACTTGATGTAGGCTTTTGGTTGGTGATTTTATTAAGTATTTTTGGAGTGGTGTGGGTAGAGTATCTTCCTAAGATTGAGATTTTGAAGAATAATGCTATACTTTTGAAATACATAGGGATTATTTTTTCGTATATTTGAGTAATTGGGGGAGTTCTTTACCTGTTGTGGCATTTTTCTTGGATAATTTTTCTTTTACTTTTTTTGCAAATTGGCTATCATATCTTCATTCACATCAAGTATATTAGTTTTGTTTCGTATACCGTTGCTATTTTGTTGTGAATCTTTCTTTTTTATTATACACTTTTTTACTTTTCTATACTCGATCTTCGCTCGACTGCGTACTTTATAGTTTCATTGATTCTTTCATTTTCTATGGTTTTTTTGACCTATGGACTCAAATTTCGTATGCCCAGAGAGATTTATATTCTCCATATGACTTCGTATGGAGTCAACTTCTTTTCGGTAGTGATCTTCTTTATTTTTCATAAATTCGAAATTCTTTACATCTGAATTATGCTCTTTTTGGAATCAATCTTTTTCTTTTTAAGCTATAATAAGCTCAATAAGGGGACAAAAAAAGAAGTAAAACACTAATTTCTTTCAAACTTTATTTTCTAAACTGTATAGTATGCTTCATATCGTTGACAGTATATCAGTGGTAAAAAAATCCAATCTCGTACTCCTTTTAAAAAATAGAAATGATCTTGACCAATTTGATGGAGAATTTTTAGAAGATCATATCAAAGCAAAAATCGAAGAGATCTTTGTTAAACAAAAAAATACTACATTCCGTGTGTATGTTGGGAGAGAAGATTTTGAAGAAATTATCTTTCTTTTTTACCTCGATATCAGTAAAAATATTACGGTGTTTTTAGGTGAAAATATTGCATCTTTACCAGAGTCAATTGCATTTTTTTACAACAAAGACGACATTTTGCTTGATAGTATTATTCTTGGAAAGTATGAGTATGATTATTTTAAAACTGAAAAAAAAGACCTTACTTTTTGGGTGGTGACAGGTGATATTCTCAGAAAATTTCTCGAACAAAGACTTTCTACTCTCAGAAATGTAGCAGATTGTCGTGATTTGGTCAACCTACCATCAAGTGAAAAGATTCCTGAAAAATTCGCAGATATTGTAAGAAATGTCAGATTTATTAATACGAAAGTTAAGATTATTGGTTACGATGAAATAAAGAAAATTGGTCTCAATCTCCTCGATGCTGTAGGAAAATGAAGTGTTTCAAAGCCAAGAATGATTGTGTTTGAAAGAATAATTGATAAAAATTTTCCAACGATTGGTTTAGTGGGAAAAGGAGTTACCTTTGATACTTGAGGACTGAATATTAAGACTTGAAATGGAATGTACGGCATGAAGGATGATATGGCATGAGCAGCATCCCTTCTCTATACCCTCAAGGAACTTGACGAAAAGACACTTACTTGTAATCTTGTTTGTGCACTTCCTCTTGCAGAAAATACTGTTTCTTGAGAAGCATTTCGTCCCTGAGATATTATCAGAAGCTATAGTGGAAAGACCGTGGAGATTATCAATACCGATGCTGAGGGAAGACTTATATTAGCTGATTGAATTTCTTATATTTCCAAAAATTATTCTCTGTCACATGTAATCTCTGTTGCTACTTTGACGGGAGCTTGTATGCGGGCATTGGGATACCAATATGCCGGAATTATGGGAAATGCACGTGGTATCATAGATTTATTACTTACTTCTCCTACCTTTGAAAAATATTGGGAACTTCCTATGGATGCATATTTTGTAGAAAAAACCAAAGGACAGATTTCAGATTTCATTAATTTGACTGATTGAGTGTTGGCAGGAGCCAGTATGTGAGGAGCATTTCTCTCACAATTTTGCCTCAACAATGAAAAATTTGTGCATATTGATATTGCAGGAGTCTCGTATGTAAAAGAAAAATATGGGATTTTTACCGAAGGTGCTACGGGATTTTGAGTAGAAAGTTTATCTCTTTTATTGAAAAACTATGCTAAAACTACCGAAAGAATCGACCCAGAAACTCCTGTCGAGTAGTTCTTTATTTTGAAAAATATTGGAGTTTTTCAAAGATCTCCTTGCTCCAAAAAAGTGTTATGGATGCCAAGTTCATGGCACTTTTTTGTGTGAGAAATGTCTGAAAAAAATTGGGAAATATCCGTGTGTTTGTCCAGTTTGCAAGGAAAAAACTCGTGGGTTTTTGGTGCATTTTTATTGTGAGAATTCCCACTTTTTTTTACATAAGGTCTGTATTTTGGGAGTGTATCGTGATTCCATAATGAAATCTCTCATCCGTGATGCGAAGTTTCATCATCGAAAGGATATCTTTCTTGATCTTGCCCCCTATCTGGGGGATTTTCTCCAAGAATATCTCGATGTTCCCGATGAAGAGGTGCTTTTGGTGCCAACTCCGATGTATTTTTGGAAAAAATGGATGCGAGGCTACAACCAATCTGAAATACTCGTACAACTCTTAGCCTTACATACCGGATTAAATTATCACTTGAGTATCATTAAAAAATCAAAATCTACCCGTGCACAATCACATCTGACAAAATTGCAACGCAAGCAGAATCTCCAAGGAGTCTTTGTTTTTCAAGAAGTATGTTCCTCAATAGTCTCAGGAAAAACAATTATTATAGTCGATGACGTCGTCTCCACAGGAAGTACCCTCAATGAGCTTGCCAAGTTGTATCACAAGCACTGAGCAGCAAGAATTTATGGGCTTTGTCTGGCATCAGACTAAGATCTTTCCTTGACATTCTCAGCAATGAGCATACAATCGGACATTGCTTGGACGCACTTGAGCATTTTTTCTCATCAACATCATATATTTGTAGGGACCATTCACGAATTGTCTTTCATAAGTTTTTCTTCGATGTTTGACAAAAGACCTCGTGCACCGGTATATTATTTCCTTATTCATTTTTATGGAATCAGTTACCAAACGTATGAGATGGATTTCTACTTCATGGTTTCCTTTGGTTGTGGGGATTATTTTTTTATGCGTATTTTACGGTGTGTATTTTTTTCGCTTACCACAGTGAGTGACGATCGAAAGTATCAAACTTTCTGACTTTGTGAGCAAGTTTGCTGTTTTTGTACCTGCTGTGTATGGACTATTGGCATTATTAAAAGTCTACATTCTTGGTGCTTTGAAATGGATGGTAAGATGGAAGCATTGGAGTGGTTGGTTTGTGATACTTCTTATTGTCTACGGAGCGAGTCTCGCACTTGGAATCCAATTGTATTATTTTGAACCAAGAAATCACGAAATTGCTCGTTTTCTCATTGATTGGTATAGTATGCCATTATTAATAGCAAGTGCGTGAGCTTTTGTTACCATCATGGCTTGAATCTTTCTCAAGAAAAAGGCATAATCTTTAATAAATAATTTCATATTATGAAATCATATATAAAACTGACACTGATAGGTGTATTTTTGATGAGTTTATCTTCGTGTAGTCTATTGGCATTTTTAGGAGAAATGATGTGTGGCTATGCTCCTGATAGTGATCATTGTTACCAGTTCTGAGCCGTACAATCAGGGAATCCTGATGATTGTGAACGTATCAAAGGAACGAAGTTTAAAGACACGGGAAGTAATCCACCTCGTGATAAGTGTTACCTCACGATTGCACAAAACAGTGATGATTACACCGTTTGTTCAAAAATTAAATGAGGACCCATGTCCTATTCTCAAGAAGAATGTATTGATGGAGTTGCGGATGATATTTTGAAAAAATCAATAGCTTCTGAGGATGTTGATGGATGTATCAAAATTTCAAAAATGCCACAAACCTCTGTTTCTGCACAAACAGAAGCCTGTAAAAAAGAGCTGGTTTCGATAAAAGCACTCGATGCCAATGATACCAAAATCGAGACACTCATAGAGTCACTCAAATCAGATTCGAGCAATATCGAATTGCAAAAACAACTCAAAGACCTCAAAGATAAAAAACAACAGGTCTATACTCTTATGAATGAAGGAGAAAAACAAGAGTATTTTAAAAAGCAAAGAGAAGAAATTATGAAAGATGTTGATGATACGGACGTTGCCTCAGCGATTTCAAAAGAATTCACGACCTATCGTGCTGGGGATGGAAATATCAATACCCAGTTGGAAAAGCTAGAGCAAATTACTCAAAAACAACAAACACTCAAAAGACTTGATGACGAAGCAAATACGCTCGTAGATCAGGTCAAAGAACAGATGCAAGGGGTTGTCAATGATAAACAAGACGAAATCGTGGAAAAAATGGGAGAAAGTGCAACACAACGGATTGAAAACAATGGATGAGAGAGGCTAAAATATGCTCTCAGTAATTACAAGTGGATGATGGATAAATATGAAAAATGAAGTAAAATGTACGAAGATGCCAAAGGAAAATATGACAAACTTAAAGGAGTATATGACGAAGTCATGGGAACCTATCAACGAATTGATGAAGTCAACAAAATGGTCGCAGAGTGAAAGATAGATGCTGGAAAAGCAAAAGTTCTCAAAGGAGCAGTCCTCCTTGATAAATGACTCGAGTATACGACTGAATATGTTCCTGTCTTTTGAAGCACAATTTCCAAAGTCAGCAAAGAAACCTTTGGAACTGTCATCAAACTGGCAAAAAAAAGAGCGGAGAGAAGCACTGCTATAGAGAAGTGTTTCGATGACCCAGCTAACTGTGATACTGACAATATTTCAGCATACTAACTTGTAAGAAACTTACGAGTTAGTTGTGAAAATCTAAAAAAGAGCCTTTTGAAGGCTCTTTTTTTTACTGTTGACGATGAATGAAGTAAGACCAGATTAAATTAAATTCCGTTTTTATATTTTTTTTTTGAAAACTGCGTCTCATTTTCTGTCACGATTCGTTACCCTATCCCCCAGCCTCTTCCCCTAAAATAAGGGAAGGGGAGCCGAAAGATTGAGCTATCAAAATCCCTCAAGCGGGATTTTGATAGCTCCCTTTTACGGGATATAAGGAATAATACAATAAAATATTTTTCCATTATCCCTATAAAAATGTAGAAGCGAAAACTGCCAAGTTTTCGCTTCTATTTCTTTTTTTCTCCCCCTCTCCTATGAGGAGAGGGGGTGGGGGTGAGGTTTTTGAAGCATGGTAGTATCATAAATGTCTGACAAATATACAATTTGTATGATAATATTCATTGATGTGAATTAATGTAATTTGGTATAAGAAAGTATTTAAAACCCATCAACAATGAGCTTGAGCTCTTTGTCTCAGTTTTCTTGAGTTGATAGTAACTGCTATTTTTAACATAATAGATCTCATTTTAGTGTACTAGATTTAATTTTTCCTTTGAGGTGCGGTACCATTTTGATTAGTTCATCAATATATGTTTGGGGGGCATTGATGGAGAGTATTCTTATACTTGTGAGAGATTCAAAAAATGGAATGACTTTGGCTGTGTTGAGTTGAGAAAGTTCGATATTGTTCATTCAAAGAATTTCTAGTTGAGAAAAAACAGGGGGAATATTTCATTCACTAGAGATTGGGAGAGCATCAATTCCTAGGAGCTTTTTGAGATTAGGAAGTCATAAAAAAAAATCTTGTAATTGACTTTCGGAGAGTACGGAAATATTTGTCTGTGTCACATCAAGAGTATGTAACATAGGCAAAAATGAAAAAGTTTCATAAAAATGTGATTTTGCAAACATTTTTGAGCTGTTGACTCCCAAGTGTAGTGAACGAAGGTTTCAAAATTCTTTAAATAATCCTATTCTTTGCTCTTTCTGGAGAGGTATATTTTTATCTTCGTCGAAAATAAGGGCTCTAACATGACTCAAACTCTTTCCAATTCTTGAAAGTTCTTCTGGAGTAAAGACATTCAGATTATTCTCAATAAGAGAGAAAAGTCTGATTTGATTCATTTTTCAAAAAAGTGCTTCTATTTGTTCTATGCTTGACTTTGAGAGTTTTTGAAAGTATATACAAACTCATTTACTTTCGTGAAGGAGTTCCCCAATCTCCCTTAAATCAGGCACACTGTACTTGGAAATCTCAAATGTATCCATATCTATCCCATGATAAGTTCTTCTGTTTTTCAAGGAATCTTGGAGGTAGTGTTTCATGTGTTGTGCGTCTAAAATGTGTGAAATATCATGATAGGTAATCTGAGGAAGTGTTGCGTCTTTCAAAGAATGAAAGACGAGATCATCAAGATAATTTTCTCTTAAACGTCCCCAAATAATTTCTTTATTGTGTTGTTGGAGTGCTAAAACCTGAGTTACTATTTTTCCAAGGTTTTTGTTTTTTTTCAAGAGTTCCATAATTTCTTTCTCAATAATTGCATCATCTAGCAATAGTCACTGATTATATCTCAGAGACAGAGGAATAGAATCTTGTACTTTTCTTACTTCCATTTCAAGTTCTTTAAAAGCCTCTTCGACTGAGAGTAAAGTATTCGTTACTCCTTCGACTATAGAGGCAATATTTTTACAAAATACACTCACTTTCTCTTGTTGAAAAGTTGAAGACAGTGGTGTGAGAGAAGGGGGAAGCGGTTTCATAGTTTTCATCTAGTGATTATCAAATTTTTGAGAGATTCGAAAGAAGACTATCGATTCATTCTCTCATCTTATATACACTTTGTCCAGAAAGAATAGCAAGTCTTTCTTTGAGCTCTGTACTTATTTCGGAATATATAGGATTCTCTTTTATAGCATCGAGACTCGCTTGAAGTCTTGCAATTTTGTCTTGGATGTCTCAGATATTACTGGTTATGGCTTGTAAATACTCTTGAGGACTGAGATCTTCAAGGAGAAATTCAGGATTGAATCCTTGAATTTCTGTAGATGGTTTTTCATTTTCTCACATAGGGGGGATATTAAGAAAGTAAATTTAAGAACTGATTGAGTTCATTTTGATTGTCAAATTGTTCGATTTTTTCTAAAAACTTTCTCTGTTCGATACTGATGTTTCTTCCAAAAACAACGATTTGTTTTAACAGTCGATTGATACTAAACACAACATTTGCGAGTACCAAATCGAGCTTTTCTTCATCTTCAATATGTCGCAGAGTTTGTTTGTATTCTTGAAAATAATGAATCTGCGGTGGAGAGAGTATCGTTTTTCCAAAAATTTCGACCGATGATAAGAAATCTATAATTTTTAGAATTTGTATTTTTTTTTCCATATTGCAATCAAATAAACAATTTTTATGAGGTACACATACTCTATCAGTTTCTTTCATTTTTAGCAAAAAATATTCTCTTTTCTTGCTTGACGTCTCGGATATTTGTATTTTTTACTTGATAAATGCGAAAAAATAAGTATAAAAGCAAGTGAATGATACCGCATTTATGTGGTATGATATTATTTTTTAGTGTTGTAATACTATGTCAGAAAACGAAAATCTTGACGACCTCAATGAGGATGAAGAGACTCCTACCGAACTTCCTCTCGATGAAGAAGATTGAGAAAATCCTATATCAATCCCACTTAGAGACGAAGAAGAACAAACCGCTTTGAGTATTCCTACTGGACTTGTCTATGAATGAGATATAAATAGAAACATCTCAGATGAAATGGAAGTGTGTTATCTTGATTATGCAATGAGTGTTATCGTATCTCGTGCCTTGCCAGATGTCAGAGATGGTTTAAAACCAGTTCACAGAAGAATCCTCTATGCTATGCATGATATAGGGCTTCGTGCTTCGGCAAAATTTAGAAAATCAGCTACTGTTGTCTGAGATGTACTAGGTAAATACCATCCACATGGAGACACTGCAGTATATGAAGCAATGGTTCGTATGGCACAAGATTTCTCACTTCGTTATCCACTCGTCCATG
>Ga0209373_10002819_pt1 | contig 16776 bp, 12 predicted proteins | sample Higcelweek5metaG_FD_187173 | JGI IMG/M metagenome (GOLD analysis project Ga0209373, IMG submission 187173) | Freshwater pond sediment microbial communities from the University of Edinburgh, under environmental carbon perturbations - High... | ecosystem: Environmental > Aquatic > Freshwater >... | reverse complement strand
GGGGGGGGAGGGATTCTTGATTTATTTGAGATTCCTTGCTGCTTTAAGGGTATTTTTAATCAGACACGCTACCGTGAGTGCCCCCACCCCCTTGGGTACGGGGGTGATGGAGTGACCTGCCTGATGGATGGGCTCAAAATCGGCATCCCCGTGAATTTTTCCATCCACTACCGTAAATCCAACATCCACTACAATGGTATTTGGTCAGAGATCTTCGAGGGTGAGAAGTCAGGGTTTCCCCGCACACAGTATCACGATATCAGCATTTTTGGTAAATTCTCTGATAGAAGGCGTCTTGGTGTTGCATACTGAGACCGTTGCTCAGGCATTGATGAGGAGATTAGTAATAGGCTTTCAGACTATATTGCTACGTCCTATGACTACACATTTTTTTCACTCTACAGGGATCTTATAGTGTGCAAAGAGTTCCATTACTCAGGCAGGAGTACATGGTGAAAACCCTGTTGGATCTCCCACAACGATTTTTCCTTGATTAATCGGGTGAAACCCGTCAACGTCTTTTTCTGGATCTATTGATCTCAGTACCGTATTGGTGTCCATATGAATGGGGAGGGGGAGTTGAATGATGAGTCCGCTCACACTTTGGTCTTGATTACACTGATTGATACATTCTAAAAGACTTGATTCACTCACTTCCAATGGAAAATGTTTGACTTCAAAGCCCATTCCTACATATGCAGACCATTTTTGTTTTTGGTTGATATAACGGAGTGATGCAGGATTATCTCCGACCAAAATCACCGTGAGATTGGCTCTGATACCTTGTATTTGGATAGTGTTTTTGATTTCGTCATACATTTTTTCAGCAACGGTGGTTCCATAGAGTATCATGAAAATGCATTAGAGAGTAGGAGAAAGTTTGATTTATTATATAACTCTCCTATAATAAATCAAACTTTTTTATTCTCTTGCAATTTGCTATGTCCAATAAACTTGCTTCTCTCTTTATGCTCACGGTCTTTGCCGGAATTATCTATGGGTTGTATTATTTCTTTTTTGTTTTAAATACGGGAGATCTAACGATTGAGGGAAATGTTTCTGACTATGAAGTCTCCCTCTTTGCTCAAAATATAAAAACTCCATTTCACTCTCATTGCCAACAGAGTCATTGTGAACTTATTGAGTTAGCGCCATTTTCATACGAAGTGACCATCACTGCAAAAGGCTACAAAAAGACCACATTTTCAATCCAAATTCCCCAAAGAGATACTCTGAAAGTTTCATTTTTCTTGGAAAAAGAGATGATTATCCGTGAGGTCGAAACTCAAACGTGAGCAATTGATGCAACTGGAAGCCAAATGTCTCAACTAGACCGTCTCAAATCACTTTCATTTCTCAAACATACTTATGCCTACTATGACCTTGAGGAAAGAGGGTTTTATTATTTTTTGGATAATTACAATGAAACGTTGTCCTTATACAAAAAATGAGAGGATGGAATTATCATCGCATTTTTCCCAAAGATGACCAAAAAACAAATGAATATGCAAAAGGTGTACGGTACCAATGACGAAATCGCTATAATATTTGATGAGACTCTCTACTTCTACAATACCACAAATGGACACATGAGTAAGACTTCGCTCCCAGCAGAGCTCGTTTCAATAAAAAAATTTCCCCATAGTTATGGGTTCTCCACCGCATCAGGAATGTATCTCTATCATCCTGAAACCAACAAAAAAGAATCCTTTCCTCTCTTTCAAGATTTTCTCTATTACGGAAAAAATGCGTATATCTGACTCATCAAAGGAGAAGAGAAAGACAAAAAAAAGGTATTTCATCTCAATGACAATTCCAATGATGTGATTGTAAAATATGAACTCTCCACCCAAAAGCTGGTGTCTTCACATGAGATTTTTCAAAAAGTAGCCAAATTGACCCAAGAGGGAACAGGAGCTTACTATTATGATCTCTCAGGAACAAAATACAGCATAGAAAACGTTGAATAGTGAAAAGTGAAAATCAGGACATTCTGACCTTGACTACCGAATCTTTCGGAGAGAAAAACCTTGATACTCTATATAGATTCTGAGGAAACCTCAGAATGACAAAAAGGGAGTACCCGAAGTGGAGGGGGGAGGATTCGAAAAAAACAGACTCATTTTTTTCTTAACTGAATGACATTATTGTCAATGTTCCACAAAAAAAAACGGTTTCAAACCGTTTTTTTTTTATTAAAATGGAATATCTTCGATAGAAATTTCATCTTCTTGTTTTGGTGCAGATTTCTTGACTGCAGGAGTGTGATTCTCATATTCTCCAGCACTTGGTGTACTTGGAACATCACCTCCTTTATTTCCATCCAACATAATCATATTTTCTCCAACAATTTCTGTTTTGTATCTCTTGGTCCCATCCTGAGCCTCCCAAGATCTGGTTTGGAGTCTTCCTTCAATATAGACTTTTTTCCCTTTGTGGAGGTATTGACCTGCAATTTCTGCCAACTTAGTCCACAATACTATATTATGAAATTCTGTAACTTCTTGTTTGACTCCAGCCCCATCAGTCCAATATCTATTGGTAGCAATAGAAAAAGAACATACACTCTGCCCATTTGGGGTCTGTTTGAGCTCAATATCTTGGGTGATGTTCCCAATCAATTGTACTTTGTTTAAATCCATACATACATAGTTAATAAATAATATAATTTATATAAACGCCCCTAGATTATAAATGCTTTTTGTAATTTTTCAAGAAATTTATTAATTTTTTGCAAGAAAAGAGATTATATGCTAAAATAATTTGGAATTTATACACTATCCCTAATTCTATGAGATACTCTAGAGTCGTTTTCTCCCTTGTTTTTTCCTTAATGATGGTATTTTTCTTTCCTTCACAAGATATAACTTATGCCAAAGATGATACCAATAAGACCACAGTTGGTGATTTTTCGGTTTTGCGTGATATCGATAAAAGTACCTTCAATGAATACCGTTATTATATGGTAAAAAGCTATTTCAAACTCAAAGAAAGTTTTGATACGAAATCAGAAATCGATGCAAAGATTGCTTCTGAAATTTTTAAATATGCACAAACGGGGTATCGCTATCTCCCTGACAATCTCCAAAATCAAAATTATCTCAATGATCTTTCAATTGCTGTCAAAGTGGGAATACAAACTCCCAACTCAAAAGCCAATTATAATTCCATTGTAGAAAAACTCTTTATTTATATCAACAAAGCGAGTGTTACAAGTGTACAAGGAAGTATTTCGGCAACTCCTGAAACTGGAAATGCACCTTTGACGGTGACCTTTCGTTGAAACGTCACTGAACCAACAGGAAGTATGATTCCAGCGAGCAACTATGTGTGGCGGTTTGACAAGGGAGGAAGAAAACAGATTCTTGGATCTGGAGTCTCATTTATGTATACCTTTCGTGAAGAAGGGGTGTATACTGTGTTTTTGGATGTACGTTCGACTCATAAAAATTCACAGGGATATACTGATGTTCTTCCATATTCTGGAAGAAATACTATTAATGTAAAAGAAAAAGTAGCCTCACTCATTATCAATGTCAACTCTGTTTCTCTCAAAGAATCTGACGAGATGAAATTCACTCCAGAAGAAGCACTCTATGGTCTCATCGTAGATGCTACGAGTTCGACTCCTACAGGAGGTGCTAGATTTGAAAAAACTCAGTGGGATTTTTGAAATGGAATAGTAAAAAAGTACGACTGAGGTCCAAAAGTAGAAAGGGTAATTTATGCCAATGAAGGAAGATATCCTGTCTCTCTCAAACTCACGACTAACGAGGGGAATACCGTAGAAAGAAAATTTACCATGTTTATCAACAAGCCAATTGCAACCATCGTTGCTTCAAGCGAAGCAGGGTATATTGGAGATAAATTTAATTTTTCTGCACGTAGTACAATAAACATAAAAAATCTTGCCTTTGAATGGAATGTGATTGATGTGGATTCAGACAAGGTGATTTCTCAACAAAAGGGGAATGTTCTGACTTATACTTTTATGGAAAAGGGAAGTTATAATGTACAACTGAAAGTCAAAGATTCTGCTGGAAATAATGATGTCGATACCAAAATTATCATCATTAACTCTCGCGCTCCAGTCTCTGATTTTGAAGCAACCATTCCAGAAAAATTCAAGCCAAGTAGAGTACTTTTGGATGGAACGAAGAGTTATGATCAAGACATCGTTGATATGTGAAAACTTACTTATGTATGGAATATTGATGGGGAAAATGTAGAAATCGATAATCTTGATGATAATGGGGCAATTGGGTATTATACCTTCGACTCTATATGAGAACATTCTATTGTCTTGGAGGTTACCGACCCTGATGATATGACTGCCAAAAAGGTGCAAAAAGTAAAAATTACTTCACTTCTTGACGTTGACCTCTTTGCCTTCCCAAGAGTGATTCAAAGAGGAAAATACATCAAATTTGTATCAAGTTCTCCGAGAGCAAAATTTTATGAACGGGATTTTGGTGATGGAACATCCAAAAGTGGAAGTGATAGCAAAATGCAACATACCTATATGAAAAGTGGTATTTATAGTGTAAAACTCAAAGTAAAAGATATTGATGGGAACGAAAATGAAATCTCTAAAAATGTCTATGTTTCTGAATCTGATAGTCCGTATGCGGTCATTTCGCTTGACTATGGAAACAATGTCACTCCAAAATTTGATGAAAGTGCTTGTGGGGATGGAGCTTATATCATAGATCGTGTCAATGCAGTATATTTCCGTGGAGGAGAAAGTATTAATATTGATGGAAAAACGTCCAATCTTTCCTATACTTGGAAAATCGGAAATGGAGGATATGTCTCAGAAAAAGAAACAAGTAAAAAATTTGATGAAATTGGATGTTATCCTGTGAAACTCAGTGTTAAAAGTAGTGATAATGGATCAATAGCGAGCCAAGATACGTGGGTGAAAGTTGAAAATCAACTTCCTGAACTCTCAGCAATCAATCTAGCAGTACAAAACATTGACTCCGACCCAGTTGTAGTAAATGCTCAAGCTATTGGAGCCAAAGACCCTGATGGTGTCATACAATCATACCTTTGGTATTATTATACCGATGCGGATACCAATCCTCAAGATTTCCGTATTACTGCGACTCCGAGTACTACTTTTGTCATTCCAAAGATTGGAGGAAACTATTACTTTGTGGTGACAATGAAAGACAACAATGAGGCAAGGTTTTCAAGTGCAGATATGAAAGAGAGCAAATTTTCTATCACTATTACAGGAGATAATGTCAATACACCTCTTGTGGATGTAAAAGTGAATAAGACGAGTATCAATGTGTGAGAGAGCTTAGACTTTAGTGTAGAAGTCAAAAATGTACTATGACAAGATATTACCAAAGGGACGCATTATTCTTGGGACTTTGATGGAGATGGTTTTTATGACGAAGAGAGTGATGCAAATACCATCCAGCATAAGTTTGAAAATTCAGGTACCTTTTATTCAAAGGTAAGAGCCAAATACAAAGGAATGACCAATGTAAGAAACGTAGAGATTTCGGTTAATAATTCACTTGAACCAAATTTTACCTATACAGCTATTGGGAGTGAATATCTCTTTTTCAATACTTCCCAAGGAAAATATGATTCTGTATCTTGGGATATGGGAGATGGAAATAAAGTGACTGACCAGAATGCCTTTTCCTATATCTATGATGATAATAAAACGACCCATAATGTGCTATTGCGTGTTGGAGAAGGGACAAAAACTCAAACAAAGAGCCAAGAAGTAGTTCCTGATATGAAAAAGCGTATAGAACTCATAAAAGCAAAAGGAATTGTTGCTGTAACTTCTCCAGAAGTCAAAGATGGGAAAATTATCGTTAGCAACAATTGGGAATCAGTCTACGTTTACCTTGGGGCTTCCAAAGGAGATTTTAAATACTATTGAATAGATTTTGATGTCAGTAGTGATTCTGACCTCAATGGTGGAAAAGACGATGACATCGACAACAAAACAGATACTAGCTATGAAAAATGAAGTATTGTGAAAGTGGCACTCAACGACTCAAAGACACAGACTATTCGTTTAATTCTCCTTGATAGTGATGGAAAAGCAATCGAATCTAAAGATGTGACGATTGATAAAACATATATCACTCAAGATGAACAGATTGACCTCAATAAGCTGAAATTTGATACCATCAATGATGAAGAAAAAGCCAAGGTGGAAAAATTGAAATCATACGTACAATGACTTCCTCAAGAAAACAGACTGAAAGGAATGCAATATGTGCAAAAACTTCAAGAAGAATGGTCTTTTCCAACCGAAAAAACCAAAATAATTTTAGAGTTTGAAAACTATATTGACTCGCTTAAACTCTCAAACTGAGAAGAAATTGAAAAATTACTGGAGTCATTCTTAGTAGACAATCAAGCACAGAGTTCAGTAAGAGATATGTCATACAATGTGATAAAAAACCTGATTCCAAAAGAATTAGTTGAATATGATAGTATCATGAAGGATCTTGACACAATTCGTGCCAATCCTACAAAAATAGATGACAACAAAGTCCTTGGTTGAGAAATTCTTGAAGCTATCAAAGATACCTCCCTCATCTCCAATGACGACAAGATTATTATCAAGACCCAATTGCAAGTATTTATCTATGGAGGATTGGAAAATGTCCCAGAATCAGAAACTAAAGTAGTCGAAAAGGAAAACAATACTGGATGAAGTCCATTTGATAAAGTAACAGGACTTCTCTCAGGAATGGTATCTATTATTGCTATTGTATTGGGAATTATCTTTGTTATCATTATACTCTTCTTTATCTGGTACAAAGTGAGCAATAAAAATCAAAATGTAGGACTCCAAGACTTTATCATCGAAAAAACATCTTGAGATGGAGATGTACTCTGAGGTCTTGATAACAAACCCAAAAACACTCCTCCTATTAATACCATTACTAGACCAAAAGATGTATCTTCTCCTCCAAGTACTCCTACTTCGAAAGCAGATAGTATGCCTGATTGGCTCAAAGGAGCTGTGACTCCTGATTCAAAATCAGTAGCACCATCACTTACCCCAGCACCTCAAGTTCCTGTCTCACCAAAAACAACTCCTGAAACGGTGCCTGATTGGCTCAAGGGAAGTATTGAACCTGATGTAAAAACAAAAACACCAATCTCTCCAACTCTTCCAGTTTCTAATCCAAAGACCGATACTGATGTGCCAGATTGGCTCAAAGGATCTCTGAATTCTGACGCGAAACCTACGAATCCTGCTCCAAAGACAAATACACAAGATTCTGCTCCAAAAGAACAAGTGCCAGATTGGTTGAAGGGGGCATTAGATGAATCAGCACTTGCGTGACAGACTCCTACTACTCCTTCGTCTAAGCTGGTTCCACAAACTCCTCCACCGAGTCAAAATGCAAAAGCTCCTATTGAGCAAAAAGCGAGTGTCAAAGTACCAGAAGGAAAAGTGCCTCCAACTCCAGCCCCAAAAGCTGTTCCAGAGAAAGACGACTTTGCCTTTGATGAAGAGTCTGCAGTTCCTGATTGGCTCAAAGGATCTCTCAATACCAATGCGACTCCAGAGCCAAAAGCAGAAAAGAAAAAATCAGATGAGATTCCTGATTGGTTGAAGGGAGCACAAACATCAGAAATACCTGAGGTCACACCAACTTCAAACACCCCAGTTAGTCCTATAGAAAGTAAAGACGATATTCCTGATTGGTTGAAGGCATCAACTCTCTCTCCTGATCCGATGATAGAAAAGAAGCCTATAGCAAAAAAAGCTCCAAAGGAAGAAAAAACTCACGAAAAAGAAGAGAAAACTGCGAAAAAACCAAAAGCTGAAAAAGATGCGGATGTTCCGGATTGGCTACAAAATACTCCGACCTCTGCCAACAAAGATTTCTGGACTCTCGATGAAGCGCAAGCAAAAATTCCAAAAAAGAAATCTGACCAAGCATAAAACCTTCCTCCTATCGGGAGGGTTTTTGTTGTTGATTCACTATATTGTATAGATGGTGTTGATTTCTAAAAAAATCTCATATAATACTTTCAATATTTTACATTTTATTATTTTTCCTTTGAAAGACTATTTTGAAACACAACCACAAGAAGCCCCTGCAACTGATGTCTCACCTGTAAAAAGTATGAAGTCAGAGCTTCTTGATTTTTTTAAAGACCTATTGATTATTATTGTTGTGGTATTTTTGATTCGTAGTTTTTTTATTCTTCCTTTCCAAATCAGTGGACAGAGTATGTATGATAGTTATTACAATAAAGAGTTTATTATTGTCAATAGATTTTCATATCTCACATACGATGACCCACACCGTGGAGATGTAGTCGTTTTTAAAACCCATATCAAAAATAAAGAGTACTTTATCAAAAGAGTAATAGGATTGCCATGAGAAAAGGTCAAGATTGCTTGATGAAAGGTGTATATTCAAGCGATAGGGAGTAAAATTTTTCAACAACTCGATGAAAAGTATCTTATGCAAGGGAACTACAACCAGACTTTTGTGAGAGGAGAGGATGATGAGAATGTCTTTGAAGTACCAGAAAAAAGCTACTTTGTCATGGGTGATAATAGAAATGCCTCAACCGATAGTAGAACGTGTTTTTCAAGCTGTGAATTCGGCAACAAAAGCAACTACATTGGGAAGTCTGACATCGTCGGTCATGTGTTGGTAGATTTGGGGTATTTTAGTCTTTCCAAGTTTTCGTTTTATCAAGACGAGCTAGGAATTCCAAGCAAACCAAGATTTTTCTCATCTCCATCTTCCTATACCTATGAATAAATTTTATCTCATTGATAAACCCTATGGGATTACGAGTTTTGATATTCTGAGGCAACTCAAGAAAAAACTCTCCCTCAAAAAGATGTGACACACTTGAACCCTAGACCCGCTTGCCACGGGTCTTGTTTTCGTTGCGTGTGGAAATTATACAAAACTGATACCCTATTTTGAAAAGGATACCAAATCCTATACGGCCACTATTCTGCTGGATGGGGTGACGGATTCATACGATGCTGAGACTCCTGTGCGTGCGCTCTCACCTGATGAACAAGCGTATTTCAAGCAGACACTCGATGTGCAGAGTGTTCAAAAGGTGCTTTGAGAAAATTTTTCAGGCACCATCAAACAGATGCCTCCCAAATATTCAGCACTGAAAATTGGAGGTCAAAAAGCGCTTGATCTCGTACGAAAGGGAAAAGAATTTGAACTGCAAGCGAGAGATGCAACGATTTTTTCCATTGAAATCCTCTCATACTCCTATCCTCGTTTGGAACTTGCCTGTAGTGTCAGTGCGGGCACCTATATCCGCTCCATCGCACACGACCTTGGGCAACTACTGGGATGTGGAGGATATATTGAATCTTTACGAAGAACCAAGATTGGAAAACTTGATTTTCTCTATGCACAGACTCTTGATGATTTTTCTCCTGAAAAGTCAGTTCCTGTGCAAGCGCTCTTTCCTATTGAAAGACTTCAAAATCTTGCCGATTTTCTGCAAGAGAAACTCAACAACGGAATGCCCTACCCTAGTGAGGATAGACAGGAAGATGGAGTGTATTTTTTGCAACAAGACCACGAGATCAGCTATATTATAGAAAAAAAAGAAGGGATGATTTTCCCTTTGAGAAAAATATAATGTTTTGTTGGGAGAAGCTTCTGAATATGAAAAAAGTTTGGTATTTTCTGGAAGGTGTTTATAATCAGCAACGTATTTCTCTTTTTAAGGTATGTATAGCGAAAATAATTGATTTACATTGGTGGAAATTATTGTGGCAACCATTATTTTGACGGTGGGAGTCTTTGGAGTGTACAAAATCATAGCGATCAATATGTCTTTGATTGCCTCACACGGACGTTATGAAGCGATGCTAGCGTTGGAGAATCCCTTGCGAGCGTGTTTGCTCTCGAGTTCCTGAGCTTTGAACACGAAAGCTTCTGGATACGAGTTTTATGTGTCATTCGGAAGCGACTTGATGGGGTGCTCCATCGAGTCAAGCGAAACTGGCATCACTCTCAATGAGACGACTTTTTACGCAACAGGAACCGTGCTTTCCAAGGTGCCAACGACATCGATAGAATACTCTATCACCGAACCAAACCATTTCTGGCATCTTCCAGAAGGTACACACACTTTGGTCATACCGTAAAAGAGCAAGAGCAAGCTTCAAGAGCAAGAGAAACATGAAGTGAGAGCAAGAGCAATCTTCAAGAGGACGAAAAGAGTTGTTAAAAATACCTTATTATTAATTCCCAAAAAATGAAAAAAAATATTATTTTAGAAAATGTCCTTGTTGAAAAACTCGTCTTTGGTGGGAAATGATTCGCACGTCTGGAATCCCAAAATCCTGACATCAATGGAAAAGCCATCTTTATCTCTGGGGGAGTGATTCCATGAAGCAGAGTAAATGTACGAGTCCTCAAGTCTTGTAAAGATTTCATCGACTGACAGTGTCAAGAAATCCTCGTTCGTTCTCCACTTGAAATTCCTCATCCCAACAATTCTTACGGACTCCAAGCAGGGTGCGGACGGGTCAATATTCCCTACGGAGAACAACTCAAAATCAAAGCCTGACAGGTTGAGGAAGCTTTGTTTCATCTCAAAAAACTTCAAGATACGATTCCTCTCTCTCCCATCGTACCGTCTCCTCTCGTAGATGGATATCGCAACAAGATCGAGTTTAGCTTTGGGAAACATATTTCTCACAAAGACCACAAAAGCGAACATTTCAATCTTGGATTTCACAAACAAGGGGAATTTTCCAAGATAGAAGATTTCGATGGAACCATACTGATTTCTGACCTTCTCAATTCTATTTTTCAAGAAATAAAAGCTTTTGCCAAGGCTTCGGGACTTCCCGTATATGACCAATTCAACCAACAAGGTTTTTTTCGTCATGTTCTTATGAGGCAAGCTTTTTTCACCAATCAAGTGATGATTGTCTTTTCTTTCAATCCTGATTATTTTTTGCTTCCATCCTCAAATCCCCAAGAAGGAGAAAGAGAGAAACGAAAAAATGAGATTCTATCAAATATAAAAGACTTTTTCACTTCACTTTCAGAGAAATTTCCACAGATTGCTAGTGTCTACCTTTCTCACAATAATTCCAAAGCTGATATTGCTATTGGAAGATTGGAGTGCATCGTCGGGAATCCAAGTATTACCGAAGAACTTTTGGGAATTTCGTTTCGTATTTCTCCCGCAAGTTTCTTTCAAACCAACAGCTACGGAGCAGAGAAGCTCTACCAGACCGTGCTGGATCAAATCGACCCAATAACGCTCAGTGACGCTACTGTTCTTGATCTTTATGGAGGAACAGGAACCATCGGAATGATCTTTGCAAAATATGCCAAGAGAGTCGTGAGTGTCGAGCTCTCAAGCGACGCTTCCAAGGATGCCAAGGAGAATGCACTGCTCAATCACATCGACCATTTTGAATGTGTCAATGCCAAAGTCGAAGATTTTCTCAAGGATTATATCGCTTGAGGGGAATCTGCTGACCTTTTGGTGATCGACCCACCAAGAACCGGAATGCACCCAGATGCACTCCCTAGCATCATTCATTTTCAAACCAAGTATCTGATCTATGTAAGTTGTAACCCTGCCACGCTTGCTAGAGATCTCCAATATCTCGTCAAAGAAGGGAATTATCTTATCAAAAAAGTCACTCCTGTTGATATGTTTCCCCACACACATCATATCGAGACGGTGGTGTTGTTGGAGAAAAAATAAAAGAGGATTTTTGAAAATAGCTCTTATTCTATATATGAGTTTTAAGATAGCTTCATACTCCTCTTCTTTCCACAGAATTTCAAAATCTATTGGTAAATACAAAAAAATCACTAGAATACCACGCAATAGGAATCTGGATTCCTTGTCATATTTTCAATGTCTTTTGTTTTGCCTTCATCTTGAACATTTCAAAAACTGCTTTTCGCACAGCATTTCTCCAAACATCATGAAAATATCACGGATGCATTTTTTATAAAAGCATTCTTCATAAACTTTATTTTTTTTTCTTCATTATCGATGTTATTTCAAAATTTAGGGATTATCGTCCCTATCCTTGATGCACTCAAATCAGAGTGATACGAAGTTCCTACTCCTATTCAAGCTCAAGCCATTCCAGCCATTCTCTCAGGGAGAGACGTGGTAGGATGTGCTCAAACAGGAACTGGGAAGACCGCAGCATTTGCGATTCCAACCATTCAACTCTTACATGAGACTCAGGATTTTTCCAAACCAAGACAAATTCAAACCCTTATCCTCACTCCTACGAGAGAACTGGGGATTCAAATTGGGGAGAGTTTTGCTTCATATGGAAAATTTACTAAGTTGAAACATGCAGTGATTTTTGGTGGAGTGACCCAATCCAGACAAGTAGACCAGTTACGTAGAGGAATTGATATTCTCATTGCGACTCCTTGAAGGCTTTTGGATCTTATGAATCAGTGATTTGTGGATTTTAGATTTGTCAAACTGTTTATCCTCGATGAGGCAGATAGAATGCTGGATATGTGATTTATCAATGATGTCAAAAAAATCATTGCTAAGATTCCGACCAAGAGACAGTCTTTGTTCTTTTCGGCTACGATGCCAAACGAAATTCGTACGCTCTCAGAAACTATTTTGAACAATCCTATCAAGATCGAGGTAAGTCCCGTTTCGTCAACCGTAGAAGCCATCGAGCAATCGGTATATTTTGTCGAAAAAGGAAACAAAAAACATCTTCTTGGGCATCTGTTGAAAGATGAAAGCATCATCTCCGCACTAGTATTTACTCGTACCAAACACGGAGCTGATAGATTGGTAAAAGAATTGTATGTAAAAGGAATTACCGCAGAAGCCATCCATGGAAATAAATCACAAAATGCCAGACAGAGAGCACTTTGAAATTTTAAAAATAAAACACTTAGAGTCTTGATTGCTACGGATATCGCAGCGAGAGGAATCGATGTGGATGATTTGGGATATGTTTTTAATTATGATCTCTCCAATGAAAGCGAAACCTACGTACACCGTATCGGTCGTACGGGACGTGCTGGTGCTTCTGGGGTAGCGATTTCATTTTGTGACGAAGACGAAAAAGAGTATCTCAGAGATATTCAAAAATTGATTGGAAAACAAATTCCTGTCATCGAAGATCATCCCTATCCCCTTGCTACGGGGAGCAAAATGCCTGCTAAATTTTCAAAATCATCTTCGTCATCAGCATCGAGACCAAAATCATCATGATTTTCTACTCCAAATAAACATCCAAACGCGAGCAATCAGAGATTTGGACACCCAAGAAACAAACCCAGAGCAAGATAATACGAAGATTCTAGGGAGAACAGTTTTTCAGTTGTGAATTGATTTTGTAGTATTTGTTTTATGAAAAATTACCGTATTTTTGTATGTTAAAAGGATGTCACTCGGACATCCTTTTTGGTGGGACTCACTTCCTACGTACTCGTTTGAATAGCAGAGTACTCAGAGCGAGTATGCAGATAAGCAAAAACAAAAAAGCTCTGAAAATTCCGAGACGTATCCAGATGACCCCAAAGACTTTCATCATATACCCGATACCATCAATAAACCCATTGGTACTTGCTGTCAAGAGTTGACTGCGAAACATTACCAAGGTCAGCATGAGGGTGATGCTTGCAAGTGTTATGAGTGAAAACTGTGAGACATACTGATGCAAAAGTGTGGTGTTCATGGTGGATCCTCCCCAAACGTTGCCATATAAAAGCTATTCCAAAATGGAAAACTTGTGAAACCTCGGTGATTATAAAATCTTACTTTAAAAAGTCAATAAAACCATATAAAGTCAAGAGGAGCACTTATAGCATTAACTCTTTTTAGAAATCATCCATTCTTATCGTCAATACATTTTTTTATCTTTTGAGCGTTTTTCTTTCTCTTTTTTTGATTTTTTGGTACAATACGAGGTATTATTATTGATGATGGCTATGTTTTACCGTTGGGAATGAAATACTCTGAAGCTTGCCCTTTTAGTGAGTGCTTGAGCAAAAGTAGATGTATTTGGGAAGGTGCGATGAGAAGAACTCAAGGTGAGTATCAAAAAAGCTCCAGAACAATGAAAAGCGACTCAATATTTACTAGAATGGCTCTCAGAAGCTTTTTGAGTGAATCAAAAATCAGTTATACTCGTCTCTGGTGCTCTGATTTCACACAAACAAGTAGAGATTCTCCAACCTACAAAAATTCCCCAGGAACTGAAATATGTTCTGGAATTTCCAAAAAAGAGAGAGAATTTTTAAGAAAAAGTTGTCTCTCAGAATATTCTTGGTACAATACTCTCAGTTTATTTATTGAATTTATAGATATGAAAAAATTATTGCTTATTATTCTCTTGAGTTTAATGTCTGTTCAAACATTTGCAGTGACTGAAACCAATGTAAACCGTATTTTTAAACTTGAGGCTTATCGTTATGATGCATTCACCAAGACTTATAACTTGGAACAGTATGGAAGTGCAGTATATATGGGGAATGGAGTCGTACTCACCAATGCACATGTGGTGATTGGCGAAGACAAGACCGTTTTAGGAAACTACAGAGTTTGCAAAACTACGGACTTTCACAACCGTCCCGAGTGTTTTTCTGTTGCAAAACTCCAATACCTTGATGCTCAAAATGATCTTGCGTATTTAACGATTGATACAACAACTCTCAAATGAGTGACGTATTCCAAAAATACAGTAGATATTGGAAATAGTGTTAAAGTCTATGGATATCCTGTTACTTGAGGGGAGACTATTACTTATACCGAGTGAAAGATTTCTGGATATGATGAATGAATGTACAAGGTAGATGCAAGTTTGGATGCTGGAAATAGTGGTGGTTGAGTGTTTGATGGACAAGGCAAACTGGTAGGAATTGCCGTTGCTGTAAAGTCAGGATACTCAACCTTGGGATATGTCATCCCACTTGCTACCATCAAGAAATTTCAAGCAAAACAATTTTCAACGATTCGTACCTATCAAGCAAAGGTAAATACGTTTTCAAACTATGAAAAAAATCTCAGGGCTATTGAAAATTCCAAAGAATTTCAAAACGACTATGTGAAAATTAAATACTTTCAATCACTTTGATTTACGATTGATGACTATAAGATCAATGAAAATGCCTCACTCTTTTCGATAGATTTTCGTGATGAATCAAAAGTAAATTATGTATCAGTATACAATGTATTTCTTACGGGGACTCTCTCTCATTCACCATTGGACTCATACTATCAGAGCATGAAAAAGTCAACGGTCACGGATGAGGATTCCCAGAAATATAATAAAGTGTCTAAAACCATTTTCCAATGACATCCTGCTTTAATTACTCAAACTCAAGACAAAGATACTTCTGGTGGGGTGACCTTGGTAGTAGAAATGGCAGAAAATGAATTATTGGTGTTAGATATTGAGAGCGATAATCTGACCGATGAGAATTACAAAAAGGCTCTCAAACTTGCTATGGGAGGGGTAATCCTTCAAAAGAATATTTCAGTGGTTCCTCCATCTTTTCCAACGCTTTTTCTCACACTTCATTGAAAATTAGCTGATTTTGCTCTCGAAGAGACTGTCGATGGGACGCGTTTGACCTGTTTTTGAGATATATGAATTGATGGACCAACAGTGCAGGATATGGATTATGTCCCATGAGATACATGGAAATCATATATGACAGGACTTTATAACTATTTCAAAGAATCCTTGTATACCAATGATTATGAGGTAAAACAGACAAAATCAGGAGCATATTACTCCTACCTCTTTGGACTGAATAATGAAACCAAGAAGATGGAATTGGATCCCACCATGGATCGTTATTTTGTGATTGCTACTTTTGTAACTGTGAACGATGGTATGACCAAGGAAACCACATTGACTTTTACTTTCAACAACAAAGAATCCAAAGCCAAGATTGATGCATTTCTCTCTGGACTCACCCCAACTACTTGAAAAAATTTACCTCTTGGATGAGCTCGAGTATGATTTAATACTCTTTCTAAACCTGCGTTTGAGTGGAAAGTAGAATAAATGAAAAAGACTTGTATCAAGGTACAAGTCTTTTTTAGATTTCTTTTTTTTCTTGGAAGGACAAAAAAAATCCTATTAATGTTGCATTTTTTAGCCTGAGATACCAATGATAACGTGGAAGCATATGTTTATAGAGCAAGACCTTTGACCCAAGAAGTTCGCTATTTTCTAAAAACAAATCACGAATCAAAAGAAACTTCCCATTTTTTTCCAATTTTGGATGTTTGTTGGCAATTTTGAAGATAAAATTGAGTTCGTGATGGATGAGCTTTTCATTCTCAATAATTTCTACAAAAGAACTGTTAATGAGTGAAAATTCGTGTTTTCTCAGACGAATAATTTCGTCAAAGACTTCTTCATGCTTTGAAATATAGGGGAGTGTTTCTTCAAAGAGTGCTGGTACCAAATTGGTTCTATGGTAAAAAAGATGGACAATGAGTCTTTCGAGTCTGTCTAGTTTTTGCTTAAAGTAAAACAAAAATGAAAGCAGAATTCCTCAACAAACGAGATACAATCAGACAACTATCAGCACTTGAAACATATCTTTTATTTTAGTAAATATCATCATTACATATTTATACTCAATTTGTCTTAGAAATCAATCATTTTCTTGCATTTTTGTCAAATAAAAATAGAAATGTCGTAATAAAATGAAAAATAGAAATGTCGTGTTTTGGAGTAAAAAGTAATCAAGAAAGCATGTAAAAATTAGGGGGAATGAGCGAATTGAGAGATGAGCGAAGCGA
>Ga0209373_10002817_pt1 | contig 16785 bp, 19 predicted proteins | sample Higcelweek5metaG_FD_187173 | JGI IMG/M metagenome (GOLD analysis project Ga0209373, IMG submission 187173) | Freshwater pond sediment microbial communities from the University of Edinburgh, under environmental carbon perturbations - High... | ecosystem: Environmental > Aquatic > Freshwater >... | reverse complement strand
TAATTGGGAAGAAATTGCAAAACATTATGGATGGTAAAGCAAGACCCGATTATAAAATGAAGTACGTAAACAAAAAAGGACGTTAAAATTTTTGCATTTTTAAATAAAGATTAGATATTTGCCAACCTTAATAAGTAAGAAACATGAGCATTCAAAAAATATTAGCTATTTCTGGGAAACCAGGTTTATATGAATTAAAAATTCAAACACGTAGGTTTATATGAATTAAAAATTCAAACACGTACAGGATTTGTAGCCGAGTCTTTATTAGACGGAAAAAAGATAACTGTAGGAATGAGAGCTAACGTAAGTTTGTTATCAGAAATTGCAGTGTACACGTATTCTGAAGAAGTGCGTTTAGCAGAAGTTTTCAAAGCAATTGCTACTAAAGAAAACGACGGTTTAGCAATGTCTCACAAAGAAGACGATGCAAAATTAAAAGCCTACTTCAGAGAAATTTTACCAGAATTTGATGAAGACAGAGTATATACTTCTGATATCAAGAAAATCTTAAACTGGTACAATTTGTTACAACCTAAAGGTTTCGTTTCATTAGAAGCGTTATCTAAAGAAGTAAAAGAAGAAGAAACTCCAGCTGCTGAATAAGTAGTTGAAAACTATAATTTAAAATCCTGCGTTTTCCACGTGGGATTTTTTATTTTTACAGAAGCAAGAACAAGTGCAAAAATCAAATTCAAGTTCAAGAACAATTTCAAACCTGAAACTTGAAACAAAAAACAAAATCATGAACACACGCCAACACCAACTACAAGCTTTCAATCGCCTTTTAGATATCATGGACGATTTACGCGAAAAATGTCCGTGGGATAAAAAGCAAACACTAGAAAGTTTACGTCATTTAACGATTGAAGAAACCTATGAATTAGGCGATGCCATTTTAGACAACGATTTGCAGGAAATCAAGAAAGAGTTGGGCGATGTATTGTTGCACATTGTATTTTATGCAAAAATTGGTAGCGAAACCAATGCCTTTGATATTGGCGATGTTGCCAATTCCATTTGCGATAAATTAATCGATCGTCATCCGCATATTTATGGCGATGTGGTAGTGGCTGATGAAGAAGAAGTAAAGCAAAATTGGGAAAAACTAAAACTGAAAGAAGGAAAAAAATCGGTTTTAGAAGGTGTGCCAAAAAGTTTGCCTGCGTTAGTAAAAGCAAGTCGCATTCAAGATAAGGTAAAAGGTGTTGGATTTGACTGGGAAGAACCGCACCAAGTTTGGGACAAAGTGCAAGAAGAACTAAACGAACTCCAAGTTGAGGTACAATCCGGCAACCAAGATAAAATAGAAGCCGAATTTGGCGATGTTTTGTTCTCTATGATAAATTACGCCCGATTCTTAAAAGTAAACCCCGAAGACGCCTTAGAACGTACCAATAAAAAATTCATCAAACGTTTCCAATATTTAGAAAGCAAAGCCACCGAATTAGGCAAACCTTTAATGGATATGACGTTAGCAGAAATGGATGTTTTTTGGGAAGAAGCGAAGAAGCTTTAATTTACAATTGATAATTAACAATTCATAATTCACATGTACTACGCAGTAATTTTTACCTCTACTAGAACCGAAGTGGAAGCAGGTTATGCCGAAATGGCAATAAAAATGGTAGAATTAGCCAAAGCCCAACCCGGATTTATTGGTATGGAAAGCGCACGAAGCGAAATTGGAATTACCGTTTCGTATTGGGAAAGCTTGGAAGCCATAAAAAACGAAATTGGAATTACCGTTTCGTATTGGGAAAGTTTGGAAGCTATTCGAAATTGGAAAGCCAATATGGAACATTTAGAAGCGCAAGAAAAAGGTAAAACTACTTGGTACAAAAATTACAAAGTAAGAATTGCAAAAGTAGAACGCGAATATGAGTTTTAAAATAAATAATAAATCCCGAGCCTAAACTCGGGATTTATTTATTCCAAAAATTACTTTTTTGTAGGGCAAGTATTTATGCCAAGTAAAGGGTAAAGAGGGCAAAAACTGATTAAACTTGTTGCAACAAACACAACTGCAGCAACTACAGCAACAATTCCTAATGTGCCAGAAATTGTTCCATTGAAATATAAAAACGCTAACACGGCAGCAATCAAAACGCGGATGATTCTATCTGCACTTCCCATATTTTTTTTCATAATAAATAATTTTACTGATTAATATGAAGCAAAGATAGATAGTGTAAAATAGCTGTGCAGTGACTATAGTCACCACGAGGAATAAAAGTTTAAAAAATTTCTATGGTAGTAGCAAATTGTTTGACTTTGCCTTCAGTTTCAAGCTTTTTCATGATGCGACTGATGACTTCTCTTGCGGTTCCTAATTCATTGGCAATTTGTCGATGCGAAATTTTTAAAGGATTTTTCTGCGAAATCGCCACTTTTTCTTTTAAGTAATCATACACGCGCTTGTCTAATTTTTCAAACAGCAACGAGTTAATAGTACTCAATAAATCAGCATAGCGCATATTGTATTGCATGTAAAAAAGGGAATTGAAATCGGGGAAATCTTTCATCCATTTGGATAACTTTTCAACCGGAATAAGCAAAACGTGACTGTCTTCTTCGGTGATTGCAAAAATTTTGCTGGGTGCTTCATTAATACCTGCCGAAAACGACATTACACAACTTTCATTAGGTTTGATGTAATAGAGTAGGAGTTCTTTGTCTTCAAAACGAGTAAAAACCTTGATTAATCCACTAATTACTAACGGAATCACTTTGATATATTGCCCTTCACGAAGCAACTCGGTTTCTTTTTCAAAATGTTTTTCAATAGCGTGTGTAACTAATTCTGCTACAAGTGCATCTTGAAAATACGGAAACTGTTTTTTTATTTCTTGCGAGCGGTTCATTTTTACAATGGTTGGTAACCAAAGTTAGTGTTTTTGTGTGATATTGTAATTAGTTGAAATCAAAAATACATATCAATAATTATAAATGTATTCTTTACTGAGAAAATTATTTTGTTTCTGCTCTCTATATAAATTAAGTGAGTTTTTTAAGAATGAAATTAGTAATGGATGACTTTTCTCGTCAGGCGACATCATGGGAATAATTTTAATATCATCATTAGATTTTAATATTGTTTGTATACTTCTTTGACTATCTAATACAATTCGTGTTTTCTTTTTATTTTTTAAGATATCGACATGAGTGTTGAATAAATTATTGAAATCGTTATAAAAGATTTCATTTTCTGAAATTGGCACCAAAATACTATCTGATTTGTAAAAAATATATTTTTCTTTAATAACATTTAATTGGTAAAGATGATTTTCTATTAGTTTTAAATTTTCTGCTTTAAATGATAGTTTTTCAATTTTACGTAATATTCTATTGTATTTTTTATCTTTATTTAAATCAGAAGAAATACTATCAATTAATTTATATTGCAAAAAAAGCATTTTATTTTCTTCTTTAATAGTAATCAATGAGCTTTTTTCAGAGTTATTAAAATGCAAATTATAAGTTATTTCACGTTTTTGGGAAAACATTGAAATGGATATAAAGAAGAAAAGAAAGTATTTCATTTTTTAATAGTTTATGCTAAAATTAGAGCTTTTGTACGAAATAGTGAAAAATATTTTTACGTTTAGTTTGTCATGCTGAGGTAACGAAGTATTCTTTTATTCGATTATTCCACTAAATGTTTTGTATTCGCTATATATATTTATACCGAGAAGATTCCATTTCAAAACTCCATCAGCTGTAAAAGTTGCTTTTTCATTTGTTTTGTAAACTTGAGTTTCAATAGATTTGAATTCCCAATTATAACCACTAATTAGACCCGTCAGAAAACTATAGCTTTCTATTGGAATATATTCGTTTTTGTCAACTGAATATTTGACGTAAAGGTTGATGTCAAAAACTAAATTATCTTCAAGGAGTATTTCTTTAATTTTAGAGTTGTTCGTTTTTTTATAATCAGTTGTTATTATAATTTGGTTGCTGTTTTTTGGTGTTTTTGATGCTGAAATAATCTGAGTGATTCCTAAAACCATTAAAAGTATCGAAACCACTTTAATTCGTGGATTAAAAATTTTCTTCCCTTTAATAATGAATCCAAAGATTAAATAAAAAAAGAAGATTATTAATGAAGCATTAAGTAAGGTCCAAAGTAAATGTAGCATATAATTTATTTTTAATTTTCTACCCAGTTTGTCATGCTGAAAGCATCTCTTTTATGCCATCCCTGCGGGATTTTTACCAGCTATATTACTTTAAGTTACCCATATTTCATGCCTAACGGCATTTCAAACGGTTGTAATTACTTTTTTAGTTCCGTAGGAACGAGATATAGCTCCGTAGGAACGTAATATGGGTAAAAAATAAACACAACGATTAGAAAGTCCTGTAGGGACGGTATTTTTACTTGATGTTTTTTTTGAGAGAATTAAGTTCTTGATAACTTGGTAAATTTATTTTTTTTATTCGTTAACTTCAATAGGATATCTACTATATATTCTCTCCTTTCCATTATAAATAGTTATTTGAAATTCCTGTTTGTATCTTCTGCCTTCAGCATCAAGAAAGTAAAAAAATAATTTTGAAGATACTGTATAAAGGTTGTTCAGAATATTTTCTTCACTTTCTGGTAAAATTCTTAATGCAGGAAAACAAATTAATTCTTCCCCAATGCCTAAATATTCAGTATGGAGTTCTTTTTGAGTTTCTACTAACTTATAATCTTCAATCAATTCATATTTTAAAGGTAAACATTTATGATTTACAACTGTTAGTCTTAAAAACACAATCGCTCTATAAATTTCGGATTTCTTTTTTGTACTTATGTTGTCAATCCTTGCTGAAAAGGATGGTTGAATACTTTGGCGATGCTTGTATTGTTCTATTTTGGTTACTCGCAATTGAGCATTTAATGTTAGATAAAGGAGTAGACCAGTCAATGCAGTAACAAAAATCATTATCCAGTCCGAAACTGTACCCCAAACCTCAGGATTAAAACTCATAGATTTATTTTATAATGTTGCTTTTAAAATTGTCACAAACTTAATTATATAAAAAGCTCTTTCACAAATATACCCAAATTCCCACAAACTCAATTACAGATTTTCTGTACATTTTAAAATAAGAACAAAAAAAATCCCGAGCTCTCACTCGGGATTCTATCTTACATATTTTTAATTTGCTGTAGCTTTTCTTTCCACAATTTCAAGTCGTCTTTGTGGCGTTCAATGTTTTTCTGAACTTCTTTAATAAAAGGATTTTCACCTTTCGAACTACTGCTAATAAACTGAATGTTGTTCTCTAATTGGAAAATTTCGCTTTGTACTTCGTCTATTTTCTTTCTAATAAAGAATTGCTCTTGCTCTAAAGCACGTTTGTCATCGTTGTCGCTCATTTGCTCTAAACGGTTGCTAAAACGCATCATTTCGGTGTCTTTTTTAGACATACTTAGTTTTTCAAACAAGGCATCTAAAATTTTATTGAATTTTCCTTCAATGTGTCTTCTGTTAAAAGGCACTTTTCCAAAGGTTTTCCAAGTCGCAATGTGTTCTTTTATTGCATCTAAATCGGCTTTGTGTTCTCCCGAAAGGGTAAAATCTTTCAATTCTTCTAAAAAGGCTTTTTTCTTTTCAAATGCTTCTACTTCTTCGCTACTTTCAGCGTTTCTGGCTTCGTGCATTCTGTCAAAATAAGCGTTACAAGCATCTTTAAAGTCTTTCCAAATGCTGTCTGAATATTTACGAGGCACATGACCAATTTTCTTCCAATCGTCTTGAATTTTCTTCATGATTGGTGTAGCAGTATTGAAATCTGTACTTTCTTGTAAAGATTTTGCTTGTTCAACTAAAGCTAATTTTTTAGTCAGGTTTTCGTGTTGCTCGTGCTTAATATCTTTGTAAAATACGTTTTTGTGAACATTGAATGCTCTAACCGCATTTTTAAATTTTGACCAAGTATCTTCAGTCACTTCCGCTGGCACTTTTCCTGCTTTGAAAAAGTCTTCACGCAATGCTTCTAACTTTTTAATTTGTGCTTGCCATCCACTATGCGAATCGATTTTTTCAGTTCCCAATGCTTCAATTTGAGCAATAATTTCGTTTTTAACGGCTAAATTTTCTGTTTCTTTACCTCTTGCAACGGCATATAAAGCTTCACGTTTATCATGCATTTGTTTGGTAATTTCACTGAATTCGTTCCAAATTACTTCTCTGTGTTCTCTGTCAACTGGACCAATTTCTTCTTTCCAAACGCGGTGTAACAATTGCAATTCTCGGAAGGCTTTCATAACATCTTCTTCGTTTAACAATTCCTTCGCTTTAGCAATAATGTGTTGCTTTTGCTCTAAATTATTTTTCAAATCTATATCTCGCGCTTCTTTATCTAAATGAATTACATCATAAAAACGTTCAGTGTGAAAATGGTAGTTGTTCCACAAGATGTTGTATTTATCTCTTGGAATGGCTCCTGCATTTTTCCAACGCTCACGAATGTCATTCACTTTTTTAAACATGTCACCAATGTTAGAATCACCAGAATCGATAAGTTGTTTTAACTCTTCAATCAACGCTTCACGAACCGCAAAGTTGTGTTCTAAATTGTTTTGTAATTGTTTAAAATGTTTGGCTTTATTGGCTTTGTACGCGTTAAAAATCGTATCAAATTTATTTTTTAAAGGAAAATGGTACTCAAAATCAACACCTTCTTCGTTGTTTTGTGCATTGAATTCCTCTCTTTTTTCATCTATAAAATGATGGTATTTGTCTGAAAAAGCTTTTCTGATTCCTTCAGCATGGTCTTTTATAGCCATTACTTTTTCGTTGGTAACCAATTTCTCAAGTTCGTCTGTTAATTCTTCCATCGATAAGGCATCGTAATCCAGCATTGGGATTGCGTGCTTTTCTTTTACCGAATCATCTTCGTTTTCTTCAGCATTCGAATTATCGATTTCTTCTAAAACTGATTGACTAATAATTGTAACACCATCTTGTTGTTCAATTTGTTGTTCAACTGGTTCTTGTCCGTCTGCGTTTTGCAGGTTATCGTGTTGTGCTTCTGACATTGTATAAATGCTTAAGGTTACTATTAAAGGTGTGAAGATAGTAAAGCACTACGAAAATTCAAAAAAAAACGACTATTTATCTGTTATTTTCTTTAAAACGAGTGTTTTGGGCTTTTTTGCAATCCATTTTCCCGCTATCCGCTTTACAAGGTGTCGCTTCTATCGGGGTTAGATAGCTATCAAAAGGCTTTCTTGGGATTGTATTTTTATAGAACTATTTTCTAAAATACAAAATTTCTAATTTTCTTTCGACTTTTGGCTAAAAAATTACTCATTCCATATTTTCCAAGCTTTCTCAGCCTGAAAAACCAACATGTCGTAACCATTTTTAGTTTTTGCTCCTTGTTCTTTGGCTTTTTTCAAAAATGCCGTTTCTTCAGGATTATAAACCAAATCATAGGCAATGTGTTTTTTGGTAAACAAACTGTAGTCTAAATTTGGAAAATCTTCTACATTTGGATGTGTTCCAACAGGTGTTGTGTTGATGATAATATGGTATTCTTCAAAAACTTCAGCATTCAAATCAGCATAATCAAACTGAAATTCATCGGGAGTTCTTGAAACAAAATCGTATTCAATTTTTAGTTTTCGTAACGCATAGGCAACTGCTTTACTTGCACCGCCTGTTCCTAAAATTAATGCTTTTTTATGATGTTCTTTCAGTAACGGTTTTATCGATTTTTTAAATCCATAATAATCGGTGTTGTAGCCTTTTAATTTTCTTTTTTTAGAAACAGTAACGCAATTAACTGCACCTATTATTTTAGCAGTTTTAGAAAGTTTATCCAACATCGGAATAATTTCTTCTTTGTACGGAATAGTAATGTTAAATCCCATCAATCCTTTGGTTTCAGAAACAATTTTAGGAAATTCTTTGATGGATTCTATGTCGTAATTTTTGTATTCGCAATTGTCAAAATGACTAATTTCGAATTTTTCGGAGAAATATTTTTTAGAAAAAGAATAGCTAATATTTCGTCCAATAAGACCAAATTTTAATTGCTTTTTGCTTTTCTTTTTCATTTTTGTTGGTTTTACAAATGAGACTAATCAAAGTTAGTTAGTATTTCATTAATATGTGTTAGGAGAATGTTATTTTTTTAAATTGATGATTCTGCTTTTTTCTTTTTAAATAATTTAATAATAATTGGTGAAACAGAAATAATTGTTATTAATAGGATTACTTTATCAAAATTTTCTTTAACCCAAACAACTTGCCCTAAGAAGTAACCTAAAAAAGTTAAGCTTGTTACCCATATAACTGCACCAATTATGCAATAAAAAATGTATTTGTAGTAAGGCATACTTCCAGCACCTGCAACAAAAGGAGCAATAGTTCTAAGTACGGGAACAAAACGAGCCATGATAATTGCTTTTCCTCCATTTTTTTCGAAAAAATTTTCTGTATGGATGATGTATTCTTTTTTAAGGAAAAGAATTTTCTTCTTTTTCTTTATTAAGTGTCCAAATTTATTTCCTACAAAATAGTTTAAATTATCACCAAGTAAAGCGGCAATAATTAAAAGCGGAATTATTATTGCCATACTCAACTGACCAGTAGAAGCCGCAATAACACCAATGGCAAACAATAAAGAATCTCCTGGTAAAAGAGGCATTATTACAAAACCAGTTTCCATAAAAACTACTAAAAATAGGATGAAGTAAATTAGATAATCGTATTGGTGAATTAAATCTTGTAAAACAGTTATAGGATCATTTAGAAAGGCTGATAAAAAATCGATAATTTCCATTATATGGGTTGGGGTATTTTAAATTTTTTTGAAATTCAGAGTTATTAAATTATTTTTTTTATGTTATAGTTATACTTAAGATTGAATTTCGCTTGACTTTTTGTTTTTAAATAGTTTAATTATGATTGGTAAAACCGAAAGGATAATAATAGACAAAACTACTTTTTCGAAGTTTTCTTTTACCCAAGGCACTTGTCCTAAAAAGTAACCTAAAAAAGTAATACTTGTAACCCAAATAATAGCTCCTGTAATACAATACATAATATATTTATAATATTGCATACTACCTGCACCAGCTACAAATGGTGCAATAGTTCTTACAATTGGAATAAAGCGAGCCATAATAACAGCTTTTCCTCCATTTTTTTCAAAAAATTGTTCCGTTTGTGTGATGTATTCTTTTTTTAGAAAAAGTAGCTTTTGTTTTTTCTTAATTAAACCTCCAAATTTATTTCCTACAAAATAATTTAAATTATCCCCTAAAAGCGCAGCTAAAATTAGTAGCGGAATTATAATAGTCATGCTAAGTTGACCAGTTGTGGCAGCAATAACTCCAATAGCAAAAAGCATCGAATCGCCTGGAAGCAAAGGCATTACAACAAAACCTGTTTCAACAAATACAACTAAAAAAAGTATGAAATAAATTAGATTATCGTATTGTTTGATTAATTCTTGAATTACAGTTAATGGGTCTTTTAGAAATTCTAATAAAAATTCAATTAATTCCATGCTTTTTTATAGGTCTATTTTTTAAATTTTGCAATTTGGTTTTGTACTTCTGTTCTTTCCCAAACCACTGGAAAATAATCTTTTAAAACGGTTTTGTTTTTGTAATTTAATCGTAATCCATTATTTAGGTGAAAATTACCTTTACTATTTTCATTGCTCAAAAAGTACAATCCAGCTAATCGGTATTCGATTTCGTATTCTTCTGGGAATAGGTTTGTGGCTTCTAACAGTATTTCGATAGCGTTTTCAAATTCGCCTAAAAATTGTAAAACATCTGTCCATAGCGTGAAAGTATCTAAATTTACATCACCCGATTCAAATGCTTTTCTGTAGCCATATTCTGCTTCTTCAAAGAAATGTAAAGCACTATTCACAGCAGCAAAACGTTTCCAATATAACGGATTATCGCCATCAATTCCAATAGCTTTGTTGACATAATACAAGGCTTTTTGGTAGTTTTTTTGACGAATATAAAAATCAGTAATTGCAATCCAACCTTTGTCTAATAAAGGATCTTCGTGAACTGTTTTTAAATAGAAATTAAGCGCAAATTCAATGTTTCCTATTCGTTCATAGCATTTTGCCATGCGTAATAAAACAAACGAAGATGGATCGTCTAATTCAATAGCAATTTTATAACAATAATTTTATAACAATCGATAGCTTCTTCGAATTTTTTAAGCTTCTCATACGATTTTGCTTTTTCCATGTATGCACCTAAAAAACCTTCATCAATTAAGGTAGCATATTCAAATGCCCAAACGGCTTTATCGAAGTTTTTAAGCGCATAATATTGTCTGCCTAACTGATGCCAAGCGACTTCACTATACGGATTTTTATCAATAAACTTGGTTAAATATACGATAGCTTCTTCGTTTTGATCTAAAAAATCAAAGCAGTACACCACGTTATAAAGTGCCGAATAATCTTCGGTATCTTCGTCTAAACATTTGATGAAATTTTCTTTAGCTAATTCTAAATTATCCATGAAAAGATATTCCATACCAATCATCGAATATACATCTGCATAATCATCAGTGTATTTAAGCGCGATTTTTAAAAACTCAATGGCTTTTTCGTGCTCATCTCTTTTAGAATGAATGTTGGCTTTTTGTATGTAAATTTCTTCGTTTGTAGGTTCAATAGCATATAGCTCATTCAATAACTTTTCAGCTACATCGAGTTTATCCTCATAGACTAACATTTCTACTTGAACTAATTTTAATCCGGTAGATTTTGGGTGTTGTTCTAAACCTAATTTTAGCGCTTTTTTGGCCAAATTTAATCGGCCAGTATCCATATAATGAAGAATAATATCTTCAAATTCTTCCGAATCAAAGAAAAAAACTTTGTTAGTTTTTAACATCGATTCAAATTTAGATAAGGATAAGCTGTTTTCTTCTTCTTCGTGACTCAAATTCATAGCGCTCTCTTTTATGATTTATCCTTAATAAAGGTACTTATATTTGATGCAAGCGTAGGATTAAAATGGATTTCTTTTAAACAATTTAATTAACAATTTACAAGGGCAAAATCAATGTCAAAAATCAATTTCAACCTAAACCTAAACTGATAAAATTATCCATCGACAATCTTCCATCATTCATCATTTATTTCATTTCTTTCTCAATCTCGTTAAGTACCTCAATAATAATGCCACAACCTTTTCTAATTTCTTCATTATTAAGTGTAAGTGGCGGTGTAATTCGAACGGCGCAACCTTCGAATAATAGCCAAAATAAGATAAGTCCTCTTTTATGACAGCGAAGCACTACTTCGTTAGTGATTTCAGGAGTTTCGGTCATAGCAGCTAACATTAGGCCACGACCTCGAATTTCTTTAATTAAAGGATGGACTAGAAGACTTCTGAATAATTGTTCTTTTTCTAAAGCTTCTTGCATTAAATTGGTTTCGGTAACTTCTTGTAATGTTGCCAAACAAGCTGCCGCAATGACAGGATGTCCGCCAAAAGTAGTTATGTGTCCGAGTTTTGGATCATGACTTAATAAATCCATCATTTTTTCGGAAGCTGTGAAAGCACCAACTGGCATTCCGCCGCCCATTCCTTTTCCCATAACAACTACATCGGGAATGACATCGTAGTTTTGAAATCCGAAAAGTTTTCCAGTTCTACCAAATCCAGGTTGAATTTCGTCTAATATCATGATAGCACCCACTTCGTCACAACGTTGGCGCACTTTTTTAAGAAAATCGTTTTGAGGTTCAATAAAACCAGCACCACCTTGAATCGTTTCTAAAAGAATTCCTGCAGTTTTTGTAGTGATTTTTTCTAAATCGGCTTCATTATTGAACGTAATGAAATCGACATCAGGAATTAACGGACGAAAAATTTGTTTGCGTTCTTCAAATCCCATCACACTCATACTTCCCATAGTGTTGCCATGATAAGCATTGTGACACGATATTAATTGGCTTCTTCCCGTAACACGACGAGCTAGTTTTAATGCCCCTTCAATTGCTTCCGTTCCAGAATTTACTAAGTATGTTTTCGTTAAAGGATAGGGAAGGTTTTTGGCTAATAATTTACATAATTCCGTCGCTGGATGTTGAGCATATTCGCCATAAACCATTACATGAGAATAGGTGTCAAGTTGCTTTTTAACAGCATCGTTAACGCGTTTAGGTTGATGACCTAATGTGCATGCAGAAACACCAGCTACAAAATCCAAATATGGATTTCCGTTGGTGTCAAATATGTAAGAGCCTTTTGCATAAGAAACTTCTAAGGCTAAAGGATATGGTGAAGTTTGCGCTTGGTATTTAAAAAAATCGTCAATCATTTTTAATCTGCTTTAGGCTTTAAGCAATAGGCTAAAAGCTTGAGTTGTGAAATTAATATTCAATATTTACCTTCGAGCCTACAGCTTTTTCACGGTTTTATCTTTTGGTTTCGGATTTTTCTCATCGTATTCCAATGTTTCTTTTTGAATTTCCATAGGTTTTTCAGATTCAATTGCTTTCTTTTTGGCATCAATTTGAACCTTTGCATCGATGGCTAATTCTTCTTCTGGAAAAATATTTTCTTTAGATAGAATTCGTTCATCGCCACGCCACGCAAAACCTCTTAATTTTCGAGCATTTTCGGGGAATTCGTTGTCTGGATAAATATTACTTTCCGTATTATTAAATCCGGTCATGGTTTCGATTTTGTTTTCGTTCATTTCCAAATTAATACGACTACAAACCGATTTTCGTATTCCAACAAACTCATTTTTATCGTTATAGATGTAATAGATGGATTCGGCATTTTTGATGATATCAACTTCTTTTAGTTTATTTTCTTCAAATCTTCCGAATAGATTTTGACCTTTCATTTGGTTAAATCCGTTTTTACTCAAACTATCTTTTTGAATGATAAATGCGTTGTTTAGCACTTTTAACGAGTCTAATTTTTCAGTTTCATTGTTGCCTATTAAATGCATTACACTACCTGTCATTTGGTTTTCGTTGTTCCAAAGAACTGGTTTCCCGATTAATTGTGTTAATTCGTTTTTTGTACTTGAATGTAACGAATCACATTTTCCACTCATGTCGGATTTGTAAAATCTAACGTTATTAAAAGCTCTAATAACTCTGTCTTCTTGTGGACCGGAAACAATGATTTTTTTTCCGTGCATGAACATAGTATCTTTTTCTACAAGTGTTTTAACTAATGCTTTTTTAGTTAATACCATTGAATCTTTTTTAGTTTCAAGATTTCTGTATAGTTCAGCAAAGTGTCCGGTGGCAATTACTTTATTTACGGTGTCAGTAATTTTTACGTTGTTAATTCCTCTCGAATAATTTTTCTTTCGGTCATAAAATAAATCATCACCTTCAATAATTTTATTGTCGTAAGTGATTTTAGAGTTTTTAGATAATTTTCCAACATCGTTTTTTGTATCATAGAAACCATTTTCGGTATAAATTACATTTTCTTTACTGGTAATAGTTGAAGGTCCAAAAACATAGGCATGTCCAGAATTTTCGTAAAAATCTAAATTATTGGTTTTAATAGTTGATTGTGGATTGGTAACGGTAACCGCCGTGGTAAACTTGTATTTTTTTTGATCCACATAATAGCGACCTGATTTACTTTTCAATGTATTTTCTTTGTTGTGAATGGTTCCGTAGGAATTATAAAAAGCTTGCTGATTCTTTTTATCGAAATACACTGTATCAGTGACCAAAGTAGATTCAGGTGAACGCATAGAAACATCACCTGTTGCAAATGCTAATTCAATTTTTCCGTCGTATTCTGCATAGCGACTACTCATAAAAATTGAATCACCTTGATTAATTATTACATTTCCAAAGGCTTTTATATACTTTTCATCTTTAAAGTGATAAGCTTTATTGCAGTTGATTTTTACACCATTGTGCAATACACGAACGTTTCCGGTGAAGACAATTGCTCCAGGAATTTCGTTCTGATTCATATCTATAAAATCTGAATTTTCTATAATTATTTCTTTACTTTCTTGAGCAAATACATTCACTACAGTAAAAAGCAAAAAAGCGACCAACAACACTGTTTTTTTCAAGACGTATTTATTTTGAGTCAAATTTAAGTAAAAAGTAGAAATGCGGTTATCTATTAAGATTTTTTTATCATTATTAATCAAAAAAAACGCTCTCTAAAAGAAAGCGTTTTTAAAATTATTTGGTAATAGTTTGTTTTCTGTCTGGTCCCACCGAAATTACTTTAATTGGCACTTCGACTTCTTTTTCAATGAATTCGATATATGTTTTTAATTCTTGTGGTAATTCATCATATGTTGTCATGCCTGTTAAATCAGCTCTCCAACCTTTCATTTCGGTGAAAATTGGTGTTACGTTTTCAGGTTCGATATTGTATGGCAAATGTTGAATTTGTTGACCTTTGTAGTTATATCCTGTACAAACTTGTAAGGTGTCAAATCCAGAAAGTACATCGCCTTTCATCATGTATAATTGCGTTACACCATTAACTTGAACGGCATATTTTAAAGCAACTAAATCTAACCAACCACAACGACGCGCACGACCCGTAACAGAACCAAATTCGTTACCTACTTTTGCCATTGTTTGTCCAGCTTCGTTAAAATCTTCTGTTGGGAAAGGTCCACTACCAACACGAGTTGTATAAGCTTTAAAAATTCCGAAAACGTCTTTTACTTTGTTAGGTGCAATTCCTAAACCAGTACAAGCACCTGCGGCAGTTGTATTTGAAGAAGTTACAAATGGATATGTTCCAAAATCAACATCTAATAAAGAACCTTGAGCTCCTTCAGCTAAAATTGATTTTCCTTCTTTTAACGCTTTGTTTAAATATTCTTCACTATCAATGAAAGTTAATTTTTTTAGCTCTTTTACTGCTAAGAAAAACTCTTCTTCCATTTCTTTTAAATCGTATTGTAAGTCAACATCATAGAATGCAATCATAGCCTCGTGTTTGTCAGCTAAAACTCTATAGCGTTGTTTGAAATCTTCTAATTCTAAATCACCTACACGAAGTCCGTTTCTACCCGTTTTGTCCATATATGTTGGACCAATTCCTTTCAAAGTAGAACCAATTTTTGCCTTTCCTTTTGATGCTTCAGAAGCAGCGTCTAACAAACGGTGTGTTGGTAAAATTAAGTGTGCTTTTCTAGAAATGAATAATTTAGCTGTAACATCCATATTGAATTTTGCTAAACCTTCGATTTCTTTTTGAAAAACTACAGGGTCAATTACCACACCATTTCCAATAATATTGATGGCGTTTTTATGAAAAATCCCTGAAGGAATTGTTCTTAAAACGTGTTTAATTCCGTCAAATTCTAAAGTGTGTCCCGCATTTGGTCCACCTTGAAAACGAGCAATAATATCATATTTTGAAGTAAGAACGTCAACGATTTTTCCTTTTCCTTCATCTCCCCATTGTAATCCAAGTAGTAAATCTACAGTCATTTTAGTAGTTAGTTTTAAAAATTAATGTTTAGTTGTGTGTTTTATTGTTTTTTTGTTCCGTAGAAATAAAGTGAGTGGGTTGAAATATTGATCCCAAACATTTCTTCCATGGTTTGTTTAATTTGCTGAATTCTTGGATCGCAAAATTCGATTACTTCACCAGTGTCTGTTAAAATAATGTGATCGTGTTGTTTATCGAAATATGATTTTTCGTAATGCGCTTGATTTTGACCAAACTGATGACGACGCACCAAACCACATTCTAATAAAAGTTCAATAGTGTTGTAAAGTGTTGCTCTACTTACTCGATAGTTTTTGTTTTTCATTTTGATGTACAAAGACTCAATATCAAAATGCTCGGTTGCATTGTAAATTTCCTGAAGAATAGCATAGCGTTCTGGTGTTTTACGATGTGCTTTTTCTTCTAAATATTTTGTAAAAACATTTTTTACAATTTCCTGATTTTTGTTTTCCATTGCTTTGTTAAATGAAATATTGGCAAAGATAGTGAAAGTTAGAAGTTAGAAGTTAGGAGTTAGAAGTTTTTTTAAACAGAGTTATTAAGACGTTGTCATTTATTGTTGAAAAATAAGATCCCAAATTTTCGGTTTTAGATGTTCGTACATGTTGTCAGGTCTATATTCGCCATTTCTTATTAATGTTTCGCCATTAGGTTTTATTAATCCAAAAGAGCCGCAAAGAGTTGGATTCAGAAATAAATTGCTCCTAAAAAAATTATTTTGGTCAGAAAAAAAATATTCCTTTTTTGATTCAGGTTTATTTTTTAACACAATTCCGTTTTCAAATAAAGCTAAATAAATTACATTACTTTTATATTCAATTCCTTTTTTTAATGGTTCAATGAATGTTTTTCTATCATTAATTATTTCTGAACTTAATTTATTTAGAAACCAATCAGAACAGTTGTCATCTAAATAATTATAATTTATTAAAAAAATAGTTGAATCTGAATAAACTCTATTTGTAATTTTTTCAATTTCTGTTTTAATAATTTTATAGTTAACTTTATAGGTTGAATACTTTGGAGCATTAAATTGATATACATATCCACTATCTTTTGTTTTTCTAAAAGCCAAAGAGTTGTCAGGATATTTATCCATTAGAAAATTTTTTTCTTCTCTGGAAATTTCTCTTCCTTCAGGGTCTAACCAATATTTTGATTTACTGTTTTGTGCTGAAAGACTAACAGTAAAAAATATTAATAGGTATAAAAATTTCTTCATATCTAATTATTATAAACACGTGTTACTTTATCAATTCCATCAACGGTTTTGATGTTGTCAATTAGTTTTTTCAAAATCGTATTGTTTTGAACTA
>Ga0209373_10002816_pt1 | contig 16787 bp, 11 predicted proteins | sample Higcelweek5metaG_FD_187173 | JGI IMG/M metagenome (GOLD analysis project Ga0209373, IMG submission 187173) | Freshwater pond sediment microbial communities from the University of Edinburgh, under environmental carbon perturbations - High... | ecosystem: Environmental > Aquatic > Freshwater >... | reverse complement strand
TGGAAGCCTTGATCCGCGAAAAATCGGCCGGCCGACGCGTAAAACGCTTCGACCGAGAGACCGAAAGCGACGCGATGAATCGGTTCGAAGTCCAAGCCCTTGTCGTGGATATTCACCACCTCAACGAGGGCGTAACGTGCGGGGTGATTCTGGCGATCTTCTTGCGTGAGACATCCGCGAATCGCCTCCCAGTGCGCCTTGGCTGTTGCAAGAGAATGATTGCCGTCACCGACGGCGAAAAGGAAACCATCACCTGAGGCAGAAAGAAGCGAGCGAAGACCGCTGATGATTCCGGACGAAACATCAGACTCCGCCGGGGCGAAATATCCGGTGATATGGCCGCCGCCCTGCATCAGATCCACATCATAGAGCGCGGGGACCGTATTGCGCAGCTCCCGTAAAGCCGTATCGATTACGAGACCTGCCGGATCGTCGATCAGAAGCATAATGTGCGGAAGCTCCAAGGGTGCGTCCTTGCGGATGCGCACGCGCGGGGGAATGCGAGAGAGAACCGTGCCCTCTGTTGCTCGAATCCGACTCTTGTTCCCGGGTGTGAAATCATACTGTTCAAGATCAATAGCGAGAATCAGACCCGAACGAGAAGGGTGGAGGGACGTTGTCCTGTCGAGAAGGATGAATCCCGCGGGGAGCGACTCTACTACAGAATCCCGAATATAAGAGCGCATGTGCTCATTGATCGAAGCAATCTTGCGATCGATCGCGGCAGCGGGCAAGGACTCCAGATATACTTCCGGCAAAATCAGATGCGCCGTCGATGGGACACCTTCCGTGAGATTCTCGGTCTCGCTCCAGTATTCCGGCTCTGACGTGAACTGATCGCAAGCGATTACAGGCCATAGAGCGAGATTCTGCGCCCCGGACGGGAACTCAATTGTTGGCGTGATGACGGCAATGTCCGAAAAGTTTGTTGACAACATAATGCCCCCCGATTGTGAAAAATATGTACCCGATATTGTATCACAATTCATCTGCCGCTTCCATTCGAATCCACTATATGAATTTTATTTATATATAAGGACCAAATCGCAAATCTTATGGAGTCAGCATTTCCATTATTTGGATTTCAAACGTAAAAATTCGCTAAATCACAAGAAATCGCGAGAATGAAACGTTTTTTGATCGTTAATCGTGAAAATCGTTACCTGTACACCCTGCTTCAATGCGCACAAATCTTACCACTGAGAAAAGCATGTTGCCCAAAAAATCGACGGGAAATTGTGCAAATACGCAAAAAAAGATTCTGATATTGACAATAAATGTGGCCGAGATGTACAATTCAGACGTGGTTATGCGCATTATTGTGATGTCTGATTCTTGCGAGAACGCATAAGCACAGAAGTTACTTTTCACACCAACTCCGGAAGCCGGATTGACCGGCGAGGTAGACAAGGAGGGATGCGGGAGACTACAAGATCTATTGATTCAGCCCAATTGATCCCTTGAACGACTTAGCATAATGCTTCCCAGTGAACACAAGTGAACGTATTTTGTAAAGGAGAGTAATGAAATGAAAAGAGCTATCAAATTTATCGCCGGCTTTATTGCTGCGGCATCCCTTCTTTCCGTTGCGGCTTGCGCACCTGCCGGATCCGACACAGTTAAGATTGGTGTTGCGATGCCTACCAAGTCCCTTCAGCGTTGGATCCAGGACGGAGACAACATGAAGAAGCAGCTCGAGGCCGCCGGTTACACGGTTGATCTCCAGTACGCCAACGACGACACCAACACACAGGTCGGCCAGGTTGAGAACATGATCACCGCAGGTTGCGACGTTCTTGTTATCGCCGCGATCGAGGGTTCTTCTCTCTCTGCCGTCATCGACAAGGCGAAGGCCGCGAACATTCCGGTTATCGCTTATGACCGTCTTCTCATGAACAGCGATGGTGTTTCCTACTATGCTACGTTCGACAACTTCAAGGTTGGCGTTCTGCAGGGAAATTATGTCGTCGACGCTCTTGATCTCAAGAATGCCGCCGGCCCCTTCAACATCGAGTTCTTCGCTGGCGATCCTGGCGACAACAATGCGAGATTCTTCTTTGACGGCGCGATGAGCATCGTTCAGGAATACCTCGATTCCGGTAAGCTCGTTTGCGTATCCGGTCAGACAGCGTTTGACCAGGTCGCGACAGCCGGCTGGAAATCTGAGAATGCTCAGAGCCGTATGGACAACCTGATCACAGCGAACTATGCCAGCGGCACGGTTCTGGACGTTGTTCTCTGCTCCAATGACTCTACCGCTTTCGGCGTAACGAACGCTCTGGATAACTCCGGACAGTTCACCGTCGGAGAGAACTGGCCGATCGTCACCGGTCAGGACTGCGATAAGCCGAACACCAAGAACATGATCGCCGGCAAGCAGTCGATGTCCGTTTTCAAGGATACCCGTACTCTGGCTGCGAAGGTTGTTGAGATGATCACAGCTATCGTTACCAAGAAGACTGTTCCTACAAACGATACCAAGACCTATGACAACGGCAAGATCGTAGTTCCTTCGTTCCTTTGCGAGCCTGTTTTCGCGGATGCTAACAACTACAAGGAGCTCCTGATCGACAGCGGTTACTACACAGCAGCCGACCTTGCATAAGTAATTCCAGACAACTGAAAGCATTATGTTAGCATTTCGTGGGTTATGAAATGATATAGTTTCGATTGGCAGGCCGGGCTTCTTGTCCTGGATAAGGAGCCCGGCCCGCTCTATCCCGAAAACAACTGGTTAGAAAAGAACGGAGGGAAAGACATTGGCAAAAACACTTCTGGAAATGAGGAATATTACCAAGCTTTTTCCTGGTGTTAAAGCTCTCGACAATGTCAATCTGATCGTCGAAGAAGGCGAAATTCATGCTCTCGTCGGTGAGAACGGCGCAGGTAAATCAACGCTGATGAATGTACTCAGCGGTCTTTACGCGCACGGTTCGTATACAGGCGAGATTCTGTATGACGGGGTAGAGTGCAAGTTCAAAGACATCAGGGACAGTGAGAAAAAGGGAATTGTCATCATCCATCAGGAACTGGCTCTTGTTCCGTATCTGACGATCGGAGAGAACATGTTCCTGGGTAACGAACGTGGAAACTTCTTAAGTATTGACTGGGACAGGACGTTCCACGAAGCAGATTCCCTTCTCGCGAAGGTTGGTCTGAAGGAGAAGTCAAGAACACTTATTAAGGATATCGGTGTCGGTAAGCAGCAGCTTGTCGAGATCGCAAAGGCTCTCGGCAAGAACGTTAAGTTGTTGATTCTTGATGAGCCGACAGCCTCTCTAAACGAGAATGACTCGCAGAATCTTCTGAATTTGATTAAAGAACTTCAGAAGAACGGCATAACATCTATTATCATCTCGCATAAGCTCAATGAGATTAAGTCGATTGCCGACAAGATTACGATCATCCGTGACGGATCGACGATTGAGACATTGGACAAGAATGTAGATGAGATCACCGAACCGAGAATTATCAAGGGTATGGTCGGACGTGAATTGACCGATCGTTTCCCGAAGCGGGAGCCGAACATCGGAGATACTTCCTTTGCGGTGAAGAACTGGACGGTTTATCATCCGATTTATACCGAGCGTAAGGTCGTCGATAATGTGTCCATTCATGTCAGAAAGGGCGAAGTTCTTGGAATTGCCGGCCTCATGGGAGCCGGTCGAACAGAACTCGCGATGAGTATCTTCGGCAAAGCGTACGGAACCGCGATCAGCGGGTCGCTGGAGAAGAACGGCAAGCCTCTTGCGCTTCACAATATCAAACAGGCGATCGCTAACGGTGTCGCATATGTAACAGAAGACAGAAAAGGCGACGGACTTGTTCTGATGAAGTCTGTTAACGAGAATATCACCCTCGCGAAGATGGCCAAGGTGTCGAAGAACGGTGTGATCGATAAGGATCTTGAAGTGAAGGTTTCGAAGTCCTACCGCGAGAAGCTTCGGATCAAGTGCCCCACGGTGCAACAGCTGACAGGCAACCTGTCCGGCGGCAACCAACAGAAGGTACTCCTGAGCAAGTGGATGTTCACCGATTCTGACATTCTGATTCTTGATGAACCGACGCGCGGTATCGATGTCGGAGCGAAGTACGAGATCTACAACATCATCAACAGCCTTGCCGGCGAAGGCAAATCCGTCATCATGATTTCTTCTGAGCTTCCCGAGATTCTCGGCGTATGCGACCGGATCTATGTCATGTATGAAGGGAAGATCGTCGGAGAACTCACGAAGAACGAAGCGTCGCAGGAGATCATAATGGGCATGATTCTGACGGCCAGTAAAGGAGCTTGATTACAATGGATGAAGAAGCAAAGAATCCTATTTTGAAGACAATCCTCGCAGGCATTCAACAGTATTCAATGTTGATTGCCCTCCTCATCGTTATAACCATATTCGGAATCACGACCAGAGGTACACTTCTGGTTCCGCAGAATGTATCAAACCTCGTCAACCAACTCGGATACGTTGTCATTCTTGCTGTCGGCATGTTGCTGTGTATCCTGACCGGTGGTAACATTGACCTTTCCGTCGGTTCTGTTGTCGGTCTTGTCGGCGCAGTTGCCGCGAAACTGATTATCGAGTATAAGTTCAACACGGTCGTCGGTATTCTGATCGCTTTATTGGTCGGTGCTCTCATCGGTGCCTGGCATGGTATGTGGATCGCGTATGTGAAGATTCCGCCGTTCATTGTAACCTTGACTGGTATGTTGATTTTCCGGGGTCTGACGCAGGTGGTTCTACAGGGCATGACTCTCTCTGGGTTTACAGATCTTTATCTCCAGTTGAATGAATTCGTTCCGGATGTATTTGCCGGAGCGGTCGACAAGTTCAATCTTACTTGCTTCATCATCGGAATTGTCGCAGCCATTGCTTTCGTTGGCGTCCAGATCTTTAGCCGCATTCGCAAAGCTAAGAAGGGTTACGAGAATGACCACATTGTGGCGTTTCTTCTGAAGAATACACTGGTGACAATCGCTGTTCTTCTGATCTCCTTCAGTCTCGCCTCTTTCAACGGTATTCCTAACGTTCTGATCATTCTTGCGATTATCGTTCTTGTCTATTCGTACATCACGAATAAGACCGTGGCCGGACGTTATCTGTATGCTCTTGGCGGTAACGAGAAGGCTGCTCGCCTCTCCGGTATCGACACTCGTAAGGTTTTCTTCCTCGCCTATACCAATATGTCATTCCTGGCAGCTGTAGCCGGTATCGTGTTCTCCGCCAGACTTACCTCGGCGGCCCCGAACTACGGCGACGGTTTCGAGCTCGACGCGATTGGTTCCTGCTTTATCGGTGGAGCGTCGGCATACGGCGGAATCGGTACAGTCGGTGGTGTTCTGATCGGTGCGGCTTTCATGGGTATTCTTAACAATGGTATGAGTATCATGGGCGTCCCAGTTGACTGGCAGAAGGTTATTAAGGGTCTCGTTCTCCTTCTGGCCGTTGCATATGATGTAGTTTCCAAGCGCAAGAAGTGATTCTCTCCAATTCATTTACGCGATGTTAATCCCCGCCCAAAAAGCGGGGATTAATATTTTGTGAATATCTCATTTCCATCTTGACATTGACATAGGAAACTCGTACTATAAAAACATGATCGTGCTCGAGCACGGAAGCGCATTATCTACGTGTTTGATTTAAACGGAGGAGTTGACAAGTGGTTTCGATTAAGGATATTGCCGCTTTGGCCGGCGTCTCCAGAGGAACCGTAGACAGAGCGCTGAACGACCGGGGTGGAGTCAACCGAGAGGTTGCCGAACGCATCCGGAAGATCGCCGCCGAGCAGGGTTATAAGACCAATCGTGCAGCCTTGGCCTTGGCCGCCAGGAAGAAGCCTCTAACGATCGGCATCATTTTTCCTTCGGAAGGCAACGCATTCTATGATGATGTTGTTCGCGGATTGGATGCCGCCGCCGCAGAGTTTCGTGACAGTGGCCTGTCCGTGGTACGACGCTCGATGCGCGGATACTCCGAAGAGACCTATCTCTCGGTCATCGACGAACTCGTCGCGGAGGGGATACAGGCGCTGGTTCTGGCTCCGATCAATTCCAAGCTGATTACACGCCGTGTGAATCAGCTCGTGAAGAAGGGAATTCCCGTCATCACGGCCAATACGGACCTTGAAAAGTCAAAAAGACTCTGTTATGTCGGAACCGATTACGAGAAGAGCGGGCGAATCGCTGCTGGACTTCTTGGTTTGTTCTCCGACAAGGCACAGCTTCACACCGTCGTCCTTACCGGATCGATTCAGGTTCTCGGTCATAACCAACGCATATCCGGATTGAATGCTTCTGCGCGTCAGGACTATCCGTTTATACGAATTCTGGATGTTTTCGAGACTTTCGATGATACGAATCGAGCGTACAAGGTTACCCGCGACGTGCTTGACAAGTATCCGGAGCTTGACGCGATCTATATGACCGCTGGCGGCGTAGCCGGCACCTGTAAGGCGATCGTCGATGCCGGACGCACGCGAAGAGTGCGTTTGATCACGCATGACAACACGTCGGAATCCCGTCCATATCTCGAAGCCGGAGTCATTTCCGCTACGATTTGTCAGGATCCGTATCGACAGGGATATCTCCCTGTGAAGCTTTTATTTGATTATTTTCTTGATAAGCAGGAACCCTCGCAGGAGATGATGTACACCCAGAATGACATTCTGATCCGAGAGAATCTGTAAGAAGAATTATTTTGAACAGCGGAAGAACCGCAAAGAGAAAGGAAGGAACTACCATGGCAGAATTTTACCCGAACGTCCCCAAGATCCGTTACGAGGGCAAGGACACCAAGAATCCTATGGCTTTCCGTTACTATAACCCGGAAGAGGTCATTAACGGCAAGACAATGAGAGAACACCTTCGCTTCGGCATGTCCTACTGGCACACGATGGTATCCGAGGGAACCGATATTTTCGGCGGCGGCACACTTGACAAGAAGTATGGCTCCGAAGACCCGATGGAGAGCGCGAAGAACAAGGCTCTGGCAGCTTTCGAGCTGATGGAGAAGTTGGATATCGATTACTACTGCTTCCATGACCGTGATATCTCCCCTGAGGGAGCGACACTTGAGGAGAGCAATGCCCGCCTCGACGTTATCGCTGATCTTCTTGAGTCTGAGATGAAGAGAACCGGCAAGAAGCTCCTTTGGGGCACGGCGAACCTTTTCAGCAACCGTCGTTTCATGAACGGTGCCGGAACCTCCCCGAGTGCGGATGTTTTCGCTTTTGCTGCGGCACAGATCAAGAAGGCCGTTGAGATCACCGTTCGTCTCGGTGGTGAAGGTTACGTTTTCTGGGGCGGCCGTGAAGGTTACGAGACGCTTCTTAACACAGACATGGCTCTCGAGCAGGACAACATGGCTCGCCTGATGCGCATGACCGTAGACTATGCCAGAAGCATCGGCTTCACCGGTGATTTCTACATCGAGCCCAAGCCGAAGGAGCCCATGAAGCACCAGTACGATTTCGATGTCTCTACTGTTCTTGCGTTCCTTCGTAAGTACGGCCTCGAGAAGGACTTCAAGTTCAACGTCGAAGCAAACCACGCTACTCTCGCGATGCACACCTTCCAGCATGAGCTTCGCGTTGCCGCGATCAACGGTGCTTTCGGTTCCGTCGACGCCAACCAGGGCGACCTCCTTCTTGGATGGGACACCGATCAATTCCCGACAAACATCTATGACACGACACTTGCGATGTACGAGATTCTTAAGGTTGGCGGATTCACAAAGGGCGGTCTGAACTTCGATTCCAAGCCCCGTCGTGCGTCGAACACCCTCGAAGATATCTTCTACAGCTACATCTCCGGTATGGATGCCTTCGCTCTGGGTCTTCGCCTCGCGGTTAAGATCATGGACGACAAGCGCATTGATGAATTCGTTGCGAACCGTTATTCCAGCTACAATGCGGGAATCGGCGCGGATATCGTCAGTGGTAAGGCTACGATCCAGGAACTTGAGAAGTATGCTCTTGAGAAGGGTAATGTTGCTGCCGAGAGCGGTCGTCAGGAGTACCTTGAGACGATTCTCAATGCAGTAATGTTCGGCTAATACGAAGAAACAAAGCACCGAAGGGACTTTCCTCCGCATATTGCGGAGGAGAGTCTTTTCGTAAATTGCGACAAGGAGTTCGTTATGGATTACTTATTAGGTATTGATATCGGCACGTCCGGTACAAAGACCGTTCTTTTTGATGATCGGGGTAATACGATCGCGTCCGCACTGATCGAGTATCCGATGTATCAGCCGCATAACGGCTGGGCAGAGCAGGATCCGGCCGATTGGTGGAATGCGGTATCGAATACGATCCTTCAAGTCGTCACGACAGGGGGAATTGATGCTTCCGGAATCAAGGGTATCGGACTTTCCGGTCAGATGCACGGGTTGGTTATGCTCGACGCGGACGACAAGGTAATACGCCCCTCGATTATCTGGTGTGACCAGAGAACCGGAAAGGAATGTGCGGAGATCACCGAGAAGGTCGGCGCGGAGCGTCTGATTGAGATCACGGCGAACCCTGCACTTACCGGATTTACTGCATCCAAGATCCTCTGGGTCAGGAACAATGAGCCGGAGAATTACGCTCGATGCAAGAAGATTCTCCTGCCGAAGGACTATATCCGTTTCATGTTGACGGGAGAATACGCGACGGAAGTCTCTGACGCGTCCGGTATGCAACTTCTGGATATCGGCGCACGCGCCTGGTCCGATGAGGTTCTGACCAAGCTGGCTATCGACAAGTCACTACTCGCTCCGGTGTTTGAATCGATCGTTGTCAGCGGGCAGGTATCTGCCTCTGCCGCGGCTCTTACCGGACTTAAGCCGGGAACACCTGTTGTCGGCGGTGCCGGCGACAACGCTGCGGCTGCTGTCGGAACCGGTGTCGTCAGCGACGGACAGGCATTCACAACGATCGGTTCGTCCGGCGTCGTGTATGCACATACCTCGCAGATGCATATCGACCCGAAGGGCCGTGTTCACACCTTCTGCTGCGCCGTGCCCGGAAGCTGGCATGTCATGGGAGTAACGCAGGGTGCCGGACTCTCTCTCAAGTGGTTCCGCGACAATTTCTGCTCTTCGGAGATGGAAGCTGCGGCACTTATGGGTGTCAGCCCGTACTATCTGATGGATCAGGAAGCCGCAAAGTCCCCGATCGGCGCGAACCGCATGTTGTTCCTTCCGTATCTGATGGGCGAGCGTACACCGCATCTTGATCCGGATTGCCGCGGAGTATTCTTCGGACTTTCCGCGATGCACAAGAAGAATGACATGATTCGCGCGGTTATGGAGGGTGTTTCCTACTCTCTGCGTGACTGCTTCGAAGTCATCTCCGGCATGGATACACCCATTGATGTCATGCGTGCTTGCGGCGGCGGTTCTGGACCCTTCTGGCGTCAGATGCTCGCCGATGTTTATAACGTAGGCGTCAGCACCATCGCTTCGAAGGAAGGCCCCGCTCTCGGTGTGGCACTTCTCGCGGGTACCGGTACCGGAGTCTATTCGAGTGTTCCCGAGGCATGTTCCATTGCGGTTCTCACGAAGGATCAGGCAACACCCGACGCGGACAGAAGCGCGAAGTACGAGTCGTACTATTCGCTCTACCGATCGATCTATCCTTCTCTCAAGGACCATTACAAAACGCTAGCTTCTCTGTAAGCGTCGTCATCGTTTACAGAATTGACTTTCCCTCCGAGAAAATCGGCCCCACCTTTCGGGTGGAGCCGATTTTTTTCGTTCAATAATTACAAGAGATTCTTTCTGCTCGAAAAAATCTTATCGATCTGCCTTGGCTTGGGACAGTACGCGGTAGGAACCGGCACACATGAGCAGGAAGAGGAATGCGGCGATTGGTACGACAAAAAGTGTCGTCGTATCTGCAAGCTTGCCGACAGCCATCGGAAGAAATGCGTAACCGATGTTCGCGCACCCCATCTCGTAGCCGATCGCGATTGCGGATTCCTTGCCGAAGAAGATCGGGGCATCCTGCATCGCACAGGGATAGATTGGAGCAAAGCCCAGGCCAATCAAGGAGAGTGCGAGCGGGCAGAGGATATCCGTTGCCGCGGGAATCATCAGAAGAACGAAGCCGACGATGCTGATGGCTATACCAATCCAAATCGATTTTCTGGTCCCGATACGATTCACGAATATTCCGGCGATGATACGGCCGATCATTATGCTGCCATAGAACATCGAGACCCAAAGTCCAGCGTTCTCAACGGAGACATCACGGGCAAAACGCAAGTAGCTGGCACTCCATAAACCGACAGCTGTCTCAGATCCGACATAGAACAGGAAGAGGAGCATACCTGCAAGAAGCCCTTTCATGTGGAATATTTTACTGAAACCAGCCTTCAAACGCTGTGCGACAGTGCGGTGTGCCGGAACCTCTTCGAGGATCTTTTCGCGAGGGTTATCGACATGGTTCGTAGATTCAGGTTCCGAAAGCGGTGCCGCGGCGTCTTGCTTTGCTTTCTTCCCGGGAATCTTCCATAGTGGAAGGGACAGTAGGAAAAGGAAGGAGAGGGATAGTTGAATCAATGATACCCCCAGATATCCGTTGCGCCAGGAACCCGTATTAACGATTGCCCAGGTCATGAGCATCGGCCCGACAAATGCGCCGAGCCCCCAACTGGCATGAAGCCAGTTCATGTGACGCGAAGTGAAGTTGCGAGCGACGTAATCGTTCAGTCCGGTATCCACCGCTCCCGCACCAAGTCCTAAGGGAAGCGCGAGAAGAAGGAGGAAGGCAAAATGTCCGGACAGGTAGAATCCAAGAAAGCTTAAGCCCGTGAGAGCGCAGCTGATGCACACAACCTTCCCGGTGCCGAATCGCTTCAGGATATGTCCGGAGAGAAAGGCCGACGTTACCGAGCCGATGGTTCCGAATGCGGTTATGTAGCCCGCACTCTCGAATGGCACGCCGAAGGTGCGCTGCATCTCCGGCCACGCGACGCCCATGACACCATCGGGAACCCCGAGACTGACAAAGGCGAGGTAAATGATCAAGAGGAGAATGAATGTAGCCATGGAAAACCTCCGAAATTCTCGCGCAAAGCGAGTTGTTTATTGTGACTTGCGGTAGTCGCATAGGATGCTGAGAAGACCGGCGAAATAGAGGGGTTCGACGTCGGAAACGGTATGAATTCTCGGGCATCGCTCTTCCGGCAACCGGGATGTGATCGTGTCGTGTATGGACGATAGATCAGCTTCGTCAAGTTCAAATCCCGATAAGGCGACGTCAGCCGGATTAAGAATGCAGATCACAGAGACCAGAACTTCAGCGATCAGTTGATTGACTGCCTGACGATATTCATCACCCGTATATTGAGAAGCAATCAATGCCAGACGTTCGTTGAGGGTACGGTGCGTCCCGCTTGAGGGAAGATCCAAATACTCGATCTCGCCCGCGTAACCACCGGCGCCGCGCATCAACTTCCCGTCGACAAGAATACCGGACCCCGAACACGCCTCGCTGCGCAAGAAATGAAACAGGCTTGGCCACGTCTCGCGTTCTGCGAGAACGAACGCGTTCACGTCATTTTCGAGAAATACATCAATCCCGAAGGTCTGTTGAAGGAGCTCGTGAAGATCGACTCCGTTCAATTCCGGATGCGAAGGGAGAAATAGCACACGCCCGTCCCGAACGACGCCCGGCAGACCGAGGCTCATGGCATCAAGTGTCGGAAATCGCTTCTTGACATACCGAATCGCATCACACAGTGCCGCCGAACAATCCTTCGCGGGGAACGGTAGCTTCCTCTCGAAAACCGTCTCTCCGAAGATATCAACGACGCGAAGACAAAGGACCATGTCTGCGATGTACGCGCAGATACCTGCTCGAAAAAGCGGCGCAAGAGCATATTGTCCCGCAGGACGTCCGCCTCTCGTCTGGGTCTCTTCCAGTAAAATCACTTCCCCGGTTGCGATCATATCTCCAACCAGCGCGGAAACGGTCGGAAAGGAGAGCCCGGAGGCCTCGGCTAATTCGGCCTTGCCGATCTGCCGGTAATCGCGCATCAGGTTGCGGATGAATCTGCGGTTCCGCTGCCGCACGAGATCAAAATGCTTCGTATCGTCCATGTGTCACCTTATTCAACAGACTTATGAAAGTGTCTTTAATTACCGACTCATTATCGCATGCCTATGAGGTCGAAGTCAACAACAAAATCGCTTGATTCCGAGGCGCGACGCATCGCAGGGTTACCTTCGCGTGGTATAATGACCGATAGCACATTCTCCCTTTCCGCATCATTTTGTGGAGGCCTCCCTTGAAGCTCGTGAAGAATTACCGGCAGATACTCATTGGATTGATCCTGCTTCTGGTTGCGATTACAGCGACCAGTGTTCTTATGTATAACTACACGATGCAGGAGTCCGGTATTAACGAACAAGAGGCCACGCAATACTCGTATTACTATGTCATTATCACTGACAACAGTGAGATGTCTTTCTGGCAGGCGGCATATGGGGCGATGAAGGATGAAGCTGCGAGCGAGGACGCGTACATTGAGATTCTCGGTGAGAATCTTTCCGGAGAGTATTCGATCGAAGAGAAGATGCAGATGGCGATCGAATCCGAAGTCGACGGAATTATCCTCGAACCGGGCGACGATCCCGCAATCGCGCAAATGATTGATACCGCTACCGCAAAGGGAATCCCGGTTGTCACGGTCATGTCGGATGAAGTCATGAGCGACCGCATCAGTTACGTCGGCACGAACTCATACGATCTCGGCCGCGAGTACGGCAAACAGGTTCTCGGTTCAATCGAAGCCGCTGACGATTCGATCCGTGATATCGTCGTCTTTGTCGACGAAGAGAAAGAGAACTCCGACGAATACACGGTATATACACAGATAAACGAGATGGTTGAACAGCGATTTTTTGACCCCTCCATTCATGTAACATCCGTGTCCATCGACGCTTCAAGCTCTTTCAACGCCGAGACCGAGATTCGTGATTATCTTCTCAATCGCGACGAGAATCCGGATTTGATCGTATGTTTGAACGCTGTGAATACCGTTTGTGTCTATCAGGCTGTCGTTGATTTCAATTTGGTCGGTAAGATACAGATTGTCGGCGATCACTTTTCCGAGACAATTCTCAAGGCAATTCGCATGGGGAATATCTATTCCACTCTCGTTCTGGATGCCGAACAGATGGGCGTTTTTGCCGTGAACGCGCTGACAGAGTATCGAGCCATGGGTTACGTCAGTGATTTCTACCGTGTAGATGTCTCCGTCATCGACAAGTCCTCCGTTGACTCCTTTATCGAGGAGCATGCGAAAGAGGAGGAGACGCTGCGGCCATGAGTAAAGAGAAGAAGAAGGGAATTCACATCGGGAACATCAAGCCGCGCTTTGTTTCCATCCGTGTTAAATTGATGCTTGTCTATGCCGTGAGTTCTCTTCTGGTGTTCTCCATTAATTTGATCTTGTATTCACAGGTTAATCGGACAATCGACCGAATGGATCAACTGTATGTCAGTAATATCAGTTTGAATGAATTATCCGATTCACTTGACGCTGTCCAGGACAGTCTGTATGAGTATCTCACGACGAAGAGTTCTGACGCGCTCGATACGTATTATCGCTCGGAGGATCTTTACACAGATCTCTACAGCCAACTGACAAACCAGGTGACGAATAACGAGATGCTTCTTCTCGAGCGCAATATCCGCCGCATGTCCGAGAATTATCTCAACACGACAGATGCTGCTATACAGGATAAGCGCGGACAGAACGTTGAGAAATACAAGCTTGGATATGAGGAGTCGGAGCGCATCCATGATAATATCCGCGACTCGATTTACACCTTGAACAACATGCAGTTTCAGATCAACTCTGATAATTACTCGATCCTTCTCGGATCGTTACAATACCTGGAGATCTCCAGTTCCGTCGTATTGATTACGTTGACGGCGGTTAATATCTTTGTCATTCTCCTGTGGACGGGAAATGTTATTCGACCGCTGATTCGCCTCGCACAAACGGCGAATTACGTCGCCGCCGGCAATATCGAGGCGGAGGTCTCCGGCCCACGTCCAAATGACGAGATCGGCGTCGTTACCAACGCGTTCGACGAGATGCTTCAGAGTATACGAAGATACATCCGTCAAGTGACGGAGAGTATGGAGAATGAACGTGCTCTCAAAGAGAAGGAATTGATGATGGAGACCCACCTTAAGGACACACAGCTACGGTACCTGCAGGCGCAGATCAATCCGCACTTTCTCTTCAACTCGCTCAATGCCGGCGCGCAACTGGCCATGATGGAAGGCGCGGAGAAGACGTGTCTGTTTATCGAGAAGATGGCCGACTTTTTTCGATATAACGTGCGTAAAGATAACGCGCTCATGACACTGGAGAACGAGTTGACGATTGTTGAGAACTACCTCTACATCATCAATGTTCGGTTTGACGATGGAATTATTTTCCGAAAGAAGATCGACAAGAGTCTTCTGTCCGTGCGAATTCCCGGTATGGTTATTCAACCGATCGTCGAGAATGCCGTCAAGCACGGCCTTCGCGGTCTTGACCGCCGCGGGCGCATAACGCTTACCGTCTACCGGGATGTCTCCGGAATTGTCGTATCGGTACAGGACAACGGTCATGGAATTAAGCCCGAGAAAATTGCAGAGATTATGAAGTGTGAGCCTGTCCCACAAGAGGAAGGATCCGATTCTACAGGAATCGGTCTCTCCAATGTCATAAGCCGGCTGCGGTTGTACTATAATCGGGATGACGTATTCGAGATTCGAAATTTGGCACCGGATAAGGGAACTGAGATTTGCATCCGCATTCCGCTTCACAATGATGTGACGACATAAGAGGGGGTACGCACATGTATAAAATACTTCTTGCCGATGACGAGGGGATCATGCTCGAATCCCTTAAGGCACTCATAATAAAGAATTTTCCGGGTGAGTGCGAAGTCGAATGTGTCAAGACCGGTCGGGCGGCCGTCGAGGCCTCGGAGCGGTTACATCCGGATATCGCTTTTCTCGATATTCAGATGCCCGGACTGAACGGTATCCAGGCCATGCAGGAGATCCGGAAGTATAACAGCTTCACGTTGTTTGTCATTGTGACAGCATACGACCGATTCTCTTTTGCGAAGGAAGCGATCAATCTCGGCGTTATCGAATACCTCACGAAGCCTGTAAATCATCGGACCTTTGTCGACGTACTTCTGCGTGCGATGCGTATGGTCGATGAGAACCGAATGAAGATTGACGACAGTATGAAGGTGCGTGAGCGAATGGCTGCCGTGTTGCCGATCTTTGAGAGCGGTTTGGTGTACTCGATTCTGCTGCAAGAGGATTTTGCCGGCCGAGCCGAAACCTATAAAGAGCTTCTGGATATCCGGGAAGATTACTTGCAGGCAGTTATTGTCGAGTGGGGCGATGAGGAACGCGATGGGGTTCTCTCGAATCCGATTGGTTCGGGGGTTAAGGCTTATGAACATGAGACGTCCTTCCGGGACCGTCTGCGTCAGAGCTTTGATGCCGTTACCGGACCGATGATGAGTAACCGCATGGTTGCTTTTGTCGCCAGGACAGGCGATCGAGTGACGGTCGCGGACCGCACCGTCATGATCGAGAAGTCTCTCCACCTGATCCGCTTGCTGAAGGCAAAGGTCGACCTTCGGTTCCGTGTCGGCATCGGTTCGACGCAAGCCTTTGGCGACGCGTATGATTCCTACAAAGAAGCTCTCGCTTCTCTTTCCGGCTGTCGTCGGACGGTTTGCCATCACGATGACATATGTGCCGCACAGGACTTCGAGCAGGTCTTGCGTCCGGCGATGGAATATGTAACCAGAAACTACGCACGGGAGCTTTCGGCAGAGAGTGTCGCGGAGATCGTCGGCATCAGCCCGTACTTTTTCTCGAGGATATTTCGCGAAAAAACCGGCGAGAGTTTCGTCGAGTACATCACGCGCGTTCGTATGGATGCTGCCGCGAGGCTTCTCCTCGACCCGGTTCTGAGTATCAAGGAGGTCTGTGCCTCATGCGGATACATTGATCCGAACTATTTCGGACGATTGTTCAAGAAACAGTTCGGAATGATGCCAGAGGAGTATCAGGAGGCGAAGAAATGAGACACAGAAGACTTTATGCGACTTTGATCGCAATCCTTTGTCTGTTCTCGATGACCGGCTGCCGGGGCACCGATCAGGTACTTCTGGAATCCCTTCCGGAGGATAAGGCGGATGTTCAGATCGGCATCACGTTTGACTCGTATCTCATAGAGAGGTGGATTCGGGACCGGGACGTCTTTGTCGCGACAGCCTCCGATCTTGGGGCCGAGGTCAATGTTCAGAACGCGAACGGAAGCGTCGATGAACAGGAGTCTCAGATCGAGTATTTCATCAGGAAACAGATGGATGTGATCGTCATCATTGCTGTGGACTGCGATACGTTGAAGGACGCGATACGCTCCGCGCAGAATGCGGGGATCAAGGTGATCGCGTACGATCGTCTGATACGGAATGCGGGTGTCGATTTATATATCTCCTTCGATAATGCGGAGGTTGGTCGTCTGATGGGGGAAGCAATCGTAGAGAATCTTCCGGAGGGCGGCAATGTTTTCGCGATTAATGGACCGACAAGCGATAATAATGTCCTCATGATCGAAGAAGGTTTCCGGAAGGCTCTGGAGGCGACGACCCTTCAGGTCGTATACACGGATTATTGCGACGGTTGGAAGTCGGATCTGGCGTTTACCAGCGTCAACAAAGGCTTGTCGCTCAATTCAGATGTCCATGCGGTGATGTGCGGCA